>Ga0268266_10002331_pt1 | contig 20562 bp, 16 predicted proteins | sample KBSS13metaG_FD_190356 | JGI IMG/M metagenome (GOLD analysis project Ga0268266, IMG submission 190356) | Switchgrass rhizosphere microbial communities from Kellogg Biological Station, Michigan, USA - KBS S1-3 metaG (SPAdes) (version 2) | ecosystem: Host-associated > Plants > Roots > Rhizosphere... | reverse complement strand
TTCAATTGCGATTCGGGCAATATCGTGTTGTCTCGTTATCGCAGTGCGCGCTGATTTGCGCGAAGAGTTTGACATGGCCGACGAAGCATTCGCCCTTTCGCCGATCTCAGCACGCGCCACGCTGCCGAGCGAGGAGGATTATGCCGCGATTGCCGAAGCCTTCATGGAAACTTCGCGCGGCCGCTGGTTCCTGACCGAATACGCCAAGCGCAACCGCAACGCCGACACCCGCATGGTGCTGGACGCGGTGGCGCGGATCGAGCAAAGCCTCGTCGCCCAGCGGGAAGAAAACCTCGAGCGGGAGGCAAGCCTCCAGCGCGAGGAAGGCCTTTCGGCGCAGCAGGCCGCGGAGGCTGTTGCTGCCGCAGCCGCGGCGCAGGAGCGCCTGACCGAAGCGCTCGCCGCCATTCGCAGTTCGGTGGAGGCGGCCGAGGAATCGGCGGTGGAGGCGCTCGACAGCCTCGCGCTTGAGCAACGGCTGGCGCCGGTCCGCAAGGGTGCGCGGGTGCTGCGGGAAATCGCCTGGCGGTTGCGCGAAATCGGCAATGACGGGCGTATCTGCGACCTGATCGATTCGCAGGTCACCGTCATCGAAAAGGGCACCGACCAGTTCTCATCCGTAGAGGCGCGAGCGGGGTTGCGCGCGGCCTTTGCCGCCCTGCAGGGCCGGCTTGTGGAATTCGGCGACGAAGAACACGCCTCATCAGCCCCGGCTGCCGAGACCGAAGCGGCTGTGCCCTCCTCGTCTGCGCCGGAAATGCCCTCGGCAGCGGAGCCGGTAGAAGCGGTTCTGCGGCAGGAAGCTGCAGCACCATCCGCTTCACTGGCCAATCCCGTCGAGGCCACGCCTGCTGCGGCGGCAGCCGTGCCGGCGCCAGCGGAAACGCCGCCGGTCGTCGAGGCCGCCGTCGCAGAAGAAACAGCGGTCCAGGAAGCTGCAGTCCAGAACGCGACCCAGGACAATGAAGCCGAGGACGAGGCGGTCCTCGACATGATCGCAATGGAGATGGGCGCGCCGGACCCGATCAACGACGACGAGATCCTGGAGGCGGCAGTTGAGCAGGCCCGCATGGCGGAGCCTGCACCGATCGCCCCAGCTGTCGTCGCAGAAGCGCCCAAACCCGTCGCTGCGCCGCCACCGGTTCAGCACACGGTGCAACCGCCGCCGCCCGCAGCCGCACCGGCGCCTGTGCCGGCAGTGGAAGTGTCGCTCGGCTCGACCCTCATCGCGAGCGGCATGCTGCGAAAGCCGGTCACGCCCGCCAACGACCCGCTGGCGCCGATCCGGCGCATGAGCCAGGCCGAGAAGATCGCGTTCTTTTCGTAGACGCTTCTGCGTCGTCGCTGACAGCGCTCCGGAATCCGAAATCTGCTTACGTGCTCGCCGCCGCCCTCGCCGTCGGGCGCCACGCGTAAGCCAGCCACCCGATGCCATGAGATATCAGATCGACGCCGAGCAGGAATCCGAGGACCCACAGTCCCGTCATCGGAAATCCCGTCAGGATCACGAGGCCGGCCAATACGCCGAATATTCCTGACAGCAGCATGATCCAGCCTGCTTCGCGCCAATGGCTGATACCGACCAGGATACGAACGATGCCTGAAATCAGCAGCGCCAGGCCAAGGACGTAGGTGAGGATCAGCGCGCTGGCGACCGGTTGGCTGACCAGCACTACACCCACTGCGATGTACAGGATGCCGAGCAACACCTGCCAGACAAAACCGCCCCATCCCTTGGTCCAGAACGCGTGGATGATCTCGAAGGCGCCGGTGAAGATAGACACCCAGCCGATGAACATGGTGCTGATGAGCGTGACCAGCATGATGTCGCCAAGAACCAGAATCCCGGCCCCGATCATCACGAGTCCGAGCAGAACACAGATCCAGACCGACGGCGCAGGCCGGCTACCGGCACCCGCTCTGCTGTCATATGTCGTCATGTCACTTCCTCCCTGGCCGAATACCCTCTCCTCGCCTCGTTTGCGCGCTTGAATCAATCTCCAATCTGTCGGTCACCGGTCAGCGCTTCGCGCGGAATAGACCTCGGGGAGCCGGAGCAGCGCCGGACAGACTTGTGAACTGTTCCCGTCGCCATTCGATTGGAACCGTCGGTGCGTATCGGACACCGACCTCGCTACCATCTCATGCTCGGGCAGACGTCGCGTCGAAATATATGGCCGGTCCGATTGCTCTGCGATCGAAGGAAAGTCCATTGGACCCTTCCAGGCGGCTCGAACGATATCTTTTGGAGATTGTCGGGCCGTTCAACGGCACATAAATCATATCCCGAGAAACGATCTCCAACGATCGCTCAGTTTTCTTATGACCCGCAATGAACGTAGTGCTTTGGAGTGCATCGAGTCAACCGCACAACCTTGAAGTCGGTTTGCGGCGTATGTGGCCGACCACAACACTTTGTGACAAATCGCGCGACGCGGACGACGCATCAACAAATCTTGGCGAATTAGAATCCAACTTAACCGGGCTCTGCGATCGGCCAAGCCTGATCGCTTGGCTGGCAGGCTGGGATAGCCTAAGGTTTGCGCCGCACGGCCACCGAGCGGCCGGCCGGTTGCCGCCGACAGGTCGGTGGCTCCAGCCGGGCGTTTGCCGCCGACGAACTTGCCGGCAGCGACGTGCGCCGCGCAGCCGAGGGAGTTGACCCGTCAAGAGCGCCCTGCGCGGCCTGCTTCATACCCATCATATCGAGCTGGAGGATACGCAGATGTCAGATCTAGTCGCGATCATCTATCCATCCGAAGCAAAGGCCGAAGAGGTGCGGCAGCGCCTGTTCAAACTGCAGAAGGAATATCTGATCACAATCAGCGACGCTGTGATTGCAGTGAAAACGGAAGCCGGTCCCGTCAAGCTGAACCAGCTCGTCAACACGACAGCCGTGGGCGCCGTATCGGGCAGCTTCTGGGGGCTTCTGATCGGCGTGATCTTCCTCAATCCCATCCTTGGTGTGGCCCTCGGTGCGGCTTCGGGCGCACTCGGCGGCGCCCTGTCGGACTACGGCATCGACGATGCCTTCATGAAGGACCTCTCGGGGAAAATGCAGCCCGGCAACGCGGCGCTGTTCGTGCTCATCAAGAACATGACCCCGGACAAGGTGCTGCGGGAGATTCAGGACATGGGAGGCACCGTGCTCAAGACATCGCTTGACGACACCAAGGAACAGCAGCTTCGCGACGCGCTTGCGAAGGCAAGCACCGAGCAGGCGCCGCCAAAGACGAACGCCGCCTAAGTAGCCGCGGCCAACTGGGGTAAGTCGACCGTGGAGCGCGATCCTGTCAGCATTGAAGACCGCATGCTGATCGATCCGCGCCACGGCGATATCGAAGACGATGCTGCCAGTCCCGGACAGCGATCGCTGCTTGCGATCGCCGGAAGTCTGCTCGTCGAAATCAGTTTGCCGAAGCTGCTGTTCGCCTGGACCATGTTGCTGCTGTTGCCGGCGATACTGCTCGGTCTGGCGCCGTTGCTGGCATCCGCCTGGTTTTCGAAATTATCGCAACGTCTTGCCGCACTGGGCGAGATCTACGCAGCCCTCGCCTTGATCGTGATCGCCGCGCTGGGGTGGTTCGGATGGCGCCCGCTGTTCCGGATCGCCGAAACGAGTTTCTGGTCGCTCAACGCACTCGCCGTGCAGCCCGGCTACGCGTTCGCACGCGAGGCGTTGCGTCACCTGACGGAGCGGATGTGGGGCAAGAAGCTGACCCCCGCCGGCCGGGCGCGGTTGCGCAGCGCCAATTCGATCGGCGCCGCCGTCATCTTGTCGGCATGCGCGGTGCTGATCGCGCTCGCGGCCTGGCCAGCCTCACGTTGGACAGGCAGCTGGAACGACCTGGTCTTGCTGCATCGCCTCGCTGTGCCGACGCTTGCGAATGCTGTCGTGCTGCTGTCCGCATATCTGGCGGCGGCATCGCTGGTTTGGGGATTTGCGGATGCCAGCATGCCGCAACCCGTCGATCTCGCCGCGTTCGATACCCTGTCCCCTGGATGCCGCAGCTGGCGCGTGGCGCATCTGTCGGACATTCACGTGATCGGCGAACGATATGGCTTTCGCATCGAAAGCGGACGCTCGGGCCCACGCGGCAACGGCCGGCTCGCGCGAGTCCTTGCGCATCTTGCCGCCATTCATGCAGCCGATCCGCTCGACCATATCCTGATCACCGGCGACATGACCGACGCCGGCCGCGCCGGCGAATGGGCCGCATTTCTCGACGCCATGGCGCTTCATCCTGAACTTGCCGCTCGCACGATCCTGTTGCCGGGCAATCACGACGTAAACATCGTCGACCGCGCAAATCCGGCCCGGCTCGACCTCCCGTTCAGTCCGAACAAGCGTCTGCGCCAGCTTCGCACCCTGTCGGCACTCGCGGCCATACAGGGCGATCGCGTACACGTCGTCGATGCCACTGGAAAGCCCGGCGCCACGCTGCATCAGGCGCTGGCGCCGCACCGTGATGCGATCGTGGCCCTGGCGGAGCACGGCGGCCCGCGTCGCGCTGCGTCGCTACGACACCTCTTCGACGATCTGTTTCCGATGATCCTGCCGCCGGACACCGATGACGGCCTCGGAATAGCGATCCTGAACTCCAATGCGGAAACCCACTTTTCCTTTACCAACGCACTCGGACTGGTGTCCCTTGAACAGACCCGTCGCTTCGAGAGCGCGGCCGCGCATTTTCCGAGGGCGCGGTGGATCGTCGCGCTGCACCACCACGTGGTCGAATATCCCATGCCTGTGAAGGCGCTTTCCGAGCGCGTCGGAACGGCGTTGGTCAACGGCAGCTGGTTCGTCCGCAGGCTGGCAGCGTTGGCAGATCGGGCCATCGTGATGCATGGCCACCGCCATATCGACTGGATCGGCACATGCGGCTCCCTGAAGATCATCTCGGCGCCCTCTCCGGTCATGGATGCGACCGACGATGAGCCGACGCATTTCTATATCCATACGCTGACCGCCGGCCCGGGCGGACGGCTTGGTCTGCCGCCCCCGGAGCGCGTTGAGATAGCCGGCGAGAAAGACGGCTAGCCGGGCTTCGCGGACTCCGGCCCGCCGAGCAGATCGGCGATCCAGCGACTTGACGGGTGCGCCGCGCAGAAGGTCAGAATTGCGAGTGCAATCGGCACGCCGATGAAGGTCCCGAACAGGCCCCAGAGGAACGTCCAGAAGAAGATCGAAAAGAATACGATGACAGGCGAGATCGACAGCATCGTGCCGGCCACCCGCGGCTCGATGTAGCTGCCGACCGCGAACTGAATGATGTTCAGGCAAACGAAGAGGCCAAGGACCGCAGGCCAGCTATCGAACTGCGTCATCGCCAGCAAGGTGGGGAACAGCGTCGCGACGAAAGGGCCGATGAACGGGATATAGTTGAGCACAAAGGCAATCACGCCCCACTCGAATGCGAATGGCAAGCCGGCGATCGCAGCGAAACCACCGACCAGAAGACCGGTCACCGCGCTCATCTTGGTCCGCACCAGCAGGAATTTTCGAAATTTCGCTGAGGTTGCCGCGCTGCCGTCGAGCAGCACACGCGCCGCCGTGCGATTATCCAGCCGCTCGATCCTTTGCCTGATGTTATCGACTTCGAGCAGCCCGAGCATGACGTAGACGAGTGCGATCACCCAGAACGTGAGCGTGGTGTTGACGCGCCCAGTGACGAACTGCGTCGTGCGCAGCAGCCAGCCAACGTTGAAATGTTCAGCCCACAGTCCGGCGACCGAAATGCCGTGGCCATCCAGCCAGTTCACCATGGTCGCGTAAAGGGCCTGATAACGCGGCAATTCCGCGACCAGCGATCGTCCGACGCGACCAAATCCCCAGGCCGCGATCGAGGCGAAGCCCAGACATATCGCCACCGTGGCGATGACGGTGATAGCGAGCGCGACCAGCTTCGGCATCCACGATTGCAACTGCTTCTGGACCGGCCACACGACGGCGATGATAAAAATCGCCGCCGCAAGCGGCGCAAATACCTTGCTTGCCTGCCCCAACGCCGCGACGGCCAGCACCGCCGCGACGATTCCTGTCGTGATCTGTAGCCCGAAGCTTCCCATCCAGGGCTCCTTCGATCTTCCCGCAATCCAGTTTCCCGCAACCCAAGACTGTCAGTTGCACCGAATGGCGGCAAGGGCTGCAGCGCCTCCCGCAACAACGTGATCGCGGTCACGTACAACGACGCCCGCCTGAACCTAGCGTGCTGCTCAAATCTCCGGAGAGAAGGAGCATCGCCATGTCCCGTTTCAAGTCACTGCTGCTATCTGCCAGCTTGCTGGCAGGCCTGTTGGGCTTTACCGGCGCTGCCTTCGCCGAAGCCCCCAGTGCCGATATCCGCACCGGCATGCAAACGCCGCCGCCGACTGATCAACGCATAGCGCTGGTGATCGGCAATTCGAACTACCAGAGCGCGCCAAAGCTCGCCAACCCCGGCAACGACGCGCAATCGGTGGCGCAGCTCCTGAACTCGGCCGGCTTCGAGGTCACCCAAGCGACCGACCTGACGCGCAGCGACATGGTCAGGGTCGTGCAGGATTTCTCGGCCAAGGTCGCCGAGCGCGGTCCTGCCACTGTCGCCATGATCTACTATGCCGGTCACGGCGTGCAGGTGGCGGGCGAGAACTATCTGCTTCCGGTCGATGCAAAGATCGCTTCCCCGTCCGATCTCGACGGCAACTCGGTTCGGCTGGTGGACGTGATGGGCACACTGGAATCGATCCAGAGCCGGATGAACATCGTCGTGCTCGACGCCTGCCGCAACAATCCGTTCCCCGAGGTCAGCGACACCGGACGTGGCCTTGCCGTCGTGGACGCGCCGAACGGCTCGATCGTCGGCTACTCGACCGCGCCAGGCATGGAAGCCCAGGATGGCGACGGCAACCACAGCCCTTATACGACGGCTTTCCTGGATACCGCGCGCGTGCCGAACCTGCCGATCGAGCAGCTGTTCAAGCGCGTCCGGCTCCAGGTGAACACAGCGACCAACGGCCGTCAGACGCCATGGGAAAGCTCGTCACTGACCTCCGATTTCTATTTCTTCGGCGATACGGCGGTTGCCGCAACCCGTGCGCCGGATCGCACCCCGATCATGCAAGCCGCGGCGAACCTGCCCTCACGCTCGGTGCGGCAGGCCTACGACTACGTGGTGTCCGAAGGTTCTCCCGAATATTATGAGGAGTTCATCCGGCTCTATCCGCACGACCCGCTGTGCGACGACATTCGCGTGCTGCTCTATAATTTGCGGGTGGCAAATGCGTGGCACAAGGCGGTGCTCGCGAATTCACCCTTCGCCTACAAGACATTCTACGACAATCATTCCAACAGCCTCTACGCTCCGGCTGCGCTGAAGTTGCTGGGTGCACCGAAGGCCGTCCCGCTGATGCAGTTCACGCATCTCGCCAAACAATCGCCGATGTACAAACCGGCAAACTTCGGCCACAGGCCCGGCAATTTTGGAGCGCACGCCAACATGTCCCCGTCGTCGAAGGTCGTAACCATGCCGGCGAAAGGCATGACGCCAATCAAGTCAGGCAATTTCGGCAACAGCGGAAAAATGGCGAAGCTTCCCGGCAAGTTCAACGCAAATCCCGGCAACCATGGCAAGTTCTCGAGAATGTCGGGCAGGATGAACAGCAATCCAATGGGTGGCGGCAACAAGCATATGTTCAACGGCGGACCACGTCGTTTCGGCGGCGGGATGGGCGGCGGAGGTTTCAGCCAGCGCTTCGCCTCGGGCCCGTCGCGCATGTCGTTCGCCCGCGGATCGTTCGGCGGCGGCCGCTCCTTCGGCGGTGGCGGCTTCGGGCGGCGCTGACTCCAACCAAAACTCCGTACAACGAAAAACGGGCAGAGCACATGCTCTGCCCGTTTCCATTTGAGACGGGACGATCAGGCGACTAGTTTGGCGAACAGGTCCGCATCGACATTGCCGCCGGAGAGCACGATGACAACGTTCTTGCCCTTCGCGTCGATGCGGCCGGCCAACAAGGCCGCGAGACCGACGGCGCCGCCGGGCTCGACCACCAGCTTCAATTCCCGATAGGCATAGGCGACCGCTGCGCCGACTTCCTCATCGGATGCGGTCACGGCATTCGCGAGCAGCTTGCTGTTGATCGAGAAGGTGAGTTCGCCCGGCATCGCCGCCATCAGTGCATCGCAGATGGTGCGGCCGGCGGCGTGATGGGCCTCGCGATGGCCGGCGCGCAGCGACAGGCCATGATCGTCATAGTCCTTTGGCTCGGCGACGATCACCTGCGCTTGCGGAAACTTTGCCTTCACAGCGGTCGCAACGCCGGCGATCAGTCCGCCGCCGGATGCCGGCGCCACCACGATATCGGGGACGAGCCCGAGCGCCGTCATGTCCTCCGCTATCTCACGGCCCGCGGTGCCCTGTCCGGCGATGACAAATGGATCGTCATACGGGCGCACCAGCGTCGCGCCACGCTTTGCGGCAATGCCGTTGGCAATAGCTTCGCGGTCTTCCTTGTCGCGGTCGTACAGCACCACCTCGGCGCCGTAGCCCTTGGTGCGCTCGCGCTTGGTGACCGGCGAGTCCGAAGGCATCACGATGGTCGCTTGCATGCTCAGGATCTGCGCTGCCGCCGCCACGCCCTGGGCATGATTGCCGGAAGAGAACGCAACTACCCCGCCACCGCGCTTGTCCTGCGGGATCGAGGCCAGCTTGTTGAAGGCGCCGCGGAACTTGAACGATCCGGTCCGCTGCAACATTTCGGGCTTCAGAAATACCTTGGTCCCGACGCGTTCGTTGAGGACGGGAAAGGACAGCAGCGGCGTCCGCACCGCAAAGGGCGCGACCACCTTGGCAGCGGCCTCGATATCGGCCGCGCCAATGGGTGGATTTTGGATGGGTTCTGGCATCCGCGATTTGTATCGCGGGCGCCAGCGGGCGGGCAAGACGATTTAGCGTGAACTTGGTGGCGCTTTAGATGCAGTCAGACCGGAAGACTTCTAGGCGGCAAAATGGGGTCTTCCGCCCCGAACCCGGCCACCTCGCCTTCCGGCTCGACCGGGCGAAGATTCAGGGCATGATCGACAAAAACCCGGGCGGAAGCCTGCCAGGTGTGCCCGGAGGCGAATTCGACGCAATCTTCCCGCGAAATCTGCAGCGCTTCGAGGCACGCCGTGCGCAAATCCTCGTTCAGGACCCCGACCGGCGCCGAGCCGATCACGTCGCGTGGACCGCTGACCGGAAAGGCGGCAACCGGCAAACCACTGGCCAACGCCTCCAGCAGTACCAAGCCAAATGTGTCGGTCTTGCTGGGAAACACGAAAATGTCGGAGGCCGCGTATATTTCGGCGAGTTCCTCGCCGTGCCTGGCACCCAGGAACACGGCCTTGGGATATTTCCGCTCCAGCGCCGCGCGGGCCGGCCCATCGCCGACGACGAGCTTGGTGCCGGGCAGATCGAGGTCGAGGAAGGCCTCGAGGTTCTTTTCAACCGCGACACGTCCCACGCAGAGGAACACCGGCATCGGCAGGCAAAGATCGGCGCTGCGCGGGTGAAACAGCGAAGTATCGACACCACGCGACCACAGCACCACGTTGCGAAAGCCGCGCGAGCGTAATTCGGCCGCCAGCGCCGGCGTTGCCGCCATCACCGCCCGGCTCGGCCGGTGGAAGCGGCGCAGTGCTCGCCACACCCAGGATTCCGGAATCGGCGAACGCGCGGAAACATATTCGGGGAAACGGGTGTGAAAGCTCGTGGTGAACGGCAAGCCGCGCTTGCGGCAATAGCGTCGCACCAACAGTCCGATCGGGCCCTCGGTCGCGATATGAATGCCGTCCGGCTTTGCCGCCTCGATCAGTTTGTTGATCTTTGCCGGATACGGGAGAGCCAGGCGCAAATCGGGATAGCTCGGCATCGCAAAGGTACGAAACGATTGCGGTGTCAGGAAACTCACCTCGACGCCAAATCCCTTCGCCGCCTCCGCCATCATGGTCAGCGTCCGAACGACCCCGTTGACCTGGGGATGCCACGCATCAGTCGCGACCAGGATATGCGTCATGCGGCGCGCGCCGCGACGCGGGGAACGGGCGCCGCCCTGCGCTGCGGATCGGTCCAGGTGATGATCTCGAACCGTCCGTCCTCGTGCTCGGCGAGCGCGGTGCAGCTCTCTACCCAATCGCCGCAATTCATGTAGCGGATGCCGTGCTCGTCGCGGATCGTGGCGTAGTGGATATGGCCGCAGATCACGCCATCGGCGCCGTGCCGCCGCGCCTCGCCGGCCAAGGTCTTTTCGAAAGCGCCGATATAGTTCACGGCGTTCTTGACCTTCAGCTTCGCCCATTGCGACAGCGACCAATATGGGACGCCGAACATCCGCCGGAAGAAGTTGACCAGCCGGTTCATCTGGATGGCGAAGTCATACGCCTTGTCGCCGAGATGGGCGAGCCAGCGCGCGTTCTGCACCACGAGATCGAAGATGTCGCCGTGGATGACGAGGTAGCGCTTGCCGTCGACACCCTCATGAACGGTGTTTTCCACCACGTCGATGCCGCCGAAATGGGTGCCGTAATAGTTGCGCAGAAATTCGTCGTGGTTGCCCGGCACGTAGATGACCTTGGCGCCCTTGCGCGCCTTGCGCAGCATCTTCTGCACGAAGTCATTGTGCGATTGCGGCCAGTACCAGCTCGACTTCAACGCCCAGCCATCGACGATATCACCTACGAGGTAGATGGTATCCGCGTCGTGGATTCTGAGGAAGTCCAGCAAACGATCGGCTTGCGAGCCGCGGGCTCCCAGATGGACATCGGAGATAAACAAAGTGCGAAAACGCCGTTCCGGGCTGTCTTCACTCAAGGAGTCACTACCCATACCTGTTCACCTGACAGATTTTTGTGACAGGGCGATGACTGATCACGCGAACGAAAACCCCACGAGAATCAATGCCGCGCCCCTGTCTCCGCGGATAGCAGCGCCATGCGACAGGCAAGCGACATTGGGGAGGCAACATCTCGACTTGTCCCTATCAGATGCGCAGTCGCGCGCAGCGCAAGGACCATCACTTCGAGATCTTGAACGTTAACTATTTCCGCGATGCCACGGATGAACCGCAGCGCGTTCGCGGCAGCAACGGCTAGTAGAACTTCTGAAAATGATGGATCGGGCCATGACCGTGGCCGACGCTGAAGCGGTCTGCCGCTGCAATCGCAGCGCTGACCCAGGCCTTGGCGTTGCGCACTGCGGTTTCCATGTCCTCGCCCTTTGCCAGTCCCGCGGCGATCGCCGAGGAGAGCGAGCAACCGGTGCCGTGGGTATTTTTCGTGGCGACGCGCCGTGCGGCGAGTACGATGACTCCGGAGGAATCGATCAGATAGTCGATGCTCTCGGCGCCCTCCCCGTGACCGCCCTTGATCAGCACCGCCTTGCACCCCAAGGCCAGCAATCGTCTACCCTGGTTCTCGACGGCGGCTTCGTCCGTCGCGACGGCTTCGTCGAGCAGCGCCGCGGCTTCCGGCAGATTGGGCGTGATCACCGATGCCAACGGAATGAGCCTGGTGCGAAGCGCATCGACGGCTTCAGAAGCGAGCAGCCGATCACCCGAGGTCGCGACCATCACGGGATCGAGCACGACATGCTTCGGCGACCAGCGCTTGAGCCCGGCGACGATGGCATCGATGACCGGCGGATGTGCCACCATGCCGATCTTGACCGCACCGACATCGAGATCGGAAAACACCGCATCGATCTGTGCGGTGACGAACTCCGCCGGCACCTGGTGGATGCCACTGACGCCGGTGGTGTTCTGCGCGGTCAGCGCGGTGATGACGGAAGCGCCGTAGACGCCGAACGCAGCGAACGTCTTGAGGTCCGCCTGGATGCCGGCGCCGCCCGAGGAATCGGAGCCGGCGATGGTCAGCGCGATCGGCGTTGTCATCAAAGTCTCGTCAAAATGCGGGGGTTCAGGGCCATGGCTTGTCCTAGCGCGCCCTGCCATTGGCAGCAAGCTGGCTTGCTTTGGGGCGTCCTTTTTGGCCTATTGGGCCAACTTTTTCGGAGACGACAACGATGGTTCCCTTCTTCGTCCAGTTCAAATGCAAGCTCGGCCAGTCCTATGCCGTCGCCAACGCGCTCGCCGAGGCCGAGATCGCCTCGGAGATCTATTCAACCGCCGGTGATTACGATCTGCTGGTCAAATTCTACGTCGACAACGACACCGACATCGGCCATTTCGTCAACGAGAAGGTGCAGGTGATCCCGGGCATCCAGGACACCCACACCATCATCACCTTCAAGGCGTTCGGCACGGGCTAACAGGCGCGGCCCCGCCTGCCTGCAATCGCCGTCGACTTTGCGCGGCCGCGCCCGCGGCCCTAGGGAGTGCCAGTCCTGTCCGAGACCTCAGTTACTTTTGACCGGCTGAAGACCTTCATTCAGCACGCGCTCACCGCGGTCGGCTTGCCGGACGCCGACGCCGCAACCGTCGCAGCCCTCATGGCGGCCGCCGACCTGCAGGGTTCGGATGGGCACGGCGTCAGCCGGCTGCCGCAATATGTCAGGCGGATCAAAGCCGGCGGCTTCAACGTCCGGCCCAACATCCATGTCGTACACGAGCACGCCAGCACGGCCGTCCTGAATGGCGACAATGGCATGGGCCACCTCGTCATGAAGCGCGCGGCCGAGATGGCCGTCGAAAAGGCGCGGGCCACCGGAATAGGCTGGGTCAACTCGCAGTTCAGCAATCATGCCGGCCCCGCCTCGCTCTATGCCACGATGCCGCTCGCCCACGACATGATCGGGCTCTACTTCGCGGTCGGCAATGCCAACCATCTTCCGCCCTGGGGCGGCCTCGACATGCTGCTGTCGACCAATCCGATCGCCGCGGCGATTCCGGCCGGCGACGAAAGACCGATCGTGCTCGACATGGCGACAACGGTTGCCGCCTACGGCAAGGTGAAGACCAAGGCGTTGCGCGGCGAGACCATGCCGGAGGGCTGGATGATCGATCGCGAAGGCAAGCCGCTGACCGACCCGAAGCGCGCCGACGAAGGCATGCTGCTGCCGCTCGGCGGCATGGAGGCCGGCTACAAGGGCTATGGCCTTGCAATGATCATCGGCCTGCTCGCAGGCACGCTCGGCGGCGCTGCGATGGGCCGCGACGTGATCGACTTCAATCACGACGACGACAGCGTCACCAACACCGGACAGGCGATCGCCGCGATCAATATCGCGGCCTTCGGCGACGTTGCGATGTTCAAGCGCAGCGTCGATGCGCTGGTACGCGATTTCCGCAACAGCGAGCGCATCTCGGGCGTAGACCGCATCTGGGTGCCCGGCGAACGCAGCCATGAAACGCGGGTCCAGCGAACCAGCGTTGGAATTCCCATAGCACCTGCACTGCTGCGCGGACTGGACCAGGTCGCCGACGACCTCGGAATACCGGGGCTCATGACCTAGGGCTGCCCCTGGTAAAACACTACTACCGGAGGTATCCACGTCCGCCTGATACGCCTGCTCGCGTGCACACCAATGCAACGCATGTTAACGACGTTAACCATGGCACGCTTTTGCCATAAGAGCATCATTTTACCGCCTCTATATTTTTGATTAGCTATCGCGTCGTCAATCGGAAGCTCCGCGGCGGGGGCACTTCCGAGGGGGAGATAGTCGCGAGTACCACCATGGGGACGCTGTACGATTTGCTCGGAGCACTTCCGAGTGATGACGCCGAGGGCTTGCGGACGGCATTCCGCAAGGCGGCGAAGGCTACCCATCCCGATATCAATCCCGACAATCCCGATGCTGCGCTGCGGTTCAGGGAGCTCGTGCGCGCCTACGACATCCTGATCGATGGCGAGCAGCGCGCTACCTACGATGAACTGCTTGCCATTGCGCTCCAGCCGCCCCCGGCCACCAAGGCTGTGCGTACCTATGAGGTGATCGGCAAGGTCGCCTCCAATACGATGGCGGCAACGGTCATTTCGGCGGTGCTGGTTGGAGGCTACGTCCTGTTCGGGATGTTTTCAAAACCACCCGGCGCAGCGGAAATCATCACCGAGGGCACCATCGGCGAAACGCAACTCGTCGCAGCGCTACACCCTGACGTCACCGCTTCGGATGAGTCGCGCGATCAACGCGCGGGCGACGCATCGACCGTCGGCGCCGTCGTGACACCGTCGGTTGCGCCCGCAGCGAAAGAGGCGAACACTCCACCTATCGGCCGTTTCGAATCGGTCCCGGCATTCGTTTCATACAATCTGGGGGTTCAATATTATCCGCGCTTCGCAACCGCCAGTTTCGACAGGGGCATCGTTCTATACCGCATCGGCGATTCCGACCCGCGTGCCGCGCTCGCTCCACCCAAGCCCATGACGGACTCGCGGCGAGCAAAGACCGCCTCGCCAGCCCCGCGCAAGCCGCTGCCGATCCTGCCTCCTGTTGCGTCAGCTCCGCCGCTAGAGCGGCGAACGCCGATCACCGCGGCCTTGACGCCCTGAGTGCGGGCGCAACGCGCCGGTCAAGACTTCTCGGCATCCTTTGCCTTCTTCGGCCGCGGCGGTCCCTCGACCGGCGGTAGAGACTTCAAATATTCCGCCATCGCCGCGCGATCCTCCGGCGACAATTGCGACGTGTTCCTGATGACGCGCGCCATCGATCCGCCGGCAGTGTCGCCATCCGGGGTCTGCCCGGTTTCGAGGAAGTAGGCGATGTCCTTGGCGCTCCAATCGGCCAATCCTCCCTTCTGAGTGATGTTGGGCACCCAGCCCTCGCCCTCCGGATTGGGTCCGCCTGCGAAGCGCTGCGCTGCGACGATCCCGCCGAGGAAGTTGCGCGGGCTGTGACACTCGGCGCAGTGGCCGAGACCGTTGACGAGATAGGCGCCGCGATTCCATGACGCCGAGTGCGAGGCATCCGCCGTGAACGGCTTGCCGTCCATGAACAGCCATTTCCAGATGCCGACGTTGCGGCGGATATTGAATGGAAAAGGCACGTCGTGGTCGCGCGGCTTGCCGGCAACCGGCGGAAGCGTCTTCAGATAGGCAAAGAGGTCGCGGATGTCGTCGACCGTCGCATGCTGGTAGGACGCATATGGAAATGCCGGGAAGTGATGCTGGCCGTCCGGCGAAGTGCCCTTCAGCACCGCCGTCACGAAATCCTCCTCGCTCCACCGTCCGATTCCGTAAGTGGGATCGGGTGAGATGTTGGGAACGTAAAACGTTCCGAACGGTGACGGCATTGCAAGCCCCCCGCCCAGCTTGAGCCGATCAGGCTGGTTCGGAACGGCATGGCAGGAGGAACAGCCGCCCGCATTGAACGTTGTGATGCCATTGGCGAGATTTGGAGTGCGGGGAGCAAGCGAAGCCTGCGCAACGACCGCCGGCTTCGTCAGCCACCAGAAGATGCCGGCGCCGGCAGCGCCGGCCAGGATCAAGAAAAGGAAAACTCGTCGCAGCATTCAACGGTCCATCATCAAGCGTCACAATTCAACGACCAGTATGAACGCACTTTGCGCCATAAGCTTCCACGAAATTTCCGGACGTTGCCGGCGTTCCGGGAATAAATTCGTCAAGTCGTTGTTTTGAGGCTGACGTCGACGTCAGGCGTCAACAGGAGGAACCCCATGTCGAACAAGACCATGCTTGTCACGCTTACACTGGGGGCAGCGATTGCCTTTGCCGGGCCGGCTCTCGCCGACAAGATGAAAGCGAAGCTCGACGGCAAGGCGGAAGTGCCGGCGAACGCCAGTGCGGCCACCGGCACCGCCGACATCGATTACGATCCCGCCAGCAAGAAGCTGAGCTGGAAGCTGAGCTATTCCGGACTGTCCGGCCCTGCAACTGCCGCGCATTTCCACGGCCCCGCCGAAGCCGGCAAGAATGCCGGTGTCGCAGTCGCGATTCCCAATGCAACGTCGAGCCCGGTCGAGGGCAGCGCCACGTTGACCGATGCGCAAGCCGCCGATCTCATGGCCGGCAAGTACTACGTCAACATTCACACCGCAGCCAATCCAGGCGGCGAAATCCGTGGCCAGGTGACGAAGTAAGTTTCGCCTACAGACGATAGACAAGAAAGGGCGGACGCTTAGCGCGCCCGCCCTCTTTTATTGGTTCGAGCGATCAGCCGTTCTTGAGACGGAACGTCTCGTGGCAGGCGCCGCATTCCTTGCCGATGGCAGGCACGGTCGCCTTCAGCGAGTCGAGATCCTTGATCTTCAGCTTGGCCTCCGTCACGATCTTGCCGAAGCTCTCGATCTTGGCAGCGAAGCCGGCCTTGTCTTCCCAGATCTTCGGCGAAGCGCTGTAGTCGCCCTCAGGCTTCAGACCCTTGGTGCTTTCAGGAAACATCGTCGGAAGCTTCTTGACGGTGTCGTCGAGAACCTTGAGCGCCTCGTTGACCGCCGCCTGATCGTACGGCTTTTCACCCTTGACCATCGGGGTCAGCACGCCGCCGAGCGCCTTGCCGTTTGCCTTCATGTCGGCCTGCGTCTGCTTGACCACATCCTGTTGTGCAATGCCTGCACCGACACTCAGGAGCAATGCTCCCGCGACCACTAGCATTCGCTTCATTCGCTTGCCCCTTCTTGGCTGGCTCAAAGCAAAGGCTCGCGACCGCCGCGAGCCCGCCCGTTTCGTCAACACCGCATGCGGCGCATCATTCCGCCTGCGACAAAATATCAGAGGTTATGGCGCTTCTGTGCCTCGCGGATAGCGATCCAGACCCGTTCGGCCGTGGCCGGCATATCGATATGATCGATCTTGTACTCGCGCCACAGGCCCTCGACGATCGCATTGACCACCGCCGGACAGGAGCCGATCGCGCCGGCCTCGCCCGCGCCTTTGACGCCGAGCGGATTGGTCGTGCACGGCACGTTGTGAGTTTCGAAGTGGAATGACGGACCATCGGAAGCCCGCGGCATCGCATAGTCCATGAAGGTGCCGGTGACGAGCTGGCCGTCGGTCGAGCTGTAGACCGCCTGCTCCATCAGCGCCTGGCCGATTCCCTGCATCGCGCCGCCGTGCACCTGGCCGGCGAGCAACAGCGGATTCAGCGTCACGCCGAAATCGTCGACGATGACATAGTTGACGATCTTGATGATGCCAGTGGCGGGATCGATCTCGACCTCGGCGAGATGCGTGCCGTTCGGATAAGTGCCGTCGGCCTGCGCAAAGGTCGCGCTCGCATTGAGTTTCGAGGGATCGACGCCCGGCCGTTTCGCCAGATCCGCAAAACTGATCGAGCGGTCGGTGCCCGCGATGCGCACGACGCCACCGCTGATCTCAAGGTCGCCGGCACTGGTCTCCAGCGCCTCGGCGGCGATCTCCTTCAGCTTGCCGCCGAGATCGCGGGTAGCGCGCTCGACGCTGACACCGCCGGTCGGGATCGAAGCCGAGCCGCCGGTGCCGAGCCCGGTGGCGATCTTGTCGGTATCGCCCTGCAGGATGTGGACTCGCTCCGGCGGCACCCCGAACTGCTCGGCGACCAGTTGCGCGTAGGCGGTCTGGTGGCCCTGCCCGCTCGACTGGGTGCCGATCAGGATCGAGATGTCGCCGTTGGGATCGAGCGCAACGTTGGCGGTCTCCTCGCCCATGGTGCCGCAGACCTCGACATAGCAGGCCATGCCGATGCCGCGCACCAGACCGGCCTTCTTCGCCGCCTTGGCGCGTTTGGGAAACTCCTTCCAGGAAGCGACTTCCATCGCGCGCTTCATGTGCGCGGTGAAGTCGCCGGAATCGTAGATCTTTCCGGTCGCGGTCGTGTAGGGCATCGCCTTCGGCGGAATGAAATTCTTCCGTCGGATCGCATCCGGCGTCATCCCAAGTTTGCGCGCGGCCGCATCGACCAGCCGTTCGATCACGTAAGCAGCTTCCGGGCGGCCGGCGCCGCGATACGCATCCACCGGCACGGTGTTGGTGAATACGGTGCGGACGCGGCAGTGGAAGGCCTGGATGTCGTAGAGCCCGGGCAGCATGCCGGCGCCGCCATGCGGAATGTAGGGCCCGAAGGTCGAGAGATAGGCGCCCATGTCGCCCATCAGATCGACGTCCATGCCCAGGAACTTGCCGTCCTCGGCCAACGCCATCTTCGCGGTGGTGACATTGTCGCGCCCCTGCGCGTCGCCCATGAAGTGGTCGGAGCGATCGGCGGTCCATTTGACGGTCTTGCGCAGCTTGCGGGCCGCCACCGCAATCAGCGCATACTCACGGTAGGGAAACAGTTTTGTGCCGAACCCGCCGCCGACGTCGGGGCATATCACCCGCATCTTTTCCATCGGCATCTTCAGCACCATGCCGCACAGGATTTCGCGCAAACGATGGCTGCCCTGGCTGCCGATCGTCAGCGTCAGGTGATCGCGCTTGGCGTCGTATTCGGCGACGGCGGCGCGTGTTTCCATGAAATTGGTAATGACGCGCGGATTGACGATCGATACTTCGGCGACCGCATGCGCTTTCGCAAAAGCGGCATCGGTTGCTTTCTTGTCGCCGATCGGCACGTCGAACAGCACGTTGCCGGGCTTGTCGGGCCAGACCTGCGGCGCACCCGGCTTGACGGCGTTGACGAGGCCGGCCACCGACGGAAGCGGCGTCCATTTGACGTCGATCGCCTCGATCGCGTCGCGAGCCTGATCAATGGTGTCGGCAACAACGAATGCCACGGCGTCGCCGACATGGCGAACCTCGTCCCTCGCGAGGATCGGGTATGGCGGGCCGGTGAACGGATCGGTTTCGAGATTGAACAGGCACGGCAGGTCGCCGAGTTCGCCGACCTCGGCCGCGGTCAGAATCAACGACACGCCCGGCATCCCGCGGGCCTTGGTGACGTTCAGGGTAAACTTCGCGTGCGCATGCGGAGAGCGCAGCATCAACGCGTGTAGTGCAGCCTGTGGCGAATGGTCGTCGGTGTAGCGGCCCTTGCCGCGAATGAGCGCGTCATCTTCCTTGCGAAGAACGCTTTGACCGACGCCGAATTTGATGGGAGCTGCCATCGTATCTCCAATTCCCGTTAGAAGCGTTCCATATTGCAGTGGTTCGCGCGTCCGCGCAAACCGCTTTCGGCCGAATAACCAAGGCAGCGACGAAGCCCTTCTCGCTCCTGCACAACAAGAAAAGCCCCGGACCACGCCAGAGCTTTTGGTTTTGCGAGAGGAAGAAAATTCCGAAATCAATACTTCGCGATCACCGGGCCGCCGAAGGCCGACGCGCAGCACGTGGTCATGGAGGCCCGGGAATCTGTATTCGGGCTGACGCGGTCGCGAGGCGCTAGCGCCAAGACCCCCATGCAGAAGAATACCGCACCATCAAATATATCTTTTATTTACAATCGGTTACGAGCTTATTTTCCGCTCGCGTAAGAGCGAGAATATCCATCCCCTGCCAAACAGCAGGAGGATCAGGACCCCGTACACAAAGGCCCCTGTCACAATCAGCAACAGCAATGTGGTCTCGTCCCGGAACGTGTGCATCTGCGCGAAGTAGAAGCCGGCGAATCGCGCGGTGGCCCAAAGTGCGGCGGCGAGCAGAACGCCGGCCGCCGCGAACTTGGCGAGCGACGTCATCCAGGCGCGATCGAGTTCGAGGTAGCCTGCCCGCACCGCGAAGAAGAGCACCAGCAGGAGGTTGACCCAGGCGCCGATGGCGGTGGCGAGCGCCAGGCCAATCTGCGCCAGTGCGCCCATCAATGCGACCTTCAGCGCCACGTTGACGGCAACGCCGGTCAGCGCGGCCTTTACCGGCGTCGCGGTGTCGTGACGGGCATAGAAGGTCGCGACCGCGCTGCGGATGGTCACGAACGGAATCAGTCCGATCGCGTAAGCGGCCAGTGTGGCGCCGGCCGCCGCGGCATCCGCTTTCGAGAACGCCCCGCGCGCAAACATCGCGCGCATGATGACATCAGGCACGGCAAGGAAAGCAGCCACGAACGGTACCGAAAACAGCAACGAGAATTCGAACGCCCGCCGCTGTTCGCCTGACGCGCCGGCCACATCGTTTGCGCTGAGGCGGCGCGACATTTCCGGCAACAGCACGGTGCCGATCGCGATCCCGATCACGCCAATCGGCAACTGGTTGAGACGGTCGGCGTAATACAGCGCCGAAAGCGCGCCGGCCGGCAGAAAGGTTGCGATGATGGTATCGGCGAACAGTGCGATCTGGGTTCCCATCGAGCCGATGGTCGCGGGCCCAAGCGCCCGAAAGAACGCGCGCACGTCCTCGTCGAGCTTGAACATCGCGAATTTCGGCAGGATGCCGGTCTTTGCGGCGTCGCCTGCCAGCAGCAGGAATTCCAGTATGCCGGCAAGCAGGACACCCCATGCGGCGGCGTAACCCGCACCCGGAAAGAACGCGGCGAGCGCCAGTGTCGCCATCATCGACAGATTGAGAAAGATCGGCGCGGCAGCCGCGCTTGCGAAGCGATGCATCACGTTGAGCATGCCGCCGTACAGCGTCACCAGCGTAATCAGCAGCAGATATGGAAACGTGATCCGCGTCAGCGAAATCGCGAGTTCGCCGCGCGCCGGATCATCCTTGAACCCCGGTGCGAGGATGGCGATCACCTCGGGCATGAATACCCAGGCCATGACGAGCAGAATCACCTG
>Ga0268266_10002329_pt1 | contig 20572 bp, 20 predicted proteins | sample KBSS13metaG_FD_190356 | JGI IMG/M metagenome (GOLD analysis project Ga0268266, IMG submission 190356) | Switchgrass rhizosphere microbial communities from Kellogg Biological Station, Michigan, USA - KBS S1-3 metaG (SPAdes) (version 2) | ecosystem: Host-associated > Plants > Roots > Rhizosphere... | reverse complement strand
TTATCAGCAATCGGTGCGCTGAAGTTGCAGCGCAGTTTACCGGTTATTTTGCCGTCGCTGTAGGTTTTGAAGACGATTGATATCTGCACGTTTGACACTTGCAACGAGTCAAACTGTACGAGTACTGCGGGATTGTAGAGTGGGCTGTATTCGTTGATTTCGTCTTGCGGGATGGCAACGTGTGCAATCCGGCCATCGGCAGCGAACTCCATGCGCTCAATGAGTGCCGCTTTGTAGCGAAAAATGCTTTCCGGCATGCGGCTGTATTCGCGGCGGAGTTCTTCAAGGAGTGGGCGGTTGGCGCCCAGGTCGGTGAGGTCGGCCATGATTCGGTAGGTAACAGCGGTGGTTTTGTCGTTCATGAGCCCCTGTGTGTCACCTAAGATGGTGCTCATGATGTGTTCGGCCGCCTCTTTGTTAACGCTCCAATTAAGCCTCCTGGCGAGGTCAAAGATAAGTTCACCGGTAGATGCGGCGGTGTCGTCGATAATGGACGCCGCTGCGAAGTCCAAGGAATTATCGACGGTGCCGTGGTGGTCGAGTACAATGCTCGGCTTGCTTTTTAGGATTCCCCACTGTCCTCTCTTTTCCAGCTGTCCGAACAGAGTATACGTGCTGGCGTCGACAATGATGCTCAGGTCGAAATTGCTCGGCAATTCGTTGAGTACGCGGTCCCAGCCGGAAAGATAGCGTAAGTAGGTCGGTACATCTACGCCGCAGTACAGGTAGACATCTTTACCCATGTCGCCCAAGATGTGCTCAAGCGCCAAGGCACTGCCAAGGCTATCAGCGTCGGGGTTATCGGCCTGGACTATGACTATTTTTTGAGCGCTGTCCACCAGCTCTTTGATTTTCTCTTGCATCTTACAGCTATTTTACCAGCTTTGGCTTCAAAGTGTTTGGCGACCTTCGAGGGCTCTACTTAATGTGATTTGATCGGCGTATTCCAGATCAACGCCTATGGGTAGCCCGCGGGCTAGGCGCGTGACCTTTACGGGTCGGTCACCTATCTGCTGTTGTATGTAGAGTGCGGTTGATTCACCCTCTACACTGGCGTTGGTTGCCAGGATGATTTCCTCCACGCCATCTTCATCGATGCGCTGTACCAGCTCGCGCACGTGCAGTTGCTCAGGGCCGATGCCGTCAATGGGGCTTACCAGGCCGCCCAGCACATGGTAGGTGCCGTGGAAGCCATTGGTTTTTTCGAGTGAGACGATGTCGAGCGGCTCTGCCACCACTGCCACGGTCTTTTTATCTCGCCGCGGGTCGCTGTACAGCGGTGATACATCCTGGTCGGCGGCTATGAGTGCAAAGGTCTTGGGGCAGTACTTGATACCGCTATGGAGGTCGGACAGGGCCACGGCCAACTGTGAGGCCTTAGCGGGCTCGCGGCGCACCAAATAGTACGCATAGCGTTCGGCTGTGCGTGGTCCGACCCCTGGGAGGTTACCCAGGGCTTCTATTAGATTGGTGAGGGCTGGTGGTAGTAATTGCATAGTTATCGTTTCCGGAAGTCGGTGCTAGGGCTATCTCGTAGCGTTCGGTCTGAAGACCGGAAAAGTAGCAGGCCAGGCAAAGCCCGGCCGTCGCGTAGAAAAACCCTTCAGGGTTTGTCTTTCAACAATAGTAGGTGCAGCAAGGGGCTTTGCCCCTTGCAAACTAGTCGTATATTGTTAAGCACCCGAGCTGGAGTTGATATTACTAGAGCCCTAAGTCGCCCAAAGCTCCCATCATAGGCTGCATCTTTTCGGCAGCGATTTTCTGGCTTTGCTGGATGGCGTCTTTTACGGCGTCTTCAACCCAGCGCTCGAGCAGGCCAATATCGTCGAGGTCGACGGCCTTGGGGTCAATGTGGATCTTCTTGATCTTCTGCTCACCGGTGATTTCGACACGGACAGCGCCGTCGCCCTGCTCTACGGTTATCACCTGCTTTTGGAGTTCTTTTTGTATCTTTTTAACACGCAGTAGCATCTTAGCTTGATCGAACCTAGACATGGGATTCCTTTCGTATGTAGCGGGACGTTCACAGAACAGTGCAGCTTACGCGAATGCCTCCGCGTCTCAGCTCACGTACTAAAGTACGCTCAAGCTTCGGTGCTCTGCCTTCACGCAAGCTGCACTATTCTGTGAACGTCCTACCCATTAATGACAAAGTATATTGTAGCAGATTGGCTAGGGTTGTTGCAGGTAGAAGGCCTGGCGGGTGGTGGCATTGTGCGGCCAGGCTACGAAGTAAGCGCGGACTTGGTAGAGTGCTGAGAAAAACAGCATGATGCAGATGATGACTACTCCTGTGCCGCGGGCGATAGGGTTGCGCGGAAACACGGTGAGCCATTGCCCTAGCAGGTGGTCCAGCCCGTGTGCTATGAACAGGTACAAGAGCGGTACTAGCATGGCAAAGCTAACGGTGCCCCCGAAACTAATGAGCACCAGACTGATGATGGTTGAGCCGGCTAGGAACGTCGCTCGTATAGAACGCTGATGGTACAGGTAGAAATAGGTTCCAATGATGCCCAGTACCAGCTCCGCAGCATTGAGCAATGGAATGTGGCCTACCCACCAGACGGGGTTGCCATCGCTGCGGACGCCTATCGACATGATGCTGCTAAACAGATTGCCGGCAACGTGCGAAAGTGCGCTCAGCTGCTGTGGCAGCCCAGCCATCACGAGCAGTACGTGGAGGTCGCGTAGGCAGGCAATAATGAGCGGTGCGACCAGCACGACAAACAGCGCACCCCAGCCTAGCATGTGCAACTTTGATTCCTCTTGTAGCTTGCGTCGCAGGCTTGGCCAGAGCAATACGGCACCAAACAGCTCAAACCATATCATGCCGGGTATGTAGGAAAGCAGCGCGAAGGATGCGGCTACGCTGTACCCGGCCAGGAGCGGGTGGACTTGCCTGCGCCGATACCAGACTACGGTGGCCACGAAGGCTAGCACGCCCATCTGGAGTATCTGGTAGCTGCCAAACCGTGCAGCGTGCAGGAATCCTGACGATGTTGCGAATAGTAAGGTGGCCAAGAACACTGTGCGGAAGCTGTACCAGGGGCGAATGATAGTAAAGAATGCCAGCACGGCCAGCACACCGAATCCGGCTGCCACGACACGTGTCATCAAAAGCCCATGGTGTGTGAAGGCGGTAAGCAGCCAGACCAGGCAGCTGTACGGAGCATTAATGGGGTTATTGGCTATGTTATGCCAGCTGGCGGCGTTGTGGTAGGCGGCTACTTCGGCAGAGCTATAGCCTGGCAATAAGGTGCCCAGGCGATGGAAATATAACAGATAGGTAATGAGCGCTAGGGCTAGTACTAACACAGCGGGGCGCCAGGCACGGAAGTAGAATTTTACTAGGCTATTCATAAGTTTTTAATCTTACCAATAGTATACCAGGTGTCGCAGATTTGAGTGCGGTTTGCAGCGAGAAAACCGAGGATTCTTGCAATGGATTCAGTAGGGTTCAGGGTAGATCTGACGAACACAAAATTTCGCCCGAAATGTGCCAGAAACGTAGCGCCAGCTAGTCGCCGAACGGATTGGACGAATGGCTGGTGTCGAGCGAGCGGAATTTCTGCTTGTCGCGGTCAAAATAGAGCTCCACGTTGCGGAGGGCACCGTTACGGTGTTTTTTGATAAGGATATCGGTGATGTTCTGGCGTTCGGTCTCGGGGTTGTAGTAATCCTCGCGGTAGATGAAGGCCACGATGTCGGCGTCCTGCTCGATAGATCCGGATTCACGCAGGTCGGCCAGCTGCGGGATCTGTGGGCTGCGGTTTTCGACGGAGCGGCTCAGCTGGCTGAGGGCAATGAGCGGCACGTTGAGCTCACGGGCGACACCTTTGAGCCCACGCGAAATCTCGGAGATTTCCTGCACGCGGTTGCCTTCCCCGGCAAACCGGCTGCCTCCGCTCATCAGCTGCAGGTAGTCGACAATGATAAGACCGGGTTGGCGTATGTGGGCTTCGCGGCGGGCTTTGGTACGGAGGTCGCTGACGGTGATGCCGGGGGTGTCGTCGATGTAGATCGGTGATTCACCAAGCACACCCATGGCTTCACCGAGCTTTTCAAAGTCGTTGTCGGTGAGGTTACCGGTGCGTAATGCCCAGGCGTCAACGCCAGATTGCATCGACAGCAGGCGGTCCACCAGCTGTTCTTTGCTCATCTCGAGGCTAAAGATTAACACGGGTTCTTTGGCATCGACTGCCACATTGTGAGCTAGGTTGAGCACGAAGGCGGTCTTTCCCATGGATGGGCGAGCAGCCAGGATGAACAGGTCCGAGCGCTGCAAGCCGGCTAGTGTATCGTCGATATCGCGATAGCCGGTGGGGATGCCGCGGATTTTTTTCTTGTCTTTGTGGAGGTCATCTAGGCGCTCGAAGCTAGCCGTCAGGATTTCGTCGATGCCGACGATAGTCTGTTTGACGTGCTGCTGGCTGACTGCGAACAGGCGTGTCTCGGCTTCCTCGATTAGCTCTTTGAGCGGCTTGGATTCGTCTTGGCCCAGTTCGGCCATATCGGCACTGGCGGCAATCAGACGGCGACGGAGTGATTTTTGCGCCACGATCTCGGCATACTGTTCGACATGCGAAGCAGTTGGGACATAGTTGGTGAGCTCGGTGAGATACGCGGGGCCGCCGACCATGTCCAGAAAACCGGTGCCTTTGAGCTGGTCGGCCAGTGTTAGGACGTCGATGGAGGCACGGCGTTCGTAGAGCGCCTGCAGTGCTTCGTAGATACGGGCGTGCCGTGGATCATAAAAATCTTCCACCGAAACAGCATCGGCAATCTTGACGATGGCATCGGTGTCGATAAGGATGGCGCCCAGTAGCGACGCCTCGGCCTCGGTGTTCTGCGGTGGTTGGTTACGCTGTGTCATGGTTAGGCATTCTCATCCATAGCTTTATGGTAACAGTTCGGCCCCACCGAAGATATTGCTTATGGCAGATACGTCCGGCGCACCGGCGGTAGAAGGTGCTGCCTCAGCGGCGACCACGCAGATGATTTCTACTGGTTTGCCATAAAGGCGCTCTACTGCGTCGGCGAAAATCTTGCGGTTTTTGGCTTCGTTGATGCGCTTTTGGTGAAAGGCGAATTTGAACGCCAGGGTAAGCTGGGTGCCGTCGAATTCGGTCTGGGCCATTCGGGCGATGCCGTAGAGTGTGTTGTACTGTTTTTTGATTTCATCGAGAGTCTGTTTCCAGAGGTCGGTTATGTCGATGAGTTCACCGGCTGGCCTGGGTGCTGGGGCTTCTTGCGCAGCTGGTGGTGCGGCGGGTGGGGTCACCGGCTCGGCGGTTGGTTCAGGCTGGGTGGTGGCAGCCTGGGCTGGTTCCTGGGGTGGTGCGTCGGGTGTTTCTGGCTTTGGCTTTGGAGCTGGCGTGGCTGTTTTAGGCGCTGTCGGCGGAGCGTGGGGCTGTACGGGCGGGGCTGCTTGAGGGGTGGCTTGTGTGGTTGCGGCTGCGGGGAGCGCTGATTGCAACAGTACAATTTCGAGTAGCTGTTTGGGGCTGCGTGCAGCGGGGACATCAAGGAGTCTTTGCAGCAAACGCAAGCTAGCGGCTGGGTCGACGGCTTTGCCTTCCAGCACTGCCTGGCGAAGCCGGGCGCTAAGCTGCTGCGCTATCATGGCCGGCTCGTGGCCAAGTGCGTAGAGCTCGGCCAGGGTGGTTACAATGGAGGCGCTTTCTGCGCTGTCTACGGCCACAGAAAGCCTGTTGATGTATTCGTCGGGTGCTAAACCCAAAATACGCTCCACGTCGGCCCGCGTAATGTGCGAAGCGGTGCTGCTGGCTTGATCGAGCAGGCTGATGCTGTCACGGAAACTGCCTTCCCCGTGCAGCGCTATAAGGCTGAGCGCGTCATCATCTATCTGGAGTTTTTCACCTTTGGCGATCTCCCGCAGGTGTGCCACGACTCGGTCTTCTGGCACGGGTCGCAAACTGTAGCGTTGCGTACGGCTGATGATAGTCTCGGGCAGCTTGTGCGCCTCGGTGGTGGCAAGGACAAATACGACGTGGGCCGGTGGTTCCTCGAGCGTCTTTAGTAGAGCATTGAACGCTTCTTTGGTAAGCATGTGGACTTCGTCGATGATATAAACCTTGTATTTGGCGGCGGATGGCGCGGTGTTGACGCGGTCGCGGAGGTCACGGATTTCGTCGATCCGACGATTGCTGGCGGCGTCGATCTCGATGATATCCAGATGTGCCTGATCGTCGTAGGCGAGGCCATTGATCTCGTGCGCCAAGATACGGGCGATGGAGGTCTTGCCAACGCCACGCGGCCCGGTAAGCAAATAGGCGTGGCTTACCCGCCCTGCCTTGAGAGCATTGGCGAGCGTTGTGGTCACGTGTTCTTGGCCGACAACCTCCCTCAAAGATTTCGGCCGGTATTTCCGGTAGAGTGCTTGCCCCATAGTCACACCTATTATACTCGTTCGCGGTCCGGCAGTCTGCTGTAGAAACTACCTATATTGCAGCGGTTTGGAATTTGTCATAGCAGGTCGCGCAGAGGGACTCGTATTCGACATCTTGCTTGCCATCTATAGCGACCTGGCTGCCTTCAAAAATAAACTTGCCAGCCAGTTTACGACCGTTCAGGAGTGCTTTTTTGCCACAGCGGCAGATAGTTTTGAGCTCCTGCAGCTCGTGGGCTAGTTCAAGCAGACGGCTGGCGCCGGGGAAACCCTTGGTCTGGAAATCGGTGCGCAGGCCGTAGGCGAGCACCGGTACGCCACACTTGGTGGCGTACCAGAATAGCTCATCTACCTGTTGGGGAGTGAGGAACTGGGCCTCGTCCACTAATACGCAGTGGCAGTTGGGGTGTTTCGCAAGGGCTTTTTCGATACTGTCCTCAGGACCGACCAGTATGTCTACCTTTCGGGTAACGCCGAGCCGCGAAACAATCTCATCTGCACCTTTGGTGTCTACAGCGGGTTTTAGGACGACCGGATGCATGCCTCGCTCCTCATAGTTGAATGCTGCCTGAATCAACGACATTGTTTTGCCGCTGTTCATCGCACTATAGCGAAAATATAACTTTGCCACGTTGTTTCCCCTTTTTTGCTGGATATCAGTATACTAAAAAATCAGCCCTTTGTAAGGGCTGATTTACTTCTGTAATTCTGGGCTAGAGAGCGGCCTCGAGAGCGGCCCATTCGGCCGTGGAGTCGTCTTCGGGAACGTTTACGCTTACCTGATCGCCTGGTTTTGCCTTAAAGTAGGTAACGCTGGCAAGAAGGACGCGGAAATCGCGGCTGCCAACGGTTACAAAATAGTGGCCACCTTCGAGCTTGAGTGTGCCAACCACCTGCTTGCGTGGGATAGGGCCGATTTGCTTGTAGAGGAATGCGCCGTCGTCGGCAATGGTGAGTTTGAGGATGTCACCTTGGACGAGTTTAGATTTGCTGGCGTAGTTAGCGGGTACGGGATATGTTTTGCCATCACTGCCGACCATGTTCTGGCCGTCAAAAACACCTTCGATCATCTTGCCAAGCACATCGTCGGCAACTTTTGCCTGTACCTTTTCGTCGTCACCGACGAGGCTGATGAGCAGCTCGTTAGCTGCAGCTAGGTTAGTTTCGGCCTCTTGAATAAGTGCCCGGAGCCGTTTGACTTGTTTTTCTGGTACATCTGCCATGATTTTCTCGTTTTCTATCTCACCTCAAAGTGTTTATCTAACTCTACGCCACACCTTACCTTAACCGTACCATACTCATTTATTCAAGTCAAAGATACGGTTTGGTTATGTGTGGGACTGTGGATAACTACAACACCCCTGTCGATCTAACAGGGGTGTTGTATGTATGAATCGTACTAGACGAGTTCTACGGTAGCGCCGGCGTCTTCGAGAGCCTTCTTTGCGCTTTCAGCGTCGTCCTTAGCAGCGTGCTCGAGGACTACCTTTGGTGCGCCGTCAACGAGAGCCTTAGCTTCGCCGAGGCCGAGGCCAGTCAGGTCCTTGACAGCCTTGATGACTGCAACTTTCTGAGCGCCTGCATCTTTCAGCATAACGTCGTATTCGCTCTTGCCTTCGTCGGCAGCAGCAGCGCCGTCAGCAGGTGCAGCAGCAACGGCAACAGCTGCAGCAGCTGGCTCGATGCCGTATTCATCCTTCAGGATGGTCTTAAGTTCGTTTACTTCGAGGACAGTGAGCTTAGTAAGCTCTTCTGCCAGTTTCTTTACATCAGCCATTTTAAATTCTCCTTTAAGAATGGTTGCAACATACTCTTTTGGCGCATTTCGGACGCTGTCCTGCGCTCATCGGCTCATGTACTTAAGTACATTTAAGCCTCGATGCTCGTCCAGCATCCCGAACTGCACTCAAATGAGTGCGTTGTCGTAGATTTATGAATTGTTAAGCGGTTGAATTGCCTACTTACGCTGCCGCTTTGGCTTCTACGCCGTCAAGCAGGGCGTGCAGGTTGCCGGAAAGGGCGTTGGTAACATCGTGTACAGGAGACAGCAATGTTGCAACAACCTGGGCAATGAGCTCGTTCTTGCTTGGCAGGTTAGCCAATGCCTTAACGTCGTCGGCACCGATGAATTTGCCTTCGCCGGTGAGGGCGCCTACAAACTCCAGGGTTGGGTTTGTCTTGGCAAAAGTGCTCAAGATTTGAGCGGGTGCGACTTCGTCGTCAGCGTTAAAGGCATACAGAAGCATACCTTGCAGGGCGCTGGTGTCAGCGTCTTTCAGTGTGTCGTTAGCCTGTACAGCCTTGATAACCAAGCGGTTTTTAACAACCTTTACCTTGGTACCATTGCTGCGGGCTTCGCGGCGCAATGTCTGCAAAGCTTTTACGGTTGTGCCCTGGTATTTGGCGACAACAGTCATTTTGGAAGACTTCAGCAGGTCCGATACTTCGGCGACTACTGCGTCTTTCTCAGCTTTTTTTAATGCCATAATTCCTCGGGTAATAGAGAGAAACCTACGGTTTCTCTCGTCGCGCGGGGCGGCGAAATGAATTCACTGTCTCCGGCTGCTCTTTTCCCTTACCCAGGGGTGAGCTTTATTTTAATGGTTAAGACCCGTCGACCTCTGGTCCTAAAGTGTTACAAAGAAAAGAGCCTTCGGTGGTTACCAAAAGCTCTTTAATTATGGTGCTCAAAACAAAAAGTATTTCGCAACCTCGGTAGCATTCTTAAGACTAACTGTCCGCTACTGTCTTTGGTAACTCGAGAAGTATAGCAAACAGAGGTAGGACCGTCAACTAGTAAACGTTTCCAAGTGACGATGCTTCTGCTCTGCTGTGATGGTTTTCTCCAGGAAATCTCGCATGGTTGCCAGGTAATTGTGGAACGCTTCGAGTGTGATATATTCGCCGTCACCATGCTGGTGCTCACCAGCAATGCCGAATTCGCAGGCCTCATTGCCTACATCGCCGAAGTGACGCCCGTCGCTTGTTGCGTGACGTCTGACCAGAGAGAAAGTGCTCCCCTCGACTCTTTCGGCCGAAGCTTTGAGTGCGAGTAGCAACGGGTTACGGGGACTGGTATATAGCGGCGATGAAAAATCATGAAAGTTGATAATCTCAGCATTGGGGTCAAGCTCCTCGATGAGTGCGGCAAAGTGCTGCTTACTCCTAAAGATTGGATCGCCTGCCACATATCTCGCATCAATTCTTACCGTAGCGGAATCGGGTATTTTCGTAGGCGCTTCACCATGAGCAGACATGGAGGTGATAGTCATGGTCGTGGCGTCACTCTCTTCCTTGGGGATAGGGTATCGAGCATGTACAGCCTGTACGAATGCCACTGCCTTGGCGGCTGCATTGTCGCCCCTCCAGGGGTATGCGCCGTGAGCAGTCGTTCCGCGGAACCCAATTTCGGCCAGCACCATTCCCTTTGCCTCGTTAGCAATCTCGTGTACACCCGTAGATCGTCCGCATTCGCCGCAGATGACAAAATCGGCTCGTACGCCTTGTTCTATCTGGTGCAGCGTGCCGTCTTGGCCGGCATTTTCTTCATCGGTTACAATCTGGAGTCCGAGCTGGTAAGGAACCTTATCTACGAAATCGCAGAATACATCGGTGAGGATTACGCAGGCGGCTTTCATATCATAAGCGCCGCGGCCGTATAACTTACCATCTTTAATGATGGCTTTGTACTGCTCTGGTTTGCCGGGCACGACATCTAGGTGGCCATTGAGTATGATGCGGAAGTTTTCTGGACGTTGGCTGCCTCGGTAAGCTAGCAGGCTTGGTTTGCCACCTTTTTCGAACCGTTCTATGGTTGCGTCCGGGCATTTTGCCCAGATCATGGTGGCAATAAAATCTAGAGCTTCTTGCAGTGCTTCGGGGTTTTGAGCAGTTGATGGGATAGCTATGATGTTGCGGGTTGCTTGCAGCAGGTCTTCTTCGCTTGATGGTTGCATAGTTTGTTTCCTGATCTTAAAAAAGCCGAATCCCTGGGGACTCGGCTTCAGTAGCTTTGGCAGTATCTAGCCGAGTTCCTTTAGTGTGTGTACGAGGGTAGGGTTGGTAAAGTGGAGTTCCTTCATAACGTTCCGAGTTTACGCTTCCCTGCCCACCGTGTCAATCGAGTCCCTGTTGTCTAGTCGGTGTGCGGGGTCTGATCCTGCCCGGACTCGCCGTCCAGGCTTTCTGGCCCTGGCCCTGTCTCTTTTATGACCAGACATCCCAGAGTCCGTTGTGTGACTTGGGTGGTAGGGTCTTCGAAATAGGCTCGATATTCTTCTACGTGCATTTTGATTATTCCTCTTTGCGTTACAGTTCCATTATTTGTGCGGTATTTCTTAACACTAGCCTTGCGCATGCTGTTCGACGGCTGTCGCCGTCTCGATCCATACGCAGCGCAGCGCCTGACAGATCGGCGGCAGCGGTCGCAGCTGCGTCGAGTGTGTCGCTGAATTCTGGGTCGTTGCCACTCATGCCGTCAAGCGTGGCACGTAGGCCCACCAGTGTCCTGGCGAAACCCTGCACCATATTTGTGTGCCGGCGACGTCCTCGTTCCCAAGAGGGCCGTGTCATCGTATTACCGGCTTCTTGTTAGCTTTTGTATGTGTATTATCCATTTTCGTTCTCCGGACACTATAAAAAGTAGGCTTCTGGTTGAAGCCTACTTGAGCTCTGGACTGCGCTGGCGATATTATCGCGAGGCTTCAACCATAGTGAAGCACAGCCCGTTGAGGCTGAGAATGAGAATAAAGCGCTTCACTATGGTTGTCATTGACTGTATGGTACCGGACTGCATGCACTGGGTCAACGTTTTTGGCGGTATGAGGCCAGTGGACACACACCACGAACAGCTGCTGTTCGTGGTGTGTGCCGCTCTGTGCGTGGATGGCAATTACTGCTTGGTTGGCGGTGCTTTGCTGTCAAGCTGTTCGAGTTTGTACTGTGTGTAACGCTCGGCAGCTAAGCGGGCGAGCTCGGGGTCTTCGCCTTGGTTTATGAACTTCATGGCTTCCGCGAGCATCGGATGGACCTCCGCCACTTTCTCGTGCATCTGCTGGACTAGCTTGCGGTAGCCGGGGTGGCCTTGCGGGCTGGTGCGGAGCTCGTGGAAATGGAACGCTTCGCGGGCGTTGTAGGTAATCTTCCAGCGCATCCTGTGGCCGAGTAATGTGGCGTATTGAGCTTCCAGCTGGTAGCCGCCAGCTTGCAGAGCACTGTAGAGCTGCATGCTGAGGTCAAAACATTGGGCGAATGCATCACTCTGGCCTGCTTCTTCGACAAGTTTGGGGGTGTCGTAGCCCATGCGGGGGCTTAGTAACTGCCACTCTAGATCATCTACCATGCGGTGACGCTGCAGGTCGCGGAAAATGCCGTAGTCGCACACTAGGTCGAAGCTGTAATGGATTTTCTCGAGTGCACGGCCGGGTCGGTGGCGACGATTGAGGCGTTCACCCATGTAGGCGGTAAAGACATCTAGCTTACGCTGGTATGGCCAGCTAGCTACCTCTCGCCGTAAGGTTTCTAGCGGCAAGTCACTGTGCTCGTACAGCATGTCGGCAACGATATCGAGTTCGTTGCGCGGTGTGTAGTCAACTAGCGTCACCGGCTGTGCCTCGGTGGTATGGCTCGCTGGCAGTAGCTGGGTGGCCAATTGCTTTACTGATTGATAGGTAGCGGCACGGTACGCAATGGTTGCGCCGCCGCGGTCTGGTTTGTCGGCACGTTCTAGGAACACTGGGGCGACCTTGCGGGCTTCGTCCAGGATTTGTCGACCGACGGTGCGAGCCTCTGGCAGCTCATCGCTGAGCAAGTGCATGATGAGGCTTTCCAGCGCCTGGCCGGATGCGTAAATGCCCACGGTGGATTTAGTAGCCACGGGCAGTACTGCACGGATGGCGTCACACGCTTGTGCCTTGGTGGCTGCCCGCCAGGCAGCGTCTTGCTCGGCCTTGGGCGTGGATGAAGTGGCTCGAACATGGGTGGTCATATCGGCTACCAGCTTCGAGTAGATGTCGAAGATCTGGTTCATGGTACGGATGTACTGACTGCGCGGCTTGCCCTTTAGGTCTGCGGGCACATAGTAGCGATAGTGTCCGTTGGCATCCTTTTGGTCGAAATAGATGTAGCGGGTAGATTGCTCTAGGTATGCAGCCAACCTGCCCCATTCCAGCTTCTTGGTTAACAGATTGCTGGCATCCTCTACGACGATGTACTGGCCGGTAAGCTGTTGCACGGAGTCGTCGCCGTAAGCGGTGATGACACGATGGAGGAGCTGTGCGTCCTTGTCTGCTTTGCCGATGAACTCATCCAGCAGCGTGACACGCATATCGTCGCTCCGGCGGCTGAGGCGAGCCATGGCAGCGGCGACGGTGACTGGAGACATCCGTTCGGTAAAGCTGTACACGCAGCTCTCCGTGTTGGTGACGTATTTTGCTAACTCCGCTTTGCCGGCATCGGTAATGCTTACGGAGCCGTTGTCATGCTTTTGAGTCCATGCCTCTTGTGATGCTGGTGCATCTGGAATGTCTGGGGTGGCCGTTTCTTTGGCCTCGGACTTTGGTGCGTCTGTGGACGTCTCTGTATGTACAAGGTTGGGTAGTGGCGGCTCGACGGCAGCGACTTTAGTGGGTGGGTTGGCGGCAAGCACTTCTGCGACAGATTGGGGATTCGATGTAGGGTTATCTTTGTTTCGTACTGCCAATGTATTGGCCACATGCTGCCAGACGTGCTTAAATACGGTGTCGATGTCCTCGTTGGCATATACCACGGGCAGATTGCGTTGCTTGGCTTCCCACAGATAGCCGGCCCGCACGCGCTCCAGGAATGTGTCACTGGTCTCGTTACCCTTGCCCTGTACGAATTTGTCCCTAAACCCATCGTTCAACTGCGTGACGGGCATGTCGAGTATCACAGTCAAATCCGGTTCCATATCACCGATTGCAAAGTTGATGATGTTGAGCATCTGTTGGTAGTCGGTGATGGCTCCAAGGCCGTAATATTGTACGGCTAGTGTTGTCATATAACTGCGGTCCACCAGACAAATGACACCATTTTGGATGGACTCGCGAATGATCTCTAGTGACTGAACACGAGCGGCGTTGTAAAGCAGCACCTCGGTGCGGTTGGTCATGGGATAGCGTGGGTCATGCGTCAGGCGATGGATGGCACGTGCCGTCGGATCATTCTGGCTTTCTGGCTCGCGCATGATTTTCACCGGCAGATGCAATGATGACAGCTCAGCTGCTAGGCGCTGGATGATTTGGCCCCGATCATTCGCCAGGCCTTCAATGACGATATATTTACCTTTATTCATGATTTAGTAGCTCCTGTATCTGATTCCAAATCTCGTTGTGAATCTCCTCTGGCGTTTTCTGGTAATCTCCGTCAACGCATTCTATAAGAATGAAGCGCTTCGGGAAGGTTGTTACAAGGTCGAGGTAAGTCTGTTCGGCTCGCTGTTGGTATTGCAAATCCGCTTCATGACCATCGAGTTTTTTACTAGTGTAACTGCGGTCGGCCTTTTGAAGGACTCGCTGTTGGGCAATAGCAGCTGGAACGTGCAGCACAAGGTAGCAATCTGGCTCTGGGATGCCCATAATGCCGTGCTCTAGCTCGTGTAGCCACTGGAAGAAAGCTCGACGCTTAGCGCTACTTGCAAGCTTTGCTCCCTGATGGGCCATATTGGAAGCTGAGAAACGGTTTGCAAGTACTGTCTTTCCGCTGCCAAGCGCCGCTTCGATTTCTGGCTTGGCGGCTAGGCGGTCGATAGCATAGGGTAGCGAAGCAAGTTGGGGGTCCAGCTTGGTGGCGTCACCGAAATCATTGTTCAGGTAGCGTCCAACCAGCTCGGCTGATGGCTGGCCATAGCGTGGAAAATCCACCTGCAGCAGCGGTATCTTCTCTTTCTGTAGACGCTCTGCAAGTAGCTGATACTGCGTGCCTTTGCCGCTGCCATCGCCGCCTTCAATGCAGAGGAAGAGCGGCTTACTCATAGCTCATTCCCTCGATCTTTATCGGCATATTGCGCTGGTCTTTCCAGGCTTGCGGCAGCATTAGGCTTGGTGACCAGGTTTTGATGAGTGCTTCTAGGTCGGTGCCGTTTTGGTATTTGCCGCTGAAGCCGCTATCACGTCCGCTGCCGTAGTTGCCGTCTACCTCGCCGGTTTCGTGGAATACTATCTGGGCGATGCGTTCGCCTATGGGTAGCACGACCGTTTCGCGCTGGTTCAGGTTGTATATCTCGAGTGTCAGGCGATTGATGTAGCCTGGGTCAATCCAGCCGGCGTCAAAACATACGGCAACGCCGTTACGTCCCCAGCTGGAGCGGCTTTTGACTTCGCAGGCACCTGGTGGTTTTATGCCAAAAAATTCGTGAGTGTGAGCCAAGATGCGCTCGCCTGGCTTCAGTGCAATGACCGGATGGTCGTCGGGAATACCCACGATGGGCTTGAAACCGTTGAGCTCGCACCACTCAGCGTGGGGCATGGCCTTGTACGGGCCGTCGAAATAGCGTTCGACATCTTCGCGGTCGAACGGGTTATAGATAGTGCGCTCATTAGCCGGCTCAATGCGGTAGTAATGGTAGCCAAGCGTGACGTCTAGGCTGGCATGTGCCACGTGCTTGGGGTTGAATGGATGGCAGACGATATGGTCGTCTGCGATGAACTGTCGGATCTGTGTGTTACTGAGTACGCTCATAATAGGCGTTTGCTACCCTCCTTATATCCCTCAGCGCCCGACCCGCTTCGTTATCTACATTGTACGGTTATGCTTCAGAGTCAGCAAGTCTGAACGTAAGTTTTACAATGAAGCCATTTCATATCTTTGTTCAATAATACAAAAAGCGCCGATATGTTTCGGCGCTTTTTGGGTTAGCTGAGCGAGCAGGCTACTCAGTAGTAGAAACAGTGATGCTTGGGCCCATAGTGGTCGTAACGTGTACGGCCTTTAGGTAGTTGCCCTTGACGCTTGCTGGTTTAGCAGCGCGGATGCTGGCCATGACGGCAGCGGCGTTTTCGAGCAGCTTAGCGCCGCCGAAGCTTACCTTGCCAACGGCCAGGTGTACGATACCGGTGCTGTCCACGCGGAATTCTACACGGCCAGCTTTTGCTTCGGCAACAGCCTTAGCAACATCGGTGGTAACGGTGCCGCTCTTGGGGTTTGGCATCAGGCCGCGTGGCCCAAGCAGGCGGGCGTACTTACCGAGCTTTGCCATGTTGGCTGGGGTACTGATGAGGATGTCGAAGTTGATAGCGCCCTTTTCGAGGTCTTTGCTAATAGCTTCAACGCCGCTTAGGTCAGCGCCATCTACCTTGTCGTCTGCGAAGACGGCAATGCGGACAGTCTTACCGGTGCCCTGTGGCAACACGAGGTTGGCACGGATGTTCTGGTCGGCCTGGCGTGGGTCTACGCCGAGGTTTACGTGCAGCTCAACGCTGGCGTCGAACTTAACGCTGCTGGTCTTGGTAGCCAGTTCCAGAGCGTCCTTTAGGCTGTATACTTTGCCAGCTTCAACTTGTTCGGCTGCCTTGCGGTAGCCCTTGCTGCGGCGCTCTAGGCGGCTGCGGGTAGCCTTCACGGGCTGCTTTGGCTTGTCGGCTTCTGCTGCTTCGGCCTCGGCGCGAGCGGCTTTGCGCTCTTCTTTGGCTTCTTTTGCTTCGACTTCGGCAACGGCTTTTGCGCTGCGCTTGCCGGCCTTAGCGGTGCTTTTGGTGCTGGTTTCGTCTTTGGCTTCAACCACTTCTTGGGCCTCGGCGTTTACGATTTCGTCCGCAACTTCTGCTGGAACTTCTGATGTCTTCTTGGCTGCTGCCATAATTCTTCTCCTTCGTGGTGCTAACGGCTTATCTAGCCTCCCACAATTACCTTACTTATTCTTGTGTCTCTGCTCTGGACTGGTAGAGGCTATCAAAATACGTCTCTACCTCACCCGTTCGCCCTGCGTTCGCGGCTATCTTTCCAAGGTTCCCCATTATGTCTGCACGGTACCATCGCGCAACTGCTGCATCGTGCGAGTTGGGGTCGGTGTCCGGATGTGTGAGGTAGGTGTCGATATTCCCGATGATACCTGCGGCTGCTCGAGTTATTTGAGCTAGCTTGCTTTCGGGACCTAGCACTCTGCTAACCTTCGACTTCGACGCCCATAGAGCGGGCAGTGCCGGCTACCATTTTCTTGATAGCTTCAACATCGTCGGCGTTCATGTCGTGGGCTTTTTCTTCGGCGATCTTCTGTAATTGCGCCTGCGTCAGTTTCTTAGAAACTTTTTCGCTGTTAGGGCGGCCACTGCCCTTTTGGATGCCGAGCTCGGCACGAATGCGGTCGTCGGTCGCCTCTCCAACAACACGGAAAGCCATGCTGCGGTCATCATAAATAGTGATGTGAGCGGTGACGGTTTTGCCCATCATGTCGCGCGTTGCGTCGTTGAATGGGTTAATGAAGTCCATCATGTTCACGCCGTACTGACCGAGCGTGCTACCTACCGGAGGTGCAGCGCTGGCCTGGCCAGCTTTGATCTTCATTTTTAAGTTTGCTTTAACGGCTTTTGCCATTGATTTGTCTCCTTTATTCGAACGTTCACCGCTGATTGAAGCTGCGGCTACTAGCTCTCCTACTATTGTCTTCGGACTTTGCTTCGCAAAGATAGTAGTGCGTAACAGATTGATTATATCGTTTACACCGCTAAAAGTCCAGTTTACTCACCCTTACTAGTAGGGCATCCGTAATGTGTCAAGGTGTCAAGAGTTCTCTGATCTGAAGGGTCTATTCCTCTGTCACTCCATCCAAAGTGAAGCGGGGTAAGAATGCCGGCATCTTGTCGTCGAGGGTCTATCGTGATGATATCTGTGTCATGGATGCCACTTAGGTGTACAGTGGCACCCTTCTCAAGGTCAAATGCCGTGTACCGTAAACACCCTACTCTACCTAAGTATTGTTGTGAGTAGGTTGTATTGGCAAGGGATTGTTCCTTCCCTGCGACATAATGCTGTACTCCCAGAAGGGCGAGAAGGCTACCGACGGCAATCATTTCTGCTAAATGGTCATGCACACTCTCCTGTATCTTATGCAGAAGAGGGTGTTCGTCCAGGTAGAACATGGCTCTTGTACTCTAGACGCGTTTGACCTGCAGGCTATCAAGTTCCACCGGTGTTTCGCGGCCAAACATGTTCACGAGCACCTTTAGTTTGCCCTTTTGCGGGTCGATTTCGTTGATGGAACCATCGAAGCCCTTGAACGGACCGTCGGTGATGTTCACTACTTCGCCAATGCTGTAGTCGATCTTGTGCTTAGGCTGTTCCAGACCCATGCGCTTCTGGATTTTTTCGATCTCATCTTGGTCTACAGGGGTGGGCTCGGTGCCAGAACCTACGAAGCCGGTAACAGATGGCGTATTACGCACAATGTACCATGCGTCTTCACTCATCTTCATCTGTACGAGGACATAACCCTGGAAAATGCGCTTTTCGACCACACGACGCTTGCCGTTCTTGATCTCAATCTGCTTTTCTTTAGGGACGAGTGCTTGGAAGATCTTGTCTTTCATGTCCAAAGAATCGGCACGCTGGCGGATACTCTCGGCAACCTTTTCTTCGTAGCCGCTATAGGTGTGGATGGCGTACCACTGTTTGCTGGTGTCGTAGCGTTTGTTAGTCAACTTAAAATCTCCTTATTTCAGTAGTAATTGCTTAAATAGTTTGTCGAGTCCGTAATCTACCACGGCGATAAGTGCACCGAAGATAATCGAAAAGATGATGACAGCGGTGGTAAGCCGACGGCCTTCACGCTTGGTGGGCCAGGTAACCTGCTTGAGCTCTTGCCAGCTGCTTCGGATGTAGCTAAAACCTACGATGCGACCGATGAACCGTACGGCGCTTAGGCCGAAAAACCAACGGATGCCGTGGCCGATCTGCTTGAGTGGCGGACGGTGTCCCAGCCAGGTGAGGCCCTTACCTATCATCCGTATGGGCCAGAAAAAGCCACGGAAGAATACGCGCACCAGACTCTCGTTGTCTTCTTGTTGGGGGGTTGATTGTACCTGTCGTGCCACCTTGTTTCTACCTCTGGCTGCTTTAGCCAATTAAAAAGCCTACAAATATTTGTAGGCGTTACTCGTCAAGCATAGCGTAGTACATTCTTGGCGTCAAGGTGAAACTGCCTGTATAGTATAGCCAGTATGTATTGGCTTGTTAGCTTGCTCGTGCTCGAGACGGTGCTGGAGGGGGCTCTCTGCAATGGATGGTTCGCCTCGCATGCCCGACTGCGGAAAACGGCCTGTGCCGCAGCAGCTCTGCTCTTGGTTGTAACGACGGTGGCATTGTGTGCGTCGGAGTGGCAGGTTTGGGTTTGGGGCATCCCTGCGGGTGCGTATCGACTTATAAATCTCTTAAGAGTGTACCGGGGCCGGCTACTTTTGCCGCAGCTACGAACTATGGCGCTGCGAGCCTTCGGTTGGTTGGTGGCGGCCCAGGCGGTAGCGACTATTCTGGCGGCGCTGACGATAGAATTCGATTGGGATTCTACGGTGTTTGACATATTTGTTGTCGCGCAGCTGCTAGGGGCTATAGTCCTGCTGCGATCCAGCCTGCACACCTGGCGACATGCGGGTGTTTCCGGCAGTACAATTGCATTGTCCGACAAAGAACTGCCTTCGGTAAGTGTGCTAGTGCCGGCACGTAACGAAACCGACGACCTAGAGCGTTGCTTGCAGGCGCTGATAGCGAGTGACTACCCAAAGTTAGAGATATTGGTGCTGGATGATTGCTCGGCCAATCGCCGTACGCCGGAGATCATCCGGTCGTTTGCGCATGACGGCGTACGATTTATCCAGGGAGAAGTCCCGGATGAGACGCGCTGGCTGGCCAAGAACTTTGCCTATGAGCGCTTGACGCAAGAGGCTAGTGGCGAGCTGTTGCTGTATTGCGGCGTGGATGCGCTTGTGGAGCCGCATAGTATCCGGCAGCTTGTCTGTCTGCTGCAAGCGCGTGGCAAGGATATGCTGAGTGTTATGCCGTTGCGGGCCAAAACGCCAAATCGGGGTAATTCACTGCCGCAGGCCATGCGCTACTACTGGGAAATCTGTCTGCCGCGGCGGTTCTTTAAACGTCCGCCCGTGCTAAGCACCTGCTGGCTTATAAAGCGGAGCACCCTAGAGCACATGGGTGGATTTGAATCGGTGAGTCGCTCGGTGAATCCTGAGGCGCCGCTGGCACGGCGGGCGGTCGTTACTGACGCCTACAGTTTTATCCGGAGTGATGAGAACCTCGGTGTATACAGCAACAAGCCTGCCCAAGAGCAGTACGGAACCTCGGTGCGGGTTCGTTATCCGCAGCTGCATCGGCGGTTGGAGCTGGTTGCGCTGGCCTCGTTTTTTGAGTTTACACTGCTGCTAGGGCCGTTCGTGGGCGTGTTTCTGGCGGTGTACCTCATCCATGCTATGGCGTATTTGCTGCTTTGGGTGGTGACCCTGATGTGCTTGTTTACTACTTATGGGCTGGTTACGGTGGGCGCACGGCTGACAAATCCGTGGTTTGGATGGCTGCTGATGCCGGTGGCGTTTGTGGTGGATCTGATAGTACTGCATACTTCGCTTTGGAAATATGAATTCTCTAGTGTGGATTGGAAGGGCCGCAATGTGTGCGTGCCGGTAATGCAGGTTGAACCTCGCTTGCCCAAGTTATAAGTCCTCTCACTCCCCTATCATTCCCAGCCCTGAACCAAATCCAGCGTAAACTTCGTCGAGAACCCAGCCCTCAAGCCCTCTTCCCGTCATCCCAACCCCTGAACCACGCACCGATCGCCCACCGGACCCATTCAGCACAGCCCCCCGTCATCCCAACCCCTGAATCAAGATCAACCCAGTCCCCCCGTCATTCCAGCGCAGGCTGGCATCCAGAAGTCTCCGATGTGCGTCACCATCTCATGACTCACCAGCATTCTCTCCTCCCGTCATCTCGACCAAAGCGGAGAGATCTTCCCTGTTTTTTGGGTATCGCCCGAACCACCACCCGTCTCACCAACCGATGCTCTAAGCCTTTCGTAATGTTACTTTTGTATGGCAAAAGTAACCAAAACCACCCGGCCAGACTCCAGGTTCTCGGTGAGCTGTTGTGAAGCACTACAACCGATTCGACAACTTGGTCCTGGATGGACCTGCAAACATGTCGAAT
>Ga0268266_10002328_pt1 | contig 20581 bp, 15 predicted proteins | sample KBSS13metaG_FD_190356 | JGI IMG/M metagenome (GOLD analysis project Ga0268266, IMG submission 190356) | Switchgrass rhizosphere microbial communities from Kellogg Biological Station, Michigan, USA - KBS S1-3 metaG (SPAdes) (version 2) | ecosystem: Host-associated > Plants > Roots > Rhizosphere... | reverse complement strand
CGTGCTCGAGGTCAACACCGTGCCCGGTCTGACGCCGACGAGCCTCCTGCCCAAGATCGCCGATGCCGCCGGCATCTCGTTCGGCGAGCTGTGCGAGCTCATGCTCGCCGGCGCCACGCTGGCCTCCTCGCGGCGCGGCCGCGGCGAGCGCCGCATCGTCCAGCGCCCCTTCATCGGCGACGACCGCCGCGAAGGGGACGCTCTCCACTAGCTCAACCTGAGCCGACTCAACCACGCGTGATCACAGATGCGCCGAGGGACGGACTAAACTTGCGAGCGATTTCGGGCTGGCTCGCCGCAACGGCGGTGCTCGCGATCGGCATGCCCGTTGGCACCGCTGCGTACGTTCGCGCGCGTACCTCGGACATCGCCTCGCACCTCGGCGCAGCTGCGGGCGTGCCCGCCGCGATCGGCTCGGTCGATGCCGACCTCACCGGGCGCGTCCGACTCTCGGACGTCGCGCTTGGCCAGCTCGTCACCGCCGATACGATCGAAGCCTCCGTCGCGCTCGATTCGCTGCTCGACGGCCGGCTCGGCGCCGACGAGATCCGCGTCGCGTCGCCGCGCGTCGCGATCGACGTCTCGCCCGACGGCGACAGCGACCTGGCGCGACTCGTCCGCCGGCTCGCGCGCCCCGGCACCACTGGCTCGAGCGGCGTGCCGAAGCTGCGCCGCATCGTCGTCAGCTCGGGCTCGCTGATCGCGCACATCGCCGGGCTCGGCGAGCTCGAAGCCGAAGACGTCGAGCTCGTCCCCGATGCCGGCGGTGTTCGCGTCATCACCGGCCCGTTGCGCGTGCATGCCGGCGCCGGCGAGCTGTCGCTCGCGCGCGGCGCCGCCGAGGTCGCGCTGCCGCACGTCACGTTCGGCCGCGTGCTAGCGGTCGGCGGAACCGGAACCTTCCACGGGCTCACGATGCGCGACGTCGCCGTCGGCCGGCTCGCGCCCGGCGGCCCGCTCGAGCTACGCGCCTCGCTCGACGACGGCGGCGCGACGCGCGCGATCGCCGCCGAGGTGCTCGCGCCCGGTCACGTGATCATGCGCGGCGAGCACGTCCCGCTACGCGCCCTGCCCGCCATCCGTGGCCTCGACCTCGCCGACGCCTACGCGACCGGCACCGTCGAGCTCGCGCGAGTCGCCGGCAAGCTGACCGTCACCGGCGACGGCTCGCTCGAGCGCGTGCGCGTCGTCCACAAGATGCTCGGCGAGCTGCCGATCGAGCTCGCCGCCTCGCTGCGCGGCCAGGTCGCGCTCGCCGCCGATTCGATCACCGTCGACCGCCTCGCCGTCGACGTCGGCGCCGCGCACTGGAGCATCTCCGGCTGGGCGCGCCGCGGCCAGCCGCTCTCGGGCGCGCTCGACGTCGCGCTCGCGCCGGCGCCGTGCGCCGACTTGCTCGCCTCGTTGCCGGCCGCGTTGCGCGGTCCCCTCGACGGCATCGCGCTCACCGGCACGTTTGGCGGCCGCGCGCGCCTCGCGATCGATCTCGCGGCACCGCTCGGCGACGGCGTCACGCTCGCGACCGACCTCGCCAACCAGTGCGACGTCACCGCCGAGCCTCCCGCCGCCGACGTGACCGCGCTCGCCGCGCCCGGCGATCAGACGTTCGCCGACGGCACCCACGCGCGCATCGGCAAGGGCACCCCGGGCTGGGTCGAGCTGCGCCACGTGCCCGCGCACGTGCCGGCCGCGTTCGTCGCCGCCGAGGACGCGCGGTTCTACGATCATCACGGCTTCGATCCGGTCCAGATCGCGAAGAGCCTCGAGATCGATCTGCGCGACCGCTCGATCGCGCGCGGCGGCTCGACGATCAGCCAGCAGCTCATCAAGAACGCGTTCCTCACGCAGCGCCGCACGCTCGATCGCAAGCTCCAGGAAGCGATCCTGACCTGGCGGCTCGAAGCGCGGCTCGACAAGGCGACGATCCTCGAGCGCTACCTCAACGTGATCGAGCTCGGGCCGCACGTGTTCGGCGTCGGCGCCGCCGCGCGCTACTGGTTCGACGAGCCGGCGAGCGACCTCACCGTCAAGCAGGCCGCGTTTCTCGCGGCGCTCACGTCGGAGCCGCACTCGATGAGCCGGCGCGTGCGCCGCAGCGGCGGGCTCGATGCCGACAGCCGGACCCGCGTCGACGTCGTGCTGCACGGCATGCTCGTCGGCGGCGCGATCGATCATGCGCGCTACGACGCCGCCCGCGACGTGCCGCTGAGCTTCGCGAAGGCCGCGTTGCGCGACGAGCTCTGAAACTGCCTCGGTTTAGTCCGTCCCTCGGCGGATCAATGATCACGCGGGGTTGATCCGGGTCAGGTTGAGCTAGTGGAGAGCGTCCCTAAGAAGCTAAACGCCGAGGAACAGGCGATTGCCGAAGTTGCGCTCGAGATCGGCCGCGAAGATCTTCTGGGCGGCCGCGTCGATGTCGTACGCGACGCGCTTGAACTCGAACGTGCGCTCCTCGGTGTCGTAGATCGTGTAGCTCGCGCGGTTGTCGTAGTCGCGCGGCTGACCGACGGAGCCGACCGAGATGATGTAGCGGTGCTCGGGGCGGATCGAGAACTTGGTCGCGACGACCTCGAACACTTCTTCGCGCGTCAGCGCGAACGACTTGCAGAGATGCGAGTGGCCGATGAAGGTGACGAGCCCGAGATCGTCCCAGATGTCGAGGCACTTCGACGCCTGCTCGACCGAGAAGATGTACTCGAACTCTTCGAGGCTCACCGGCGAGCCGTGGCAGAACGTCAGGTCGCCGTCGCGCTGCTCGTACGGCAGGCTCTGGAGCCACTCGAGATTCTCGGGGCGCAGCTGGCGCGCGTGGAGGTCGAGCGCCTGGCGTGCGGCATCGTAGTAGTACGAGTAGTCCATACGGCCGGCGACGGCCGCGTCGTGGTTTCCGAGGATCGTGAACGCCGCGGTCTTGCGAATCAGGTCGCAGCACTCGTTGGGGGACGCGCCGTAACCGACGACGTCACCGATGCACACGTACTTGTCGATCCGTTCCGACTTGAACGCGTCGAGCACCGCGTTCATCGCTTCGATGTTCGCGTGGACGTCGGAGAAGATTCCCAATCGCATCCGGCGTTTCGAGCATACCCGAAACTGCGCGTTACGTCTGGATCAGATCGGCCTCGTCGAGCTCGGCCTCGCTCTCGTCTTCCTCGTCGACGATCAAGTCGGACTCGTCGAGCAGCTCCATCGGCGCAGACACGTCGATTTCGATGCCGTCGCCGGCGCCGTTTGCCGCATGCGCACCGTTCGTACCGTTGGTGCCGTTGGTCCCGTTCGCGATCGCGGCGCCCTCGAGCGCCTCGAAGAACCGACGGGAAAAGGCGCGGTTCACGGTCACGTCCTTGCTCGCCTCGGCGCCGGGCCGGACGCGGACCTCGTCGCGCGCCGCGGTGTCGATCAGGGACACCGCCTGCGCCGCCAGCGGCGCGATCACGCTCTGGCCGCCGGCCATCTGCTCGAGCGCCGCCCGACCGCCTCGCACACCGACATGGGCCATCGCCCACGCGACGCGCTCGCCGATCTGCGGCGTCATGCGATCGCCCAGCCGGCCGATGTGCGCGGCGAGCGGCGTCAGCGCGGCCGGTCCGACCTGTCCGAGCGCGCGGGCGATCTCGCGCCAGACTTCGGTCGGCTCGGCCAGCAGGAGCTCGATCACGGCCTGCGTGCCCTCGTCGGTGCGGAGCAGCGCGAGTGCGAGCGCGCAGCCGTGACGCAGGAACGCCTTGCTCGAGCGGAGCCCTTCGATCAGCGGCGCCGCCGCGGCCGGCCCGAGCTTGACGCTCTTGCCGAGGATCCGGACCGCTTCCGCGCGGCTCATCTTCTTGACCGCGGCGATCACCTGCGTCGCCGCGCCGCCGATCCCGCGGTCGCACAGCTCGGCCGCCGCGGTCACGCGATCGCGCTTGTCGTCGAGCATCGCGACGAGCTGCTCCGGCGTGGTCGCCGAAACCAGGGGCTCGCCGTCGATCGAGCCCGACACCATCGGCTCGTCCTCGCTCTTGATCGCCCCGTTCGACTTGCGATGGAGCTCGACGCCGAGCGTGCGCGCTTCTTCGGCGAGCGCCTTCAGGTTGTCGGCCGCGGCGTCGTCGTCGATGTCGTAGGCCGGCTGCGCGCGCAGCGCCTCGAACGCGAGGTCGAGCTTGACGACGAGGTCGCGGCGCGACCGCGCGAGCCCTTCGGAAACGGCCACCTGCGCGAGCTCGGGGCCCATCCAGATCCCCATCGCGACGGCGGCCTCGAGCACGCCGCGGCGCTGGTCGCGCCAGCGCTGGAGCGGAAAGCCGCGCACGCACACGAGGTAGTCCTCGCGCGACGGCCGCGCGAACCGGCGGGTCATCGCGATCGCGCGCCGCACGTGCTGCGCGGTCGCGAGCTGCAGCATCTTGTCGTCGCGGAACTCGCCGGTCTCGGCGTGCTCGCCGCCGAGCAGGTCGTAGCCGGCGCCGGTGACGAGGTCGCGCGCGCGCTGGAACGACGGCTCGCCGTCGGCCGCGATGCCGCGCAGATGATCCTCGGCGGCGCGCAGCACGTACTGCGCGTTGTCGGCGAGCGGCGCGACGAGCTTGACCTGGCGCACGGCCGAGCCGCGCACGATCACGACCGCCGTCAGCTCGAACTGCTTGCCGAGCGCGGTCAGTACCTGGCGATCGAGGTCGGTGCCGACGTCGAGCGTGACGACCGCGAGCTGCGTCGCGTTGGGCACGCGCAGCGCCGCCGGTGGGCCGATCACGAGCGTGACGACGGGATACGTCGGCGTGCGCTCGAGCAGGATCCGGATGTCGAGCAGGCCGCGCAGGGCGCGCGCGATCTGGTCGCCGACCACGAGCGCGAGCCTGACCTTGCCCTCGTGGACCTCGAACGACGACGCGACGCCGGTCGCCGCGAAGTCGAGCCACGCGTCGCGCCCGGGCGCACCGAGCTCGACCGTTTCCGTCGTGAGCGGATCCGAGCCCTGCGGGATGACCGACTCGCCGGTGGGCGCGTCTTCATGGAACTCGGCCGGCGGTGCCGGCAGCTCGGCGTCCGCGATGTTCTTGATCGGCTCGGCGTCGCTCTTGGCGACGGGCGCGGTCACGAACGACTCTTCGTGATGCGCCACCTCGGGAATTGGCTCCGGCTCCGGCGCCGGCGCCGGCGCGACGACGGTCGCCTCGGGCGGCGTCTGCACGGATGCGATCACGCGCGCGCGCTGCTCCGAGCGCATGCGATCGAGGGCGCTCTCGGCCTCGGCAAGCGCCCTCGCCTGCTCGGCGCGCTCGTGCTCGAGCAAGCTGCGCGCGGCGGCAAGCTCCTGACGGCCGCGCGCGAGCTCGGCCTGCGCTTGAGCGAGCTCGGCCTGCTTGCGGTCGAGCTCTTTGGCGGCGTCTTGCGCGCGCTGCGCGGTCACCGCCGACAGCGCCTCGTTGGCGCGGCCCTCGAGATAGTCATGCAGGCCCGTCGCGCCGAACACGACCGCGAAGTCCTTCGCGTACGCCGGAATCGGCACGTCGTCGCCGCGCAGCCGCTCGAGCAAGCGGATTCGCTCGTCGAGCTCGCGGTGACGCTGCGACTCGTCGAGCACGAGCACCATCAGCTCGGCGGCGGGGTCGTGATAGACGATCGGCACCGCGATGCGTTGCTCGCCGATCACGTTCAGCGTGCCGGCGTGCATGCGCGACGCGAGATCGGGATCGCTGACCGCATCGACCGCGACGTGCACCGTGACCGGCACGAGATCACCGCCGAGCGCGGTGACGTGAACGATCGCCGTTTGCGTGCGTCCGATCGAACCGCGGAAGGCGTTTTGCGACGGTGCGCGCGCGTTACCCCTGGCCATGGGGCCAGGCATATCACATCAGTTTACGCTTCCGGACGGTTCGTCTGCGACGGGCTCGGGGGCGGACTCGGTATCGGTCTGCGCCGGGTCGCCCGAGTCTCCGAGCATCTTGGCCGCGACCGCGACCAGGACCTCGTGGACGTGCTCGAGCGTGTCGAGCCGGCCGCACAGCGAGTAGTAGTCGTCGACGGAGACCTCGCCCATGCGCGCCAGCGTCTGCTGGACATACGGCCGCATGCGCGCCGGCGCGTCGAGCTCGCTGTCGAAGTCGGCCACGTCGGCCTGCGCGATCGCCGAGGCGACGAACCCCACCGGCGAAAAGCTCACGCCGGTCGGCAGCACGACGCGCCAGTCGGCCTCGTCTCCCGAGACTTCCCAGCGACCGCCGAGCCGCCGCCGCACGACCTCGCCGAAATAGGCGCCGGCCGTCGCGATCACGAGCTCCTGCGTCGGGCCCCCGGCGTCGGCGACCGTCCGCAGATAGTGATCGAGCAAAGGCAACGTGTCGCTGTCGTATTCGAGGGTGACGCCGAGCGCGCGCTTCACGTACGCGACCGCCTGCTCGGCGTACTCGCGAACACGTGCGGGGACCGGATCATCCATGTGATCCAGCGTACCCCGAGACGCGCTACTGGACGATCGCGAACTGCACGTTCACGTTCGCGCTTCGTGACTGGAGCTCGACCATCGCGGCGGGATCGGTCATCCGGCCGAACGTCGCCATCGTCCAGTCGCCCTGCCTGATCGACGGGGTGCCGCCGAAATCGACCTTCATGCCGCGCGCACGCAGCTGCGTCGCGCCGTGGGCGCGCAACCGCACGTCGATGTCGCCGCGCAGGCTCGACACGACCATGCGGCCGTGCAGCGCGAGCTCGGCTTCGAGCTGGATCCGGCCGTCGGTGGTGGTCAGCTCGACGTCGCGCGAGCGCACGCGGCGGCCCGCGATCTGACCCTTGCTCGCCGACGCGACCAGCTTGTCGCCGTTGATCGTGTCGAGCTCGACGTCGGAGTTGACGGTCGCCGCGTCGACCGAGCCGAACGCCTGCGCGATCGACGTCTTGCCCGACACGCTGTGCGTCCACAGCTCGCCGGCGACGTTGCTCACCGAGATCGGCCCCGTCGATGTATCGAGCTCGCCGCCGGCGTCGAGGTTGTTGAGGACGATCTGGCCGTTCGACACGGCGGCGTTGATCCGCACGTTGCGCGGCGTGCGGATCAAGATGTTGATGTGCACGGCCGAGCGCGGCACCGGCTTGACCTCGCGGCCGCCGTCGGCGGTCGTCATCAGGTGCACCGCGCCGTCGCCGCTGGGCACGAGCGAGACGCGCAGCCGATCGAGCGTGTCGTCGTCGGGACCGTACTTCCAGGTCTCGACCTGGATGCCGTCGCCGTCGTAGCCCTCGACGCGGATGTCGCCGAGCGGATTTTCGATCGACAGCTCCTTGAACGGGTGCTTCGGCGTCGGCTTGATCTCGAGCACCGCGTGCTGCTCGGCCACGGCATTCGAACCCTTGCCCTCGGCGAACGCGAGCGCCGGGACGAGCACGAGCAGGAACGCGGCCTTCACGGCAGCCCCCGCGTGCCGGCGAGCCTGCGATCGTTCGCCGTGACCTCGTCGCGGATCGCGACGCCTTGCAGGTAGCTCCGCATGTCGCGGTAGACCTTGTCGCGCGCGCGACCGTTCGCCGTCGCGGCAGACTTGCGAAACCCGGCGAGCTTGGCGTCGAACACGGCCTTGCGATCGTCGGTCCAGCTGGCGCGCGCCGTCATGCACGTCGAGACCAGCTCCTCGGCGGCCTGGCGGTAGCTCGCGGTCCGGTTGGCCGCGTCGTCGGCGAGCTCGGCGGTGACGTCGCCGTCGATCGTCGGCGCCGGCGCGATGGGCGGCGCCGGCGGCGCGACCTTCGGAAGCACGGGCGGCGCGATCGCGACCTGCGGCTCGTCGGTAGTGCCGACGCGATGGTGCACCGCGAGCACGACGACCGCGACGGCGAGCGCCGCGCTGCCGAGCGCGAGCTGAGGCGCGAGCGGCCGCCACCGCGCTGCAAACCGCGCGAGCGCACGCCGCCACGCCGGACGATCGGAATCGGCGACCTCTTCGGCGGCGAGCCGGCGCTGGATGCCGGCCCACAGCGCGTTCGGCGGATCGAGCGGCGGCAGCGAGCGCAGGCCGTCGCGCAGCGCCGCTTCGTCGGCCGCCATGTGGCGGCAGGCGTCGCAGCCGCGCAGGTGGCCGCGGATCGCGCTACCGCGATCGTCCTCGAGCTCGCCGTCGAGATACGCGGTCAGCTTCGCGCGTACGTCATCGCAGGTCACGAGCGTTCTCCGATCGGGCCGAGCAGCTCACGCATGCGCGCACGCGCCTTGTGGAGCTGCGACTTGCAGGTACCGACGCGGCACTCGAGGATCGTCGCACACTCTTCGTGCGACAGGCCCTCGACGTCGTGGAGCACCAAGATCGCGCGATAGCCGGGCGGCAGCGCCTGCAGCGCCGCTTCGATCCGGCTCGCGAGGCCGGGGTCGCGCGACGTCTCGGGCGGCGCGGCGAGCTCGGCGAGTGATTCGTCGCTCGTGTGCACTTCCTGGCGCCGGCCCCGGCGCGCGAGATGCGACAGCGACGCGTTCACGGTGAGTCGATAGATCCACGTCGACAGCGCGGCATCGCCGCGGAACGCCGCGAGCCCGCGGAACACGCGGACGAACACTTCCTGCGCGACCTCTTCGGCATCGTTGGGCCCGACGATCCGGTGCGCCATGCCGAACACGCGGCGCTTGAACTGGTGATAGAGCATCTCCATCGCGCGCGCTTCGCCGCGCCGGCATGCGGCGATCAGCTCGGCGTCATCGGATAGCGAGCCCGAGACGCGCGGGCGCGGCTCGGCAAGGGCGGGTGTCGGAATCGAGTCGATGGCGGTCTCGGTCACGTGGTCCCCGTGTTCCTCGGTGTGACCCGGATCGGTCCCTCCGCGTTGCCCGGATCGCGACGTCGACACGACCGGCGCAAACTAGCATCGATCGGCCCCGTCCGCCCCAGCACTTTCGCGTGAGAGCCCGCACTGTTATGATGGCCTCAGTGAGGGCACCTCTGGTCGTTGGCCTCGGTCGCGTCGGGGTCGCGATCTCTGGTCTGGCGCCTAACTTGCCCCAAAGTGCCGCCCCGGCCGCCGAGCTCGCGGCCCTCGCGACGGCTCCCGCGCCCGGGGTGGCCGTCGCGTTACGCGCTGCGCTGCGGCTCGGCTGCCGCGCACGGGCCGCCGGCACGCACGGCAACGACCTGCTCGGCCAGCTCGTCCGCACCGCGCTCCGCGATGCCGGGATCGACACCGAGCTGCTCCGCGCGGTCGGCACGTCGCCCTGCGAGATCGTGACGACGGCGGCGGATGGTGCGCTGCGCGCGCGTTACGCGGGCGAGCTCGGCGAGCCCGTCTCGTTCGACGCCAACGCCGCGGTCGAGGGCGCGCAGGCGCTGCTCATCGACGGCACGTCGCCGATCAACCAGCTGCGCGCGGCCGACGTCGCGCGCGCCGCCAAAGTTCCGGTGATCCTCGACGTCGCCGAGCTGCGCGACGGCACCAGCGAGCTGATCGCGGCGAGCGACATCTTGATCGCGTCGGAGCGCGCCGCCTCGGAGCTGGCGCCGCGCGGCGAGCTCACCGACGCCCTCGAGGAGATCCTCGCGCTCGGCCCGCGCGCGGTCGTGATCACGCTCGGCGCGAAGGGCGCGATCGGTCGCCATGGCGATCAGATCATCCAGTGCCCGGCGTTCCCGTCGGAAGTCCTCGACGCGTACGGCGCTGGCTCGGTATTTCACGGCGCGTTCGCCGCGGCGCTGCTCAGCGAGCTGCCGTTCGCGCGCTGCATCGAGCTGGCCTCCGCGGCCGCCGCGCTGTCGCTGTCGGGCCTCGGCCCGTGGTCGGCGATGCCGCTCCGCGATGACGTGCTCGCGCTCGTGCGAACGAGACGCTGAGCGAAACCTTACACACAACCTTTCATGCGCGACCGCGTTGGACGCTGCATGAAGCATCTCTTCGCGATCGTCCTGTTGACCGCCACCGCGAGCGCCGCGCCGCAACCTCCAACGCCACCGGGTCCGCCGAGCGGGCCGCCGCCGCCGAGCTGCCGCGCGAATCCCGGCACGCCGCTCGTCGCGATCGACGAGAACGTCACGGGCCTGCTCGCGCAGCACGCCCGCGTGACGATCTCGTCGAACGGCGCCTGGACCTACGAGATGGCCGAAGGCGCCGGCCCGATGCTCGAGCGCGCGTCCGGGTGCCTCGATGCCACCAAGCTCGCCGCGCTGAGGGCCGATCATTGGATGAGCGACTTCAGCGCGCTCGCGGCCGCGCTTCAGGACCCGGGGCCGATCGTGCGATCGCCCGGCAAGCCCGTGCCATAGTCACGGCCATGTGGAAGCTCGCGCTCCTGACGCTCCTCGCGTGTGGCCCCGCGGCCGTCGCCGATCCGCCGCCGTCGTCACCGCCGCCCCCATCGTCGCCACCTGTGGCTGCCGATCCGCCGCCCGTCGCCGCGGAACCGGCGCCACCCGCTGCGGAGCCGCCGGCGCCCGAGCCCGCGTCGCAACCGCAGCCGCAGTCGTGCCCGGCCAAGGGGCCGATCCTCGCCCAGGTCGATCGCATCAAGGCGGGCACGCCCGTCCAGAAGCAGACGACGATCATCTACGAGAACGGCGCGTGGGGCTCGACGGATACCCGGCCCGACGTCAAGCCCGACTCGGGCTGCGTGCCCGACGCCGACCTGTCGCCGCTGCGCGACTTGCTCAAGAAGGCGACCTGGAAGGTCACGACCGCCAAGATCCACTGCATGGCGGTCTCGGCGATCCACACGGAATACAAGGTCAAGGACAAGCTCGTGTGGACGGCGCGGCTGTGCTCGGGCCAGTCGCTGGACAAGGACAGCGAAGCCGCGATCAAGCAGCTCGACACGACCGTCGAGGACGTGACGGCCAAGCAGCCGAAGCTGAACTAATTGTCTCCCGCGAGAGACGGTCCCAGGGAAGTTCCCCCACCGCTTCTCGAGCGAGAACGCCGCCCAGGGTCGTCAGAGCGCATCGCGGGGTAGACATCCGCTGGCACGACCGGTGCTCTTGGAACGCACCATGGCGAACCAAGACCCGTTTCAGTCGATCGATCTGAATGCGCTCGCAGATGTCACCGGTGGCGCGGCGTCGATCGCGTCGGGTGGTGGCACGACCGCCGACGACCAGCTGATGCAGATGATGCAGCAGATGGAGACGTCCATCCAATCCATGTCGCAGAACAACAACGGCGGCATGGACCCCATGACCATGATGATGATGATGATGATGATGGGCGGCGGAGGTGGCGGTGGTGCCGCGGCGCCGCCGCCCGGGTACGCCACCGGAGCGTCGCCGGCGAACCCGATCTACGTGCAGGTGACGGCTAACCGGAACGGCGGCGGCGATTACTAACGCTTCTTCGGCCGGATGCCGACATCCGAGCCTTCGAGCCGGAAGTGCGCCTCGGCGGCGGCCATCTGCTCGGCTTCCTTCTTCGACTTGCCGACGGCGCGCGCCCACTCGTCGGTGCCGATCGTCACCGACACGACGAACCGCTTGTCGTGATCGGGGCCGAGCTCCTGGACGACGTGATACGTCGGCGTGGCCTTGAGCCGCGCCTGTGACGTCTCCTGCAGCCGCGTCTTGAAGTCGTAGAAGCCCTTGAACTCGACGGTCTCGATCCGCTGCGCGAGCAGCCGGTTCACCATCAGCTGCGCGGCATCGAAGCCGCCGTCGAGATAGACCGCGGCCACGATCGCCTCGAAGGCATCGGCGAGGATCGACGGCTTGGCGCGCCCACCGGACTTCTCCTCGCCCTTGCCGAGCAAGACCCAGCGGCCGAGCCCGAGCGCCGTCGCGACGTCGGACAAGCCGGCCTCGCTCACGACCTGCGCGCGCGTGATGCTGAGCTCGCCCTCCCGCAGCTGCGGGTAGCGCGTCATCAAGCGATCGCCGACGACCAGGTCGAGCACGGCATCGCCGAGGAACTCGAGCCGCTCGTTGTCTTCTTCGCGCTCGTTTTGTTGCTGTTCGTTGCACCAGCTCGCGTGGCGGAGTGCACGGGCGAGCAAGGCGCCGTCCCGAAACGTGTAGCCGAGGACGCCTTCGAGCTCGGAGTAGTCGGCCACGAGCCATGATACCCTCGCGACGGTGGAAGCGCTGCTGCGCGAGCGTTTCGGCAAGTACCACGTCCTCGAGAAGATCGCGCAGGGCGGGATGGCCGAGGTCTACAAGGTCAAGACCGTCGGCATCGCCGGCTTCGAGAAAGTCCAGGCGCTCAAGCGGATCTTGCCGAGCTCGGCGCGCGAGGGCCGGTTCATCCGCAGCTTCATCGACGAGGCGCGGATCGCCGTCGAGCTGACGCACCGGAACATCGTCCAGGTCTTCGACTTCGGAAAAGCCGACGGCGAGCTGTTCCTCGCGATGGAGCTGATCGAGGGCCGCGACCTGCGCGCCGCGCTCGCGCAGGCGAGCCAGCACACCCTGCCCTGCCCGATCCCGGTCGGCGCGTACATCCTCGGCGAGGTCGCGGCCGGCCTCGACTACGCGCATCGCAAGACCGACCTCTACGGCTCCGAGCTCAACATCGTGCACTGCGACGTGTCGCCGTCGAACGTGATGCTCTCGACCGACGGGTACGTGAAGATCCTCGACTTCGGCATCGCGCGCGCGACGTTCGCGTCGGCGCTCGAGCGACGCCGCCTGCGCGGCAAGCCGCGCTACATGGCGCCCGAGCAAACGCACGGCGAGCCGCCGACGGCAGCCGCCGACGTGTTCGCGCTCGGCATCATCGGCTGGGAGCTGTTCACCGGCTTGCCGCTGTTTCGCGGTCCGGATCTCAAGGCGATCCTCGAAGCGGTTCGCACGGCGAAGCCGGCGCGGATCGACGTGCACAACCCGAAAGTCCCGGCCGAGATCGTCGACGCGATCGCGCGCGCGCTGCACCACGAGCCGGCCGAGCGCGGCACCGCCGCCGACATCATCTCGGCGTGCGCTCGCACCGCGCTCCAGGGCGGCGCGCACACGCTCGCCGCGTGGCTCGCGGACCTCGACGACGCCGGTCCCATCGAGAAGCCCGCGCCGGTTGCGTCGCCGCCGGCGCCGGTCGCGACGCCGCGCGCGCCGACGAAGCCGCCGCCGATGCCGGTCGCGTCGCCGACGGATCTGACCGCGGGTCCACCGGTGCGGCCGTCGCAGACGATGTCGCTGATCCACGCGCCGTTGCCGCCGAACCACGTCGGCGAAGGCACGCCCGGCTTCGTCGAGCCGCTCAAGCGCGCGGCGTCGGGCTTCGAGCGCGAGCGCACGACCACCGACGACGCCGTGCGGCGCAAGACCGTCACGGCGCCGGCCTATCAGCGGTTCGGCGATCGCGATCCGACGGCAACCGCGGCCGTTCCGCTCCCGCTGCCCGGCGAGGCGACCGTCCCGGCGGCGCCTGCCGCGAACGCGATCACGATGCAGCGCGGAACGTGGGGCCACGAGTCGACGTCGGCCGGCATCGGCCGGCTCTCCGACGCGCTGTCCGTTCGCGAAGCGACACAGTCCGTGATGATGCCGGTGCCCGAGCCGGAGCTGCCGGCGGTGCAACGGGTGTACAGCGCGTTCGTGCCGGCGCCCGGTGTGGCGCCGTCGGCGCTGCGGTTCGACGACGACGATGCGACCCAGCACGCGGCCGCCGCGACCAGCTTCGACGACGAGCTGCTCGTCGAGCCCGAGCCGGTGCTCGCCGAGGCCTCGGTCGCCGAGGCCGGCGACGATGCGATCGACGACGACCTCGGCGCGCTCGATGCCGCGCGCGGCGTGGTCGAGCGCCGGCGCACCGTCGTGGTCGCGGGCGTGCTCGACGGTGCGCCGCTCGACGCGCTCCGGCCGATCGCGCGCGCGCTCGCCGAGCTCGCGTACCAGCGCGGCGGCGTCGCGATCGGGCTCGAAGCGGACGCGCTCGTCGTGGCGTTCGGTCTCGAAGTCGCCGGCGAGGACGACGTCGCGGTCGCGATGGGCTGGGCGCTCGACGCGGTCGCGCACGTGCGCGACCAGGTCGCGCCCGTGCGCACGATCGCCTCCGCCGGTGGGGCTGGGGTCCGCGACAGCGCCTCGCGCGCGCGCACCGGCGGCGACGCGCCGCGGCTCAGGATCGGCGCGCGCACCGGCATCGCCGCGACCGCCAGCGCCGAAGGCACCACGCGGATCCCGCCCGACGCGATCGAAGAAGCGCGCGCGCTCGCTCGCGACGCGTCGTCGGATCGGCCGGTGTTCGTCGGCGGCGCCGGCCGGCACACCAGCGATCTGTTCGAGGTGCGCGAGGTCGCGTCGACGCATCGCTTGCGCCGCGGCCGCGTGCTCGAGGTCGTCGGGCCGCGCGGCTTCGAAGATCGCGATCGCGCGCGGCTCCAGCGCCGCGGCACGTTCGTCGGCCGCGACGCGCAGCTCGCCGAGCTCGATCGCTGGTTCGATCGCGTGATCGCCGAGAACAAGCGCTACTGCGTGCTGCTCGACGGCGCGGCCGGCACCGGCAAGAGCCGGCTCGTCGGCGAGCTGATCGAGCGGCGGCGCGCGCTCGGCGACAAGACGCGCGTGATCTCGATCGCCGCGAACCCCGCGAGCCGGCTATCGCCGTTCTCGACGGTGATCGAGCTATATCAGGCCGCGCTCGGCCAGCCTCCTGCACGCGGCAGGTCGGCGCGGTCGCAGCTCGCGCAGCGCCTTCACCACTTGCTCAAATCGGCGGGCATCGCCGACGAGCTCGCGCGCGCGGTCGCCACCGATCTCGATCGCGCGATGGAGCTGTCGAGCGGCGTCGGCATCGGCGCGACCGAGGTCGCCGATCTGCGGCCCCGGATCGCGGCGGGCCTCGCGACGTTCCGCGCCGCCACGCACGCGGCCGAGCGCCGCCGGCTCACCGTGATCGAAGACATCCACCTCGCCGACGGGCCGAGCATGGAGGTCTTGCGCCACACGCTCGCCGAGCCCGCGACCGGCGCCGAGCTCGTCGTGCTGACGTCGCGGCTCGATGGCGTCGCGCCGCCGAAGGTCGACGGCGAGATCGTCGTCGAGGATCTGGTCGGCGCCGAGCTGCGCGCGCTGATCGTTGACCGGCTCGGTCCAGCGGCGACGCCCGCGAACATCGCGGCGGTGATCGCGCGCGGCGGCGGCAACCCGCTGTTCGTCGAGGAGCTCGCGCAGGCCGTTCGCGAGGCCGGCGAGCGCGGCAGCATCGCCGAGATTCCGGCGAGCGCGCGCGACGTCGCGCTCGCGCGCATCGATCGGTTGAGCCCGCGCGCCCGCGCCGCGCTGCGATTTGCCGCGACGATGGGCGGCGTGGTCCGCGCGCGCATCGTCGAGGAGCTGCTGGGCAGCGACGCCGACACCACGAACGATCCGTTCGACGAGCTGGTCTCGGCCGGCGTGCTGGTGCCCGCGCCCGGCGACGAAGGCGAGCTCGCGTTCGCGCGCGGCCTGGTGCGCGAGGTCGTCTACGAGGCGATGCCGCTGCGCGCGCAACGCGACTCGCACGCGCGGCTCGGCCGGCTGCTCGCCGCGCGCTTCTTCGCCGGCCGCGAGGAACCGCCCGCGATCATCGCGGAGCACCTCGAGCAAGGCGGCGAGCTCGCCGCTGCGGCCGCGTTCTGGCTGCGCGCCGGTCGGCTCGCGATGACCGCGTCGGATGCGGACCAGGCGGTCGCGCACTTCTCGCGCACGCTCGAGCTCGAGGCGCAGCTCGGCGACATGCCGACCACCGGGCCGTCGAAGACGCGCCGCCGCGAGGCATACGCCGGTCGCGAGCTCGCGAATCGCCTGCGCGGCGATCTCACGAGCCACGCCGACGACGTCGACCAGCTCCAGCTCCTGTGCGATGCCGATCCGAGCCGGCTCGCCGACGTCGCGATCCGGCGCGCGCATCGCCTGCTCCGCACCGGCGACTTCAACGGCGCGATGGTCGCGACCGCGATCGCCGAGGATCTCGCCGCGGCCGCCGCGGTCAGCGGCGTCGATCGCGGCCGACTCGCCGGCGAGGCGCTGCGCGTGCGCGCCGAGTTGCTCGAGCGGCTCGGCCGGTTCGACGAAGCCCTCGAGGTCGTCGAGCGCTCGCGCGCGCTGTTCGCCGAGGCCGGCGCGGTCGTCGAGGAAATGCAGGCGATGGTCGGCCGCGGCCGGATCCTGCTGATGCAGGCCAACTACGCCGCGGCGCGCGCGGTCTACCAGCCGATCGTCGCGCGACTCGAGAAAGCCGGCGATCCGTGGCTCGAACGCGTGGTCCAGAACCATCTCGCGATCGTCGAGATGTGCCTGGGTAACTACGCGGTCGCGATGCAATCGTCGCAGCGTTCGCTCGAGCTGTGCCGTCGCTACGGCGATCGCGCGCGCGAAGGCGATGCGCTGAGCGTGTCCGCGATCATCCTGCTCGAGGTCGGGCTCTACGACCGCGCGGCCGCGACGTTCGACGAGGCGCTCGCGCTGCTCGGCCGCTCGGGCACGCGGTGGAGCCGCGCCGACTGCCTGATCTACGCCGGCATCTGTGCGGTCAAGCGCGGCAAGCTCGAGGCCGCGCTCGCGCTGCTCGACGAGGCGCTCGCCGAGGCGCGCGCGATCGGTGCGCGCTATCTCGAGGCCAACGCGCTCGTGTCGCGCGCAGGTGCGCACCTCGCGCGCGGCGCGGTCACCGAGGCCGGCGTCGATGCCGCGAGCGGTGCCGCCGTCGCGCGTGCCGCCGGGCTGACCGGCTACGAGCTGCAGGGTCTCGCGCGCCAGGCCGCGGCGCTCGTGCGCACCGGCGGCGATCACCTCGCCGAGGCCGAAGCGCTCGCCCTACGCGCGCTCGCGCTGTTCGAGAAGCAGGAGCACCTCGAGGGCTCCGAAGAAGACGTCTACATGCACTGCGTCGCGGTGCTGCGCGCGGTCGGTAACACCGCGCTCGCGACGCGGATCAAGATGCGCGGCAAGACCGAGGTGCTGCGCAAGGCAGCCGGCCTGGCGGATGCCGTGTGGCGCGACGCGTACGCGACGCGCGTCGAGTGCCGCGCGCTGCTGTCGCCGCCTTAGACGACCCAGCCGCCGGCGAGCACGCGATCGCCGTCGTAGAACACGGCCGCCTGACCGGGCGCCGCGACGACGGGCTCGCCGAGCGTCGCGCGCGCGTGCGTGCCGTCGACGGTGATCGTCGCCGCGATCGGCGTGCCGCGATGGCGGACCTGGACATGGGCAGTGAAGGCGTCACGTGCCGGCGCGAGCCAGCGCAGGTCGCGGACGTCGAGCTCGCCGCGCTCGGCGGCTTCCCGCGGCCCGACGTGCACGGTGCCGGTCGCCGGCTCGATCCCGGTCACGAACCGGCGCTCGCGCGTCGTCAAGTTGCCGAGTCCCTTGTGCTGGCCGACGGTGAAGCGATGCGTGCCGTCGTGCGTGCCGACGACGCTGCCGTCGGCATCGACGATCGAGCCGGCCTTGGGCAGCGTGCGGCCGCGACGCAACGCGCTCGCCGCGACGAACCCGGCGTAGTCGCCGTCGGGCACGAAACAGATCTCCTGCGACTCGTCCTTCGCCGCATTCGGAAGGCCGAGACGCGCCGCGTGGCCGCGCACCTGCTCCTTGGTCAGCTCGCCGAGCGGAAAGCGCACGGCATCGAGCGAATCGCCCGGCATCGAGAACAAGAAGTATGACTGGTCCTTGCTCGCATCGGCGCCGCAGCGCAGCGCACCGTCGCCGAGCTTGGCGTAATGGCCGGTCGCGAGCCGCTCGGCGCCGACCGCACGCGCGCGCTCGAGCAGCGGCGTGAACTTGATGTGCTGGTTGCACTTCACGCACGGGTTCGGCGTCTCGCCGGCGAGATACGCCTCGACGAAGTCGTCGACGACCGCGGCGCCGAACTCGCCGGAGAAATCGATCACGTAATGCGGGATGCCGAGGTGCGCACATACCGCGCGCGCGTCCTCGATGTCGCGCGGGCCGCAGCAACGACCCGACGCCGCCGACGTGCCGCTCGCGTCGTACAGCCGCATCGTCATGCCGACGACGCGCTCGCCGGCCTCGACGAGCAGGCCTGCGGCGACGGCGCTATCGACGCCGCCCGACAGCGCTGCGACGACGAGCTGACTCATGGCAGAGCACCTTAGCGCAAAGCTGCTACCCTGGCCCACCGGTGAAGCACGACGTCACCGCGACCGCGCTCGACGAGACCGGGGCCGGCATCGGCACCGCCGACGGCGCGCGCGTGCACGTCGCCGATTTGCTGCCCGGCGAGCGCGCCGAGGTCGTGATCGATCACGCCAGCCCGCACCGCGCCGAGGCCTGGGGGCGCGTGCTGCGCCGGATCGGCCCGCCGAGCGCCGATCGCGTGGCGCCGGCCTGCCCTGGGTTCGGCCGCTGCGGCGGCTGCGTCTGGCAGCACCTCGCCTACCCCGCCCAGCTCGACGCCAAGCGCGCACGGGTCGCGGCCGCACTCGCGGCGCTGCCGGAGCTGCCGGCGATCGCGCCGGTCCGGCCGTCGCCGGCCGAGCTCGGCTACCGCAACAAGGGCAAGTACGTCGCGGGTACGACCGGCAGCGGCGAGCTCGTGCTCGGCGCCTACGCGCCGCGCAGCCACCACGTGGTCGACACGCTCGGCTGCCGCGTGGTCGCGCCGATCATCGACGAGGTCGCGAGCTGGGTGCGCGGCGCGGCGATGCGCGCGAGCCTGGTCGCCTACGACGAGACCAAGCGCACGGGCGAGCTCCGCTACGCGATCCTGCGCGAAGCCGGCGGCGACGTCATGGTCGTGCTCGTGGTCGCGAGCGCCACGCCGCGCGCGAAGCTCGAGCGCGTCGCCAACGCGCTCGCGAAGCATCCGGCCGTGCGCGGCATCGTCGCGATCACGAACGATCGCCGCGACGGCGCCATCGTCCCGTCGGGCTCGACCGCGCGCGTGCTGCTCGGCCACGGCTACCTCGTCGAGCAACTCGCCGGCGTGCCGGTCGAGGTCGGCGCTGCCGAGTTCGTGCAGGTCAACCGCGCGCAGGCCACCGCGATGTACGCGCGCGTCGCCGAGCTGGCCGCGCCCGCGAGCACGGCGATCGATCTCTTCGCCGGCCTCGGCGGCATCGGGCTGCACCTGGCGCGCGCCGGCACGCGCGTGATCGCGGTCGAGATCGATCGCGATGCGGTCGCCCAGCTGCGGCGCGCCGCCGACGCCGCGAAGCTGCCGCTCACCGCGCTCGCCGGCGACGCGTCGAATCTCGTCGCCGACATCCGCGCGCAGCTCGACGCGCATCCCGACGTCGTGGTCGTCAACCCGCCGCGCAAGGGCCTCGCCGGCGCGCTACCGCTCGTGCTCGAGCTCGCGGCACCGACGGTGATCTACGTCAGCTGCGGGCCCGAGTCGCTCGGCAAGGATCTCGCCGAGCTCGCGCGCGCAGGCTATCGCGCGGACGCGATCGAGCCGTTCGATCTGATGCCCGGCACCGCGCAGGTCGAGACCGTCGTCCGCCTAAAACAGACAGCTCGGTAGCACGCCGTTCGATTCGCCGAGGATCGACTCGACCTGATCGAGCTCGCGGTTCCAGTAGCACAGCGTGTCGGCGTTGCGCAGGTAGCCGTACTGGTACTCGGTGACGTTGGGCCCGTTGTCGAGCAGACGCCGGCCGTGCGTGTCGTGCAGATCGGCGTGGCGCGCCGTCACGATCGCCTGCGCCTGCGCGAGCAAGTCTTTCGCGGTCGCCAGCTCGGCGTCGGCGTCGGCGCCCTGGAGGTGATCGATCACGGTCTGGTACGTCGCGATCGCGAAGCGCGCGCGCAGCCGATCGATCGCGAGGCCGTTCTCGAGCTCGCGCGCCCAGCGCGTGTCGGGCAGGTTCAGCGCGTCGAGCTCGTGCTGGCGGCCGTCGAGCGCATCGGCGTAGGCACCGAGCGGGACGAGGACTTTTTGCGTGAGCCCGGTGACGTCGCCGCTCGTGACGAGATCGTTGAACGTGACCTTGTCGGGTTGCGACACGATGCCGGCGCCGCGGCCGAGATCGATCGCGGCGTCGCGGCTCGCGATGTACGCGGCGAGCTGGTTCACGAGCAGCGCGTCGTGCTGGTCGCTCGCGATCTCGTCGACGACCTTGCCCGCGCCGACGCCGAGGTCGGGCGCGAGCTGATCCTCGATCATCTGCGCCGGGTCGCCGCGCAGCTCGTAGCTCGCGCGCAACGACGTCACGTCGTGCAGCCAGTAGTCCCACTCGAAGCCGCTCGAGAACACCAGGTGCTCGTCGAGCGCGCAGCCCGTCTGGCGCAGCCCGGCGAGATCGAGCCAGCGGCTGTGGATGTACAGCGGCTCGAGCTGCGGGATCGAATCGTCGAACGCGACCCAGTACGCGTCCTCGGGGTAGTACGCGGCGCGCTGGCCCGCACACATCCGATCCTCCAGATACTGGCGGTGCGGCGAGAAGTCCGTCATCTGATACGCGCCGTCGGCCGGCTCGAACAGGTCGAAGAAGAACGTGGTGTGCACGTCGGGCACGATCGACGGATCGCAGTACTCGACGAGGAAGTAGTAGATGAGCTGGCGGCCGGCGTAATTGACGAGCTGCGTGCCGCCGTCGTGGATGACCGCGTGCATCTCGGCTTGCGGCGCGAGCTGGTGCAGCTGCGCCGCTACCTCGTTCGTCGCGTCGACGAACAGCTGCGGATCGGAGTCGAGGAACTCGCCGAAGCTCAGCGCGTAGACGTCGAACGGCAGGTTCGCCGTGACCAGCGCGAGCCGCTGCGCG
>Ga0268266_10002325_pt1 | contig 20596 bp, 17 predicted proteins | sample KBSS13metaG_FD_190356 | JGI IMG/M metagenome (GOLD analysis project Ga0268266, IMG submission 190356) | Switchgrass rhizosphere microbial communities from Kellogg Biological Station, Michigan, USA - KBS S1-3 metaG (SPAdes) (version 2) | ecosystem: Host-associated > Plants > Roots > Rhizosphere... | reverse complement strand
GATGACCTGTCCGCATTGCGCGGCGTTCACCGAAAAGGTGTTTCCGAAGATCAAGACGGAGTTCATCGACACCGGCAAGATCCGTTTCGTGTTCCGCGAATTCCCGCTCGACATCAAGGCCGCGGCCGGTTCGATGCTGGCGCGCTGCATCGCCAAGGACGACGCCCCGAAATATTTCGCGGTCATCGACCTGCTGTTCAAGCAGCAGGAAGCGTGGGTGGTGAAGAACACCACGGAAACGCTGACCCGGATCGGCAAGCAGGCCGGCCTGACCCAGGCGCAGGTCGAGGACTGCCTGAAGGATCAGGCCCTGCTCGACAAGATCGCGGCCGACCAGAAATACGCCGCCGACGTGCTGAAGGTGCAGTCGACACCGACCTTCTTCATCAACGGCGAGATGCTCAAGGGCGAGCAGAGCTTCGAGGAGTTTTCGAAGCGCATCAATTCGATGCTGAAGAGCTGATTCGGCGCCTACGGATTCATCCGCGCCGATAAGTCCAGCGAAAGACGCCACACAAGCGCCTCAAATCCCTTGGGAAAAGCCCGGCAAAGTCCCTTGGGGCCGTTGCCCTCCGGCCCCGGCCTCGCCATTGTCGCCGCTCATTAAGCGCCGCAAAGGGCTATCCATCCGTACCGGCATTGCCTTCTATGGTATTGTCGCGGCAGGGAGATTCGCGCCCGGCCAACAGAGATCTGTGTTCCATGAAACTCACGCGCCTTCGCCTCCACGGTTTCAAGTCGTTCGTTGAAGCCACTGATTTCATGATCGAACCCGGCCTCACCGGCGTGGTCGGTCCGAACGGTTGCGGCAAGTCGAATCTCGTCGAGGCGCTGCGCTGGGCGATGGGCGAAACCTCGCACAAATCGCTGCGCGCCGCCGACATGGATGCGGTGATCTTCGCCGGTTCCGGCAACCGCCCGGCGCGTAACCACGCCGAAGTCACCATGACGATCGACAATGCCGATCGCACCGCGCCGGCCGCCATGAATGACAGCCAGGTGCTGGAAATCTCCCGCCGCATCGAGCGCGAGGCGGGCTCGGTCTATCGCATCAACGGCCGCGATGTGCGCGCCCGCGACGTGCAGATCCTGTTTGCCGACGCCGCGACCGGCGCACGTTCGCCGGCGCTGGTTCACCAGGGCAAGATCGGCGAGATCATTCAGGCCAAGCCCGAACAGCGCCGCCGCGTGCTGGAAGACGCTGCCGGCGTCGCCGGTCTGCATGCCCGCCGCCACGAAGCCGAACTGCGGCTGAAGGCGGCCGAGACCAACCTTACCCGCGTCGAGGACGTGATCGGACAACTCGCCGGCCAGATCGACGGGTTGAAGAAGCAGGCGCGCCAAGCCATTCGTTTCCGCGAAGTCGCGGCCAAGGTGCGCAAGGCCGAAGCCACGCTGTTCCACCTGCGCTGGCTGGAGGCCAATGCCGACGTTGCCGAAGCCGCGCATACCCACGACATCAACGTGCGCGAGATGGCCGAGCGCACCCGCGAGCAGGCCGAGGCCGCACGCATCCAGGCGATCCGCGCCTCCGAACTGCCTGCGTTGCGCGAGGGCGAAGCCCGCGCCGCGGCGGGGCTGCAGCGCCTCACCAACGCGCGCGAACAGCTTGACCGCGAGGAAGAGCGCGCCAAGGAGCGCGTCGCCGAGCTCGACCGGCGGCTGACGCAGTTCGCCGCCGACATCGCGCGCGAGCAGCAGCAGGCCTCCGATGCCGAAGTGGCGCTGCAGCGGCTCGACACCGAAGACGCCGAGTTAAAGGAAGAGATCAAGTCACGCGTCGAAAAGCGCTCCGGCATTGATGAACGCGTTTCCGAAGCGGAAGCAACGCTTTCCGCCGCCGAGCGCATGTTCGGCGAGCTGACCACTGCGCTGGCCGACCTCACCGCCAAGCGCAACCAGTTGGAGGCCGGCGTCCGCACCCATCGCGACCGGCTGGCCCGGCTCGATCAGGAGATCGCCAGCGTCCAGGCCGACGAGCAGAAGCTCAGCGACGAGACCGGCAGTCTCGGTGACCTCGATGCGCTCGCAGCAGCCATGGAGACCGCGCAGGAAACACTGGCGGTTTCCGAAGCCGCGGCACAGGCCAGTGAAACCGGCCATGTCGCCGCGCGACAGAAGCTAGAGGCCTCCCGCGCGCCCCTTTCCGAGGCCGACAAGCGGGTGCAGCGGCTGGAGACCGAGGCGCGCACCATTTCAAAGCTCGTCAACGGCGAGACCAAGAATCTGTGGCCGCCGATCATCGATGGCGTCACCGTCACCAAGGGCTACGAGAAGGCGCTCGGCGCCGTGCTCGGCGACGACCTTGACGCCCCCATCGACCCCTCCGCGCCGATGCGCTGGACCAATGCGGGTGCGAGCTTCGACGATCCGTCGCTACCGGCCGGCGTTGAACCGCTTGCCGCCCATGTCGAGGCGCCGGCCGAACTGGCGCGGCGCCTGGCGCAGATCGGTGTCGTGGCGAAGGAACGCGGCGCCGAACTGGTGTCGCAATTGAAGACCGGCCAGCGGCTGGTGTCGCTGGAAGGCGATGTCTGGCGCTGGGACGGTTTTGTCGCGTCGGCACACGCGCCGACCGGCGCCGCGCGGCGCCTCGCCGAACGTGCGCGCCTCGTCGATATCGAACACGAGCTGGAGCAGGCCCGCACCGACGCCGCCAGCAAGCGGCAGGCGCTGGAAGACGCCGAGGCCGAACTAAAGGCTGCCTCCGCCGCCGAGTCCGCCGGCCGCGAAGCCTGGCGGGCCGCGCAGCGCGAGGCCGATGCGGCGCGCGAGCGCCATGCCGCGACCGAGCGCGAGATAAACCGGCACGCCGCGCGTAAATCCGCGCTGACCGAAGCCCATACCCGTCTCGCCGCCGACCGCAGCGAGGCGGAGGCCGCGCATGAGAGCGCCAACGCCGCACTGGACGAGTTGCCGCCGACCCTCGACACCGAGACGCGACTTGCCGCCGTTCGCTCCGAGATTGACGGCCACCGCCGCTTTGCCGCGCAAGTGCGGGCCGAAGCCCAGGCGCTGGCGCGCGAGGCCGAACTGGCCGACAAGCGCGTGCAGGCGATCACGGCCGAGCGCACCGATTGGCAGAACCGCAGGCAGAGCTCGGCCTCCCAGGTCGCCACCGTCGAGGCGCGCATCACCGAAGTGACGGCCGAGCGCGCCGAGCTTGAAGATGCCCCGGCGCTGTTCGCCGAAAAGCGCCGCGCGCTGATCAACGAAATCGAATCCGCCGAAAGCGCCCGCCGCGTCGCCGCCGACGCTCTGGCCGCCGCCGAGAGCGTGATGGCGCAGACCGACCGCGAAGCCAAGGCATCGCTCGAAGCGCTGTCCTCTGCCCGCGAGGCCTGCGCCCGCGCCGAGGAGCGCATGGAAGGCACCAAGCGCCGGCTTTCCGACATCGAGCGGGAAATCCACGACATGCTCGAAGTCGAGCCGCATGCGGTGGCAGGGCTGGCCGAGATCGAGCCGGGCGCGGAACTGCCGCCGCTGGGCGAGATCGAGGAAAACCTCGAAAAGCTGCGGCGCGACCGCGAACGCCTCGGCGCCGTCAATCTGCGCGCCGAGGAAGAACTCCGCGAGGTCGAGACCCAGCACACCGCGCTGACCACCGAGCGCGACGATCTGGTCGAAGCCATCAAGCGGCTGCGCCAGGGCATCCAGAGTCTCAACAAGGAAGCCCGCGAGCGGCTGCTGACCTCGTTCGAGACCGTCAACGAGCACTTCAAGCGCCTGTTCGTCGAACTGTTCGGCGGCGGTGAAGCCGCGCTTCACCTGATCGAGAGCGACGATCCGCTGGAAGCCGGCCTGGAAATCATCGCAAAACCGCCTGGCAAGAAGCCGCAGACGCTGTCGCTGCTGTCGGGCGGCGAGCAGGCGCTGACCGCGCTGGCGCTGATCTTCGCGGTGTTCCTCACCAACCCGTCGCCGATCTGCGTGCTGGACGAGGTCGACGCGCCGCTCGACGACCACAACGTGGAGCGGTTCTGCAACCTGCTGCACGAAATGACCTCGTCTACGGAAACCCGCTTCATCATCATCACGCATAATCCGATCACGATGGCGCGGATGAACCGGCTGTTCGGCGTGACCATGGCCGAACGCGGCGTCTCGCAACTGGTCTCGGTCGGCCTCGATGACGCGGTGAAGATCCTGGATCAGGACGTGGCGTGATCTGGCGCCACAACAGTTCTTGCGCCACAACAGTTGACGTCATCATCCGCGAAGGCGGATGATCCAGTACGCCGCGCTGTCCAGGATCATCATAACCGTCTCGGCGTACTGGATGCCCCGCCTTCGCGGGGCATGACGGCAGATAGATGACCTCACCCGACCTCCCCGCCGAACTGAAAGCCGCGCTCGACGGCAAGCTGCGGGGCTTTTCGCGCAATGATGCCGCCGGCCGCGCCGCGTCGATCTCGAAAACCTATCGCGATGGCGGCGGCTCCGGCGGCATCCGGTCGGAAACCGACGCACTGGCCTACGCGCTGGCGCGGATGCCCGCGACCTATGCCGCTGTCACAGCTAGCCTCAACGCGCTGGTCGAGATCAGGCCGGACTTCGCACCGAGTAGCCTGCTCGATGTCGGCGCCGGGCCGGGAACAGCGACCTGGGCGGCGGCGGAGGCGTTTCCCTCGCTGCAACGCTTTGCGCTGCTCGACGCCAACGACGCGTTGCGCGCGCTGGCGCTCGGCCTCGTCACCGACAGCTTCCGCCTGCGGGACGTCAGCTACGAACGCGGAGAAGCCCGCGCCGCGCTGACCAAAGCGGGTACCGCTGATCTCGTGGTGGCGAGCTACATGATCGGCGAAATCGGCGATGGCGAGCGACGCGCGCTCGCCGAACTGATGTGGGCAAAGACCAGGGATACGCTGCTCGTCGTCGAACCCGGCACGCCTGCCGGCTATGCCCGGATCATCGCGTTGCGCGAACACTTGATCGCGTTGGGCGCGCATGTCGCCGCCCCCTGCCCGCATGACGGCAAATGCCCGCTTGAACCGCCGGACTGGTGCCATTTCACCCAGCGCCTGCAGCGCTCGCGCGCGCACAAGCAAGTCAAGGGCGCGGAGCTGCCGTTTGAGGATGAAAGGTTCTCCTACGTCGCACTGACGCGCGCGCCGGCTGCGCGGCGTCTGACGCGCGTGCTGGCGCAACCGGCCGTCAACAAGGTCGAAATAACGGCAAAGCTCTGCACGCCGGAAGGCCTCGCCCTCACAAAGGTGCCTCGCCGCGCCAAAGCGGATTACGCCGCCGCCCGGCGTTGGCGGTGGGGCGATGCCGTGCATCGTCAAGCCGGACGATGCTTCGCATCGCCTAGGCCGCACCGCGTCCGGGACACGAGCGGATGAACTTATCCCGCCTTACATCCGACTAAAGCCATGCCCCAAATCGCCGGCGGGCTGCCGCCTGCCCGGTTTTTCGTCTGGTTTCCCTGCCTTTTCGTCCCACAGGAGTGTCCGTCATGTCGACCGGCTGGATCGTTCTCGGCGTCATCGTCATCATCGTGCTGTTTGCGTTCGGGGCGTATAACCGCCTGGTGGCACTCAGCCAGCGCGTCAGCCAGGCCTTTGCCGACATCGATGTGCAGCTCAAGCAGCGCCACGATCTGATCCCGAACCTCGTGGAGACCGTGAAGGGCTACGCCAGCCACGAGCGCGGCACGCTCGACGACGTCATCAAAGCGCGCAATTCTGCGATGTCGGCACAGGGACCGGCGCAAGTCGGCGCCGCCGAAAACCAGTTGAGCGGTGCGCTTGGGCGACTGATCGCGCTGTCGGAGGCCTATCCGGATCTCAAGGCCAACGCCAATTTCCAGCAGCTTGCAGGCGAATTGTCCGACCTCGAAAACAAGATCGCAGCCAGCCGACGCTTCTTCAACAACGCCGTGCAGGAATACAACACCGGCATCCAGCAGCTGCCCGCCGCGCTGTTCGCCGGCATGTTCGGCTTCACCCGCAAGGAATTCTTCGACCTCGGCGCCAGCCGCACCGAAGTCGAGACCGTGCCGACGGTGAAGTTCTGACGCTTCAAACCGGCAGAACAGCGCATCATGGCCGCGTATGGTCTCTACACGCATATCTCATCGAACAAGTTTCGTTCGATGCTGCTGCTCGCCGGGCTGTTTCTGCTGATCTATGTCGTGGTCTTTGCCGGCGCGCTGGTCGCCGAAGTGCTATTGCACGACGGCAGGTCGGTCGACTTCTACCTGACACAGGCCCGGCGCGACCTGATCACGGCCTTTCCCTACGCCACGATCGCCGCCGCGCTGTGGATCGTGATCGCCTATTTCTTCCACCAGAACATGATCGACGCCGTGACCGGCGGCGAGAGCGTGACACGGCAACAGCAGCCGCGGCTCTATAATCTCCTGGAAAATCTGTGCATCTCGCGCGGCATCCCGATGCCGAAGCTGAAGGTGATGGACAGCCCGGCGCTGAACGCCTTCGCCACCGGCCTCAACCGGCGGCAATACTCCATCACGGTGACGACAGGCCTTTTGCAGGCGCTGAACGACCAGGAGATCGAGGCCGTGCTCGGTCACGAGCTCACGCATATCCGCAACGGCGACGTGCAGTTGATGGTGGTCGCGGTGATCATCGCCGGCGTTGTGGGCTTTTTCGGCGAATTGTTCTTTCGCATGTTCACCAACCTGTCGTGGAACTCGAGCGGCAGCGGCTGGTCGTCCTCGTCGTCTTCATCTTCTTCCTCCTCGTCATCGTCGTCCGACCGCGACAGCAAGGGGGCCGGCGGCGCGATCATCGCAGTCATCATCGCGGTGGCGCTGATCCTGCTGGCCTGGCTGTTGTCGCAGGTCGTCAAGCTGGCGCTGTCGCGGTCCCGCGAATTGCTGGCCGATGCCGGCTCGGTCGAACTGACCAAGAACCCCGATGCCATGATCACGGCGCTGCGCAAGATCGAGAACCGCGGCGAACTTCCCGGCGCGACGTCGGCGGTGATGGAACTCTGCGTCGACAATCCGCGCGAGGGATTTGCCGACCTGTTCGCGACCCACCCGTCAGTGGATTCGCGCGTCAAGGCACTGGTGCAGTTTGCCGGCGGTCATGACCCCGGCCCGCTGGCCCTGCCGTCCGATACCGCAGACGCCCCCGATGAGCCGGAGGAATCGGAGACCGGGCAACCACCGGTTCCTCGCGGACCGTGGAGCAACGCCGGCGAGCCTGCCGGCGCTCCGGTCCCCCGTTCCGGCCCGTCGCAAGGACCATGGGGCCGGCACAGCTGAGCCCTTGCCGCCGCCAACCTTGCGGATTAACAAATTCCGTATGAATCATGGCGGTGGCCGTCTAAGGAATTGAATTCTCCCTTGTTTCTGCCATGTTCGCGCCCAAAGCAGGGGAATGGGGCCAACCGATCGCTCCCGCGGTCGGGGACGTTGTTCAAAGGAATTCCATGGCAAAGCCAGTCGTGATTGTGGTGGGCGCGGACAAGGGCGGGGTCGGCAAGACGACCGTGTCGCGGACGCTTCTGGACTATTTCAGTGCCAATAACGTGCCGACCCGGGCATTCGACACCGAATCCCCGCGCGGTACCTTGATGCGCTTCCACCCCGACATCACCGAGATCGTCGACATGACGACGACCGCGGACCAGATGAAGATCTTCGATACGCTGAACGCGGCCAGCCCCTCCGTCACCGTGATCGACGTCCGCGCCGGACTGTTGTCGCCGGCGCTGGCCTCGCTGCGCGACATCGGCTTTCTGGATGCGGCCAAGGCGGGCCAGATCACCTTCGCCGTGTTCCATATATTGGGCCCCTCGATCGCCTCGCTGGATGAAATCGCCGAGACCGCGAATTTCATGCAGGGCGCCAAATATTACCTAGTGAAGAACTTCATCAACGACACCCAGTTCTTCCAGTGGGACCAGGCGACCTACAACTCTTACTTTCACCGTATCAAGGACGCCACCGAACTCACGATCCCCAAGCTCAACGAAATGGCCTATGAGCAGGTCGAGGTTTCCTCGGTGCCGTTCCTCAAATTCGTCGCCAACAAGGGCAAGGAGGACGAGGCCGCGAACTATTCGTTCGTGCTGCGCGGCTATGTCCGGCACTGGCTCGCCAACGTCTGGAGCGAGTTCGACCGCATTAAGCTGACCGATCTGGTCGGCGCAAAGCCTGGCGTGCGCGGCGGTGAAAAATAGTCGCGCCGCCGCCGCGATGGGGCTGGAATAGCCGAAAATTTCCTTTGATATAGCGGGTGATGAGTGCCACGCCCGTTTACATCGTCTGCTCGCCCCGTCCGCTGGTCGGCAAGACGCTGCTCGCGCGGCTGCTGAGCGAGTTCCTGCTGCTGAAAGATGGTGCAGTCTCCGGTTTCGATATCAATCTGAAGGAACCGTCGCTGCTCGAATATCTGCCGCGCGTGACCGAGACGGCCGACATCGCGGACACCTTTGGCAAGATGCAGCTGATGGACCGCCTGATTGCCCATGACGGCGTCGCCAAGGTGGTCGACCTCGGCTTTCATGCGTTCGACGAATTCTTCAAGATGACCAACGAGATCGGCTTCCTGAAAGAGGCCACGCGGCGCAGCGTCGCGCCGATCGTCCTGTTCGTGGCCGATACCGACCGCGTTTCCGCGCGCGCCTATCCGATGTTGCGGGAGCAGATCCCGCTGAAAGCGCTGATTACGATCGACAACGAATATGTGGTGCGCGGCGAGCTGCCCGGGGAGATGGGCCTGGGGCGGGTGCACCGAATAACGGCTTTGCCCTCGTTCCTGAAGACCTATGTCGACCGACAGACCTTCTCCTTCACCGAATACCTGCGCAACGAGCGGGATTCATCGACCGAGTTGCACCAGTGGATCCGCAGGAACTACACCAGCTTTCGCGAGCTCGAGCTCAGCCTGCTCGCCGAGCGGCCGTGATTCCTTTGCGAAGCGATAATATTACCCGGGTAATATTGACGTCGAACCGCCCGCCTGCTATTGCCTCGTCAGACCGTAGCCGCTCGACCGCGAGGCAAACCGTGACATCAGACAGAAAGGCCGCCATCGCCGCCTACAAGGAGCGGAAAACCGTCGCAGGGGTTTTCGTCATCCGCTGCAAGGCCTCGTCCGAGACCTGGGTCGGCCAGACGCCCAACCTGGAAAAGATCCAGAACCGGATCTGGTTCACGCTGCGCCAGGGCGGCCACACCTGCCGCACCCTGCAGGCGGCATGGATCGCGCATGGGCCGGACAGCCTGACGTTTGGGGAATGCGAACGGCTGGAAGAGGAAGAGACGCCCTATATCCGCGACGCGCTGCTGAAGGAGCGCGCGCTGCACTGGCGGAAGGAATTGGGTGCGGAAGCGGTGTGATCTTGCTTCACCCGCCCCTTGAGGGGGCGGGTCGGCTCACATGAAGCGTAGCGCCATGTGAGACGGGGCGGGGTGACAGTCTCTCAACTCGGGCGCTGTTAGCCGTGGAGAGACCGACACCCCACCTCGGTTCGCATTGCATGCGAACCGATCCTCCCCCTCCAGGGGAGGATAAAAAGCGTAACCACTCAATGCCCCTCGAACGTCATCAGCGTCCGCACCGGAACATCCATCGCGCGCAATTTGTCGGCGCCGCCGAGATCGGGCAGATCGATGATGAAACAGGCCGCGAGCACGTTGGCGCCGATCTGGCGCAGCAGCTTCACCGCGCCCTCCGCGGTGCCGCCGGTGGCGATGAGATCGTCGACCAGGATCACGCGCTCGCCGGGCTGGATTGCATCGACATGCATTTCCATTTCATCGAGGCCGTATTCCAGCGAGTAGGCAATTCGCACCGTGGTGTGCGGCAGCTTGCCTTTCTTGCGGATCGGCACGAAGCCTGCGGAGACCTGATGCGCCACCGCGCCGCCGAGAATGAACCCCCTCGCCTCGATGCCGGCGACCTTGTCGATCTTCAATCCCGCCCAGGGCTGCACCAGTTCGTCCACCGCGCGGCGAAACGCGCGCGCATCCGCCAGCAAGGTCGTGATGTCGCGGAACAGGATGCCTTTTTTCGGGTAGTCCGGAATGGTGCGGACGGTGGCCTTCAGGTCGTGATCGAATGTCATCGGTGATTATCTCGCTTTCGATTTTCCGTCATTGCGAGCGAAGCGAAGCAATCCATTTCTGCGCTTGTTGAGACATGGATTGCTTCGTCGCTTCGCTCCTCGCAATGACGGGTCAATCAGTTTGCTCCAGCATTCAAACGAAACGCATTTTCGACGATACGCAGCCCCACCTCGCCGCCGAGCGACATCAGCGATTCCGGGTGAAACTGCACGCCGCCGACCGGCAGGGTCTTGTGTTCGATCGCCATCGCGACGCCGTCCTCTGTGGTCGCGGTGACCTCAAGAACTTCGGGCACGCTGTCGCGCTCGACATAGAGCGAGTGATAGCGGCCGATCACGATTTCATTGGGCAGGTTGTGCATCAGCCGTCCGCCCCGCACCTGAACCCGCGACGGCCGTCCGTGCGCGGGGTGGGTGAGCTGGCCAAGCTGGCCGCCGAAATATTCGCCGATCGCCTGCACGCCGAGACAGACGCCGAAGATCGGCAGTTTTCTGTCGAGCGCGGTACCGATGGTTTTCGAAATCCCGAAATCCTCGGGGCGTCCCGGGCCCGGCGACAGCACCAGCAGATCCCAGTTCTTCTTCAGCATCTCCTGGGCATGAACGTGCCGGACCACGGTGACGCTGGCGCCGACCTGCCGGAAATAATCCGCCAGCATGTGCACGAAACTGTCGTCGTGATCAATCAAGAGCACCTTGCGGCCCGAGCCGGTGGCATCGGGCGCAAACGCCGACAGCGGTTTTGGCGCATCGCCGCGCAGCGCCTGGAACAGTGCCGCCGCCTTGACCTGGCATTCGCGATCCTCGGCCGCGGGGTCTGAATCGAACAGACAGGTCGCGCCGACGCGCACTTCGGCCAGGCCATCCTTCATGCGGATGGTGCGGATGGTGAGCCCGGTATTGATGCTGCCGTCGAAATTCACCGCGCCGATCGCGCCGGCATACCAGCGCCGCGACGAACGCTCATTGTCCTCGACGAATTGCATCGCCCACAATTTCGGGGCGCCGGTCACGGTGACCGCCCAGGCATGGGTCAGGAAGGCGTCGAGCGCATCGAAGCCCGGGCGCAGCATGCCTTCGACATGATCGACGGTATGGAACAGCTTTGAATAGGTCTCGATCTGCCGCCGCGCCAGCACCTTGATGGTGCCGGGCACGCAAACGCGCGCCTTGTCATTGCGGTCGACGTCGGTGCACATGTTGAGTTCGAACTCGTCCTTTTCCGAGTTCAGCAATTGCCTGATCTGCTCGGCGTCGCCGATCGCATCGACCCCGCGCGCGATCGTGCCCGAGATCGGGCAGGTCTCGACCCGCCTGCCGTCGGAGCGGACGAACATTTCCGGCGAGGCTGAAACCAGAAATTCGCCGTCGCCGAGATTCATCAGCGCGCCATAGGGCGACGGATTGATGCGGCATAGCCGCTGGAACACTTCCGCCGGCGAACGCTCGCAGGTTTCGGCGAACAACTGCCCCGGCACGGCCTCGAACAGGTCGCCGCGTGCGAACGCCGCGCGCGCGACCTCGACGGTCGCCTGATATTCGCCGGGCCCATGATCGGCAAAACCCTGCCGCGGCGTTTTGGCGTAAACGCTCTCGGCGGTGTCGCGCGGCAGGCCCTTGGTGGATTTTCCTTTCCAGGAGAAATCGTAGCTCAGCAGCACGCCGCGGCCGGTAGCGCGGTCGTAGGCCAAAAGGCGATCCGGCACATACAGCACGATGTCGCGCTGGTCGCTCTCCCGCGCCCGCTTTTGCACGAGGTCCTCGATCTGGAACACGAGGTCGTAGGCGAACGCGCCGAACAGGCCGAGCAGCGGGTCGTCATTGGCGAACAAGGCGGCGACGAGATCGCGCACCAGCGACATCACGCTGGCGCGGCGCGTGCGCTGGTCTTCCTCGACCGGTGCGGCGCCGCGAATGATGTGGCCGGCCAGACGCGTCGGGCTTTTTTCAGAAATGACCACGCAGGGCTCGCGCAGCACATCGCCCAAAAACGCGATCAGCACCTCGCCCCGCGCATTCAGCGCAGAAAGCGAAAAGTCGGAGCCGGCCGTTTCCAGCACCAGCGGCGGATCGGCAAAGCCGAGATCGAAACTCTCGTAGCGGCCCGGCACCGTGGTGCCTGAGGACAGCACCACGCCGCGGCGGCGATCCAGCAGCTCGATCAGGTCGTCGAGGCGCTTGGCGTTGCCCGTGAACTGCTCGACGGCGCGCGAAATGGCGAGGCCGCCGCTGGTCCGGTATTCACTGTGCTCGGGCAGGGAGAAGGCGGTCCTGTTCATGTGATCCTCTTACGAAACTTCGGGAGGGAGCGCCACACAGGACAAACGAAGGGACCGTCGCACTGCGATGGCGACCTTCGACGATTGAAAATGAAATCGCACCGGCCACCTCTTTAAGAGGTGCGCCACCAAAGACGGGATGGGCTGATACCGGTGTTCATGGGAGCCTAATCACATCCGCCGCCGGTGATGTCAAGGGACTGGACCGGCCGGGAAGCCCCTTCCCGGCGCCATCTTGGGGTGTCGGAACGCGGAAAACTTGCGTAGGATTTGAGCAAGCAGCGGCGCATCCAATGCGCGAAGATTGCAATTGAAGGAGGCAGGCGATGGCATTGCTGGGTCTGGGATATGCCGGGTTCGGAGCTGATAACCTCGAGGATTGGCGGCAGTTCGGGACCGGCCTGGTCGGGCTGCAGGCGGTGGAGCGCGGCAATTCGCTGCTGGCGTTCCGGATGGACGACCGCAAGCAGCGCATCGTGATCGACCGCGCGATGGGCGAAGGCACGCGCTTCTTCGGCTGGGAAGTCGGCGACGCGGCGGCGCTGGACGCGCTGGCGGCGCGGCTGGAAAAAGCCGGCGTGAATGTCACGGCCGAGCCGCAGACGCTGGCCGACGCCCGCCGCGTCCGCAGCCTGATCTCGTTTCACGATCCGGCCGGCAACCGGCTGGAGGCTTTTTACGGCCCCGAAATCGACGACACGCCGTTTATGCCGGGACGATCGATCTCGGGTTTCCGCACTGGCCCGCTCGGGCTGGGACACGCCGTGCTGACGGTCGAGAATATCGAGCCTATGATGGCGTTCTATGTCGACGTGCTCGGTTTCGGATTGTCCGATTACATCACAAAACCGTTCCGCGCCTATTTCTTCCACGTCAACGCGCGGCATCACAGCCTCGCGCTCATCGAAACCGGGCGCAACGGCATGCATCATCTGATGGTGGAGTTGTTCTCGCTCGACGATGTCGGCCAGTGCTACGACATCGCGATGACGCAGGAGGACCGCGTCGGCGTCACGCTCGGCCGCCACACCAACGATTTCATGACCTCGTTCTACGCCAAGACGCCGTCGTCCTTCATGATCGAATGCGGCTGGGGCGGCCGCGAGATCGATCCCGCGACGTGGCAGCCGGTCGAAATGCATGACGGTCCAAGCCTGTGGGGCCATGAACGCGTCTGGCTGCCGCCCGAAGACCGCGTCGTCGCCCGCGAGATGCGGATGCGGGCTGCGGCGTCAGGACTGCGCGCGCCGGTGCAAGTGATAGAGGGGAATTACAAGCTGATGTCGGGCACGTGTGCGTGGTGGGACGGGGTGCGTGAGAGCGGCGCTTGATCCACGTCGTCCCTGCGAACGCAGGGACCCATAACCACAGGACGGCGTTGTTTGAGCGAAGTCGTCGAGCGGCATTTCCAAAACGAACTGCCGCGGCGTATGGGTCCCTGCGTTCGCAGGGACGACGGAGAGATCTACTCCCGGTAACACCCCTGCCCGATCTCTTCGATCAGTCCGCGCGCATTCGGCTTCCAGCCAAGCTGCCGCGCGCGCTTCGCCCGCACCCGGCTGTTGGACGCCATCGTATCCTCCGTCGTGCCCTCGCCCCATTCGGCGGCGGCTTCCCCCATCGACATCGCTGTGGGCGGTCCCGCAAAACCCAGCATGCGGTTGATCGCCTCGCAGGCTTCGCGCATCGAATTCTCGCCGTTCTCGGCGAAATAGAAGCTGCCTGCCGGCGCCTTCTCGATGGCAAGCGCGTAGAGCGTCACGAGATCGTCGATATGCACGTTCGACCAGATGTTCTCGCCGGGTCCCGCATGCGCCGCGTTGCCGCGCTTTTTGGCCAGCCTGATCAGCAGCGGCACCTGCACGCTGTCCGGATTGGCGCCAAGGCCGAGGCCGTAGATCAGGCTCGGACAGACGATGACGGGACGGCAGCCCTTGTCACGGTACGCGAGAATGAACTCGTTCAGCGCGACCCGCGCCACGCGCGCGGGCGACGGCGTGATCGGTGTGTCTTCGTCGAAGATCGCATCCGACCGTTCGCCTTTGGCGCGCGTGCCGACGATGCTCGAGCCCGATGTGTGGACGAACAGCTTGCCGCTACCGGCAAGAGCATCAAGCAGCGCGACGACCGCCCCCTTGTGATCGGCGCTCGCCGCATTGACGACGATGTCGGCGGCCCGCGCCGCCTGCGCCAGAATTTCTCCGTCATCGAGCGTTCCCAGCACGGGCTGGATGCCCCGCGCGCGAACCACCTCGGCCTTCTCGGGCGAGCGAACCAGTCCGGTCACCTGATGTCCGGCGGCGATGAGATGCGCCGCGACCGACCCGCCGATATAGCCCGATGCGCCCGTGCAGAAGATTTTCATACCTATTCCTCAATCGATCGTGCTCGCGGCAAGTTGTCATCCGCCGCGCGTGAAAACATGGATTGCTTCCGCCTTCGCTAAAGCCACGGCGGACAAGTCGCTGCGCTCGCAATGACGAGGAAACAGTTCAGCCGAGATGTTTCTTGAAGAACTCCGTCGCTCTGCCCCAGGCGAGTTCAGCGGCCTGACGGTCATGCACCGATTGCCGCTGCTCGTTGACGAAGGCGTGCTCGGCGTCATACCGAAACAGCTCGAGCGACTTGCCGGCGGCCTTCATGCCCTGCTCGAAGGCGTCGACCACCTGCGGCGTGCACCAGTCGTCCTTGTTGGCGAAATGCGCCTGCAGCGGGATCTTCACGTCCGCAGGCTTTGCCGCCTGCTCCGGCGGAATACCGTAGAACACCACGCCGGCCGCAAGCTCCGGAATTTTGGTGGCGCCGATGATGGTCACTGCGCCGCCCAGGCAGAAACCCGTCAGGCCTACCTTGGCGCCGTTGCGCGACAGGTATTGCACGGCGCCGCGCACGGTCTGCGTGGTGGCATCCATGAAATCCAGCGAGTTCATCTCTTTGCCGGCCGCGTCCGTGTCGTGATACGGCACCACCGTGCCCTTGTAGAGATCGGGCGCCAGCGCGTCGAAGCCTGCCACCGCGAAGCGGTCGCACAGGCCCTTGATCTGGTCCTGCAGGCCCCACCATTCCTGGATCACGACCACGCCCGGCGCATTGCCACGCGCCGCGTTGGCGAGATAGCCGTTGGCATCCTTGCCGTCCGGCCGCTTGAAAGTGATGCTGGTACCCATGAGGTTCCTCCGAATGGTTTCTGGCTGATTGGCGGCTATTTTGGCCGCCCTCCGCACAGGAAGCAATCGGCGATAACACCGTCATTGCGAGCGCAGCGAAGCAATCCACCTCTCCACTTGCGGCACTATGGATTGCTTCGCTGCGCTCGCAATGACGAAGACAACAAAAAAAAGCCCCCGCAGGGGCTTTTCCGAAATTCGCGATGACGGGGTGATCAGTGGGCGTTGGCCCAGACCTTCTTCTTGGTGAAATACAGCAGCACCGTGAGCAGGATCAGGAACACGAACACCTGCAGGCCGAGCGCCTTGCGCGCTTCCATATGCGGCTCCGCCGCCCACATCAGGAACGTGGTGACGTCCTTGGCGTATTGCGCGACCGTCGCCGGCGAGCCGTCGTCAAAGGTGACCTGGCCGTCATTCAGCGGCTTCGGCATCTTGATGGCGTGGCCGGGGAAATATTTGTTGTAGTAGGAGCCATCCGGCAGGTTGAAACCGGCCGGCGGCTTGTCCTCATAGCCCTGCAGCAGCGCAGCCACGTAGTCCGGGCCCTGCTCCTGATACTGGGTGAAGAAGTCGATCAGGAACCTCGGGAAGCCGCGACCGTAGCTCCGGGCTTTCGTAATCAGCGACAGGTCGGGCGGAGCCGCGCCGCCATTGGCCGCGCGTGCCGCCTGCTCGTTCGGGAACGGCGACGGGAAATAGTCGGCGGGTCGGCCCGGCCGCTCGAACATCTCGCCCTGGTCGTTCGGGCCGTCCTTGACCTTGTAGTCGGAGGCGAATGCCGCGGCCTGCGCCACCGAATAGCCGGGACCGCCGGAATCGGCGAGGTTGCGGAAGGCGACGTAGGACAGTCCGTGGCAGGAGGAGCAGACTTCCTTGTAGACCTTCAGGCCGCGCTGCAATGCGCCGCGGTCGAACTTGCCGACGGGGCCTGAAAACGACCAATTCTGCGCAGGGGGCGAAACGCCATGATCCTCGGCGCGCGCGTCCTGCGTGCTGCCGGCGAACAATCCGCCCGCAAGCAGCAGCGCAATCGCCGCCGAAGCCATAGTCGCGCGCTTGCCGCCGGATTTGGCCAGCACATCGTCAGCGATCGAGTTGGGCACCGGACGGGGTTTCTCGATCCGGGAGAGCAGCGGCAACAGGATGAGGAAGTAGGCAAAGTAGAGGAAGGTCAGGATGCGGCCGACAATGACATAAATGCCTTCCGGCGGCTGGGCACCGAGATAGCCAAGACCGATGCAGACGATGACAAAGATCCAGAAGAACTGCTTGGCCAGCGGACGATACTTCGACGAACGCGTGCGGGCGCTGTCGAGCCAGGGCAGAAACGCCAGGACGAGGATCGCACCGAACATTCCGACGACGCCGGCAAGCTTGTTCGGGATCGAGCGCAGGATCGCGTAGAACGGCAGGTAATACCATTCCGGCACGATGTGCGGCGGCGTTACGGCGGGATTGGCCGGAATGTAGTTCTCGGGATCGCCGAGATAGTTCGGCATGTAGAAGATGAACCAGGCAAAGAACAGCATGAAGCAGGAGACGCCGAACGCATCCTTGAGCGTTGCATAAGGCGTGAAAGGCACGGTGTCCTTTTCGGTCTTCGCCTCGACGCCGGCCGGATTGTTCTGGCCCGCGACGTGCAGCGCCCAGACGTGCAGCACGACCACGCCGGCGATCACGAACGGCAGCAGATAGTGCAGCGAGAAGAAGCGGTTCAGCGTCGGATTGCCGACCGAATAGCCGCCCCATAGCAGCGTCACGATGCTCTCGCCGAAATATGGCACGGCCGAGAACAGGTTGGTGATGACGGTGGCGCCCCAGAAGCTCATCTGGCCCCACGGCAGCACGTAACCCATGAAGCCGGTCGCCATCATCAGCAGGTAGATGATGACGCCGAGGATCCACAGCACCTCGCGCGGTTCCTTGTACGACCCGTAATAAAGGCCGCGGAACATGTGGATGTAGACGGCGAAGAAGAACATCGAGGCGCCGCTGGCGTGGATGTTGCGCAGCAGCCAGCCGTAATTGACGTCGCGGACGATCAGTTCGACCGATTTGAAGGCGAGATCGGCGTGCGGCGTGTAGTGCATCGCCAGGATCACGCCGGTCAGGATCTGCACGCCCAGCATCATCGAAAGGATGGCGCCGAAGGTCCACCAGTAGTTCAGGTTACGCGGCGTCGGATACGCCACGAACGAGGAGTGCATGAGTCCCATGATCGGGAGGCGCCGTTCGATCCACTTCAAGGCGGGATTGGTCGGCTGAAAATCGGATGGTCCGCTCATTGATGCGATCCTGAGGAAGTAAAACGACGCGACGGGAAAAAGGGGTCTCGGACTGATGTCCGAGCCCTTAGCCGATCTGGATTTTGGTGTCGGAAACGAATGTGTAGGGCGGCACCGGCAGGTTGCTCGGCGCGGGTCCCTGACGGATGCGGCCCGAGGTGTCGTAGACCGAACCGTGGCAGGGGCAGAAGAAGCCGTCGTAAGCGCCCTCATGGGCGATCGGGATACAGCCGAGATGGGTGCAGATGCCGACCACGACCAGCCATTGGTCATGTCCCGCCTTGACGCGCGCCGAGTCGGGCTGCGGATCTGGCAGGCTGGCGACCGGAACGTTCTGGGCCGCTTCGATCTGCTTCTTGGTGCGGTGGCTGATGTAGATCGGCTTGCCGCGCCAGAACACCTTGATGTCCTGTCCCTCGGCAACCGGGGCCAAGTCTACCTCAATCGGCGCACCGGCCGCGATCGTCGAGGCGTCCGGGTTCATCTGGGAAACCAGCGGCCACACCGTGGCAGCGGCGCCTACGGCGGCGACGGCTCCCGTTGCAACATAAAGGAAATCACGGCGTGTCGGATGGTCCGCCGAAGACGCTGTCGTCACGATTCCAAGCCCTTTCTTATCTGCAGCCAGCGGAACCGCCCCGAGGGCGCCAAAGCGCGACCCGGAAGAGGCTGCCGGCGCCCGCGGCCCCCGCGGCGGCAGAAAAACCGCTTTTTCCTCCCCCAATCCGGCGGAACAAGCAGTCCAGAATCGTTCTATTGGCACCCTTGCCGGGAGAGCGCAAGCCCGCTATCGGCTCGCAATCGTGCAATGCACTAAATCCGCGTCCGACCGTGATTTATTCAATACATTCACCGGTGCTTCCGAAGCCTCGACACCATGCACATCGCCCTCTTCCAGCCCGACATCCCCCAGAACACGGGAACGATTCTGCGCCTCTGCGCGTGCCTGGGCGCGGCCGCCCATATCATCGAGCCGGCCGGCTTTCCGATCTCGGACCGGCATTTCCGCCGGGCGGGAATGGACTACCTCGATCACGTCGCCCTCACCCGTCACGACTCATGGCAAAAATTCGAGCAATGGCGTAACGAGGCGGGTTTCCGGCTGGTGCTGTTTACGACCAAGGGGGCCGGTTCCTATCTGGATTTCAGCTACCGGCAGGACGATGTGCTGCTGTTCGGGCGGGAATCCGCAGGGGTCACGGCCGAAGTCGCCGCCGCCGCCGATGCGCGACTGGCGATCCCGATCAGGCCGGGCTTGCGTTCGCTCAATGTGGCCATGGCGGCGGCCATGGCATTGGGCGAGGCGCTGCGGCAGACCGGTACCGCGGTGGCGGGCGAGATGCAGTCCGAGGAGAGATAGTGAGTTACGCGGTCAAAGAGATTTTTCTGACCTTGCAGGGCGAAGGTGCGCATGCCGGCCGCGCGGCGGTGTTTTGCCGTTTTTCCGGCTGCAACCTCTGGAGCGGCCGCGAACAGGACCGCGCCGGCGCCACCTGCCAGTTCTGCGATACCGACTTTGTCGGCACCGACGGCACGCTCGGCGGCCGCTACGCCACCGCGGACCAACTCGCCGAAATCATCGCCGGGCAATGGACCGGCGACAATACCAACCGCTACGTGGTCCTGACCGGCGGCGAACCCCTGCTGCAGGTTGATCCCCCCTTCATCGATGCGCTGCATGCGCGCGGCTTCGCCATCGGCATCGAGACCAACGGGACCATCGAACCGCCCGGCGGGATGGACTGGGTCTGCGTCAGCCCGAAAGCCGGCGCAGGGCTCGTGGTGCGCCACGGCCACGAATTGAAGCTGGTCTATCCGCAAGAAGGAGCAGCGCCGGAAGATTTTGCGGGGCTCGATTTCGAACGTTTTTCACTACAGCCGATGGACGGGCCCGACGTGATCGAAAACACCGCGCGCACGGTCGACTACTGCCTGCGCCATCCGCAATGGCGGCTCAGCCTGCAGACACACAAGACACTCGGTATCAGATAAGCACTTGGCATCAGATAACTTGGCATCAGATAGGAACCAGATTTTCAAGATGTGGGAACTGACGAAATCATTTCGCTTCGAAGCCGCGCATTCGCTGAAGGGGACGACCTTCGGCGCGGCCAGCGAGGAAATTCACGGCCACTCCTTTCGCGCCGAGGTCAGCGTGCGCGGCACGCCCGATCCGGCCACCGGCATGGTGCTGGATCTCGGCCTGCTCGAGCGCAGGATGGAAGAGGTCCGCAAGACCCTCGACCACAAGCTTCTCAATAAGGTCGAGGCGCTGGGAATGCCGACACTGGAAAATATCTCGCGGTTCATCTGGGAGCGGGTCCAGCACGCCGGCAAGATCACCCGCGTCAGCGTTCACCGCGACAGTTGCAACGAGAGCTGCACGTATTTTGGGCCGCAGGGTTTTGGGCCGCAGCGGTAGATTTATGGCCGTCATTGCCTGCGATAAACGCGAAGCGTTTGCGCAAGGGAGCGAAGCGACGAAGCAATCGATTCTTTCTTGTTGTGGCACGATGGATTGCTTCGCTCCGCTCGCAATGACGGAACATAGGATGAGGAATTCCTAATGGACGTATCCCTTATCGAAGATCGCAAGACACGCGCGCGCGCCTGGTTCGAGGCCTTGCGCAACGACATCTGCGCGGCCTTCGAGCGGCTGGAAGACGATGCGCCGGCTTCGCTCTATCCCGGCGATGCCGGGCGCTTCGTGCGCACGCCGTGGGAGCGCACCGACCACACCGGCAAGCCCGGCGGCGGCGGCGTGATGTCGATGATGCGCGGGCGGCTGTTCGAGAAAGTCGGCGTGCACTGTTCCACC
>Ga0268266_10002324_pt1 | contig 20608 bp, 22 predicted proteins | sample KBSS13metaG_FD_190356 | JGI IMG/M metagenome (GOLD analysis project Ga0268266, IMG submission 190356) | Switchgrass rhizosphere microbial communities from Kellogg Biological Station, Michigan, USA - KBS S1-3 metaG (SPAdes) (version 2) | ecosystem: Host-associated > Plants > Roots > Rhizosphere... | reverse complement strand
CCTTCGTCCAGATCCCGAAAAATGCGCCGGACGGTTAGGCATATTTGGGTAAATGCAATCGACGCGGCTCGCGCCGGAACCCAGTCTCGTCGCGACCAGCCTCGGACGTGAGCGGATGCTCGACGCGTTGCGTCGGCTCTACCAGGTGGTCGAGATCCCAGATCCCCCGCGGATCGAGGACTACTGGATCGTGATCCCGGCCGAGCCGGCGAAGGTCTACCCCGGGCTGCAGCGCGCGGTGCCGGACTGGTTCGAGCTCTTCGTCGTCCCTAGAGAGGGCCGGCGGGAACGATGATCTCGCCGAAGGCCTGGGTGCGCTCTTCGGTGTGAAGGCGGGCGACGAGCGCGGCGGCGACCGCGTCGCGATCGTCCTGGGACAGGTGCCGGGACGGCAGGCCGGCGAGACCCAGACCGGCAAGGGCGTTCGCCGACCACTCGCCGCGGGGACGACCCGCGCGTAGGCCGGCCCAGATCGTCCAGGCGGCGGTCGGGAAGACCTCGATCAGACGGTCGCTGCGGATCCCGGCGGCGGCAAGTGCGTCGTAGAGCTCGAGCCCGTGCTCGACCCACTCGTAGTAGGGATTGCCGGCGAGCCGCGAGCGCTCCGGGGTCCAGCGGATGCCGCAAACCGCGCGGGCCAGTTCCCGCTCGTCGGCGCGCGAGGACTCGCCCTCGGGCGCGCAGGTCTTCGGGCTGTCGAGGGCGACGACGGCCGGACCGAGCGCCGACACCCACTCGACCGCGCTCGCCACATCGCGCAGCCGCTCCGGCTCGGCTACCACCTCGTCGCCGCGCAGCGCGCAGCCGTGGAAGCCCTTGCGGCGGCCGCCGACGTCGATCCCGACCGCGGTCACGAGGCGCCCTCCCTTCGCGCGGCCGGTCAGGGTCAGTCCCATCGTCAGGTCGTCTACGTAGGCGCCCTTGATCAGGAAGGCCTCGCGGACCGAACCTTCGACCTTGAAGCCGCGGCTCTCATACAAGCGGCGCGCCGCCGCGTTGCCGGAGAGGACCCGGAGGACCAGGCGCCGTGCGCCGCGCTCGCGGGCATGGGCGATCGCCGCGTCGAGCAGCGCCGCCCCGACACCTTCGCCCTGCCGCGCCGGGTCAACCGCCAGCCCCTTCACTTCGAGCACGTGGCGGCTCGACTCGAGGTCGGTCCAGGGACCGAGCAACAGGCTGCCGAGCACCTCCTCGCCGTCGACCGCGACCAGGACGTTCGCCGCGCCGTAGCGCTCGATGACCGGCCGCTCCGCGTCGGGCGGCGGGCCGGGGCTCGAACGCGGCGACCAGGTGACGACATCGAGCCGGCGCAGGGCCGGCTCGTCGCCTTCGCGTGCGATGCGGATCGCGAGCGGGGTCAGCTGAGCTTCGCCGCGTTCAGCCGGCAGTAGTTGAAGCTGAACGGCAGCACCTGGTTGTTCGCTTTGTTGATGTTCACGCTCAGTTTCGTGAACACGCGCTGCGCGCCCGTCTTGTCGCCCGCCTTCAGCTTCCTGCCCGCGGTGGCGAACAGTTCCGCCTCGATCTTCAGGTAGGAGAACCACTTGGTGAGCCGGGCTTCGTCGGCGCTCGGCCGCGGCAGCGCTTCGAGTTCCTTCAGCGTCCGCGCCTGCTCCTGCGAGGCCTTCGCGAACTTCGCCGCCGCCGTCTTCAGCTGGCCTTTCTTCACTTCCGTGCGGACCCCGGCGAGGATCTGTTCGTTCGCCTTCGCGCTCGCCTTGCAGATCGGCTCGGCCGCTTCTTTGTATTCCTCGCGGCTGACTTCGGCGGCGAACGCGGTGGCCACCAACATCAGGGCGACGATCGTGGAACCGGTGACGATGGCAATAGTTCGTCTCATGGCTTCTCCCTCCCGCGAGCGAACATAACAGCCCGCTCCTCCAGTGCGGCTACGTAGTCCGCCTTACCCTCGATATAGGCCAAACGGTCACCCGGGCGCAAGGCCACCAGGCTCCGCTTAACCTCGGCGTAGCGCAGCGCCTCGTCCGTATGGGCGCGCAGGTAGTCGCGCAGCGCCAGGTGGCGGAACTCGTCGTCGCTGCCCGCGACGCAGACGTGGACGTGAAAGGTGCGCGGCCGCGCGGCGGGCTTGCCGAAGAAGTGGAAGTCGGGCGAGTCGGGGTCCGCGGCGAAGAGGTAGCCGAGCCCCTCCAGGGGTCCGACGTAGCGGTCGGCCGGCGCGATCTCGACGACTGAGACCTGCAGGTCGACGATCGGCTTCGCCGCCATCCCCGGGACCGCGGTCGAGCCGACGTGGTCGATCCGCGTCACCTGCGCACCGAGCGCCGCCTCGACCCGCGCGATCTCCGCCGATGCCATCTCCGGCCAGGCCGGGTCGTAGTCGACGATCCGCACCGCCGGATCGAAGCGGTCGTCCAGGGACGGATGCCTCACGGTGCGGGCTCCAGGTCCTCGGCGCCGGCGAGGTCGGCGCCTGCCAGCACCTGCCCTTCGCGGCCCGCGACGAAGCCCGCCAGCACCATCGGCACGAGGACCGCGAGCAGCACCAGCAGGGGCACGGTCCAAGAGGAGGTGAGGCCGTGGAGGGCGCCGACGACGAAGGGTCCGCTCGCGGCGATCAGGTAGCCGACGCCCTGCGCCATCGTCGAGAGGTGGGCGACGTGATGATCGTGGGCGCGGGCGACGATGTAGCCGAGGGCGAGCGCGATCAGGAGGCCGCCGCCGAGGCCGAGCGAGGTGACCCAGACGTAGGGGGCGGAGGCGCCGAAGACGATCAGGCCGACGTAACCGATCGCGAGGAGGACGGCGGCGAGCGCCACCTCGAGCTCGCTGCGTGGCAGGCGCCGCGACACCGCCGGGGTGACCAGCGAGGCGGCCATGCCGGGGATCGTCATGTAGGAGAGCATCCAGCCCGCTCTGCCGCTGCTCATCCCGTGGCTCTCGAGGATCGTCGGCAGCCAGCTGAGCATCGCGTAGTAACAGAGGGACTGGAGGCCCATGAAGAGGGTGACCGCCCAGGCGACGCGATCGCGGCGCAGGTCACGGGCCGGGGACGGGCGCGAGGTCGCGGGGGCGGCGGGCTCGTCGCGGCGGGCGCGGGGCAGCCAGAGGACCAGCGCCGCGACCGCCACCACGCCCCAGACGGCGACCGCGGGGCGCCAGCCGACCCCGGTGAGGTCCTCGATCGGGATCGTCAGGCCCGCCGGGATCGTCGCGCCGAGCGAGAGCGCCAGCGCGTAGAGGGCGATCATCGGCGCGGCGACGTCCTTGAAGTCGCGTTTGATCAGCCCCGGGAGCAGGACGTTGGCGACGGCGATCCCCGAGCCGACGATCGCGGTGCCGAGGAAGAGCGCGGGGACGCTCGGGGCCAGGCGCACCGCGCAGCCGATCGCGACCACGGCCATCGTCAGCCCCAGCAACGGGCCCATGCGGAGGCGCCGCACCAGTGACGGGGCGGCCGCGGCCATCGCGCCGAAGCAGAAGAGCGGCAGCGCGGTGAGCAGGCCGCTGCCCACCGAGCCGAGGCCGGTGTCGTCCTGGATCTGGGTGAGGACCGGCGGCACGGCGGCGATCGCCATGCGCAGGTTGAGGGCGACGAAGATCAGGGTGGCCGCGGTGGCGAGTCGGTGCCTGCTCACCGCCGACGATCCATCACAGGCAGTCGAGGCGGTCAAGCAGGCGCGCCGGGTCGGCGTCGAAGATCACGGTGTCGCGGTACCCGGGAGCCATGAAGCCCTCCTCCACGGCCGCGTCGAGCATCCCGCCGAGCGCGTCGTAGTAGCCGCAGGTGTTGACGGCGCCGCAGGGCTTCGCGTGGATGCCGAGTTTGGACCAGGTCGCCACCTCCAGCAGCTCCTCCAGCGTCCCGATGCCGCCCGGCAGGGCGACGAAGGCGTCGGCCAGGTCCGCCATCATCGCCTTTCGCTCGTGCATCGAGCCGACCACGTGGAGCTCGGTGAGATCGCGGTGGAACGTCTCCAGCCCGAGCAGGCCCTCGGGGATGACGCCGATCGCCTCGCCGCCCGCCGCCAGCGCCGCGTCGGCCGCGGCGCCCATCAATCCCCGGCCGCTGCCACCGTAGACCAGGCCGATCCCTCGCGCGGCCAGCTCGCGGCCGAGAGCGTCCGCCGCCTCGCGGTACTCCGGCCGCCTGCCGTCGCCGGATCCGGCGAAGACACAGACGCGCTCTGGCTGGGACGGGGACATGCGGGCGGGCATTATCGCGGTCGCCAGGACCCCACGCGCCCGCTCCGATCGCCACCACCGGCGAGGTTGCCGCGCGGCGGCGAGGTCGGCGACGGCAAGATCTTCGTCGTGCCGGGCTAACGTCGCAGGCGAGATGAACGGCTTCCGCTCGATACTCATCCCGGTCCCCGAGGTCGAGGGGCTCGTCGATCCTCTGCGACGAGGAGGCGATCCGTGGCGGGATCGCGGCGTGCCGGCCCATCTGACGATTGCCGGACCTTGGCCGCCCGCGGTCGTTCTGCCCCTTGGCGAGCTGGCCGAGGAGGCGCGCGGGCTCCACGGCACCCGGTTCGAGCTCGGCAAGGTCGGATCGCTCGGCGGCGCCCTCTGTCTCTTCCCCACCGACGACGCGGCATTGCTCGCCGGCCGCGAGGGGATCCTGCGGGCCGTCGGCGTCCCTGATCTACTCGACGACGACTGGCGTCTCCACCTCACCCTCCGGCGCGACGGGGCGGTGCCGATCGGCGCGGAGAAGGACCTTCAGTCCCTCGAGCGAGCGCTCCCGGTCGCCTGCGTGGTCAGGGAGCTCACGATCGCCGAGCTGGATGGGTACGGGCGCCTCAACCTACAGCCGCTCCAGTAGGCGCCGACCCTCAGCTGACGCGACGCCAAAAGTACGAACGCATCAGGCGACCGTGCCGATCAGTTGGGCGACGGCGGCGGAGATGCGTTTGCGGTGGGCGGCGGCGGCGCGGCTGCCCTTGGGGTGGTTGAGCTCGGTCTGGCTGAGGGCGATGATGAACTCGAGCAGGGTCTCGGGTTTGAGGGTGGCGGAGACCTTGCCCGCCTTCTGGGCTTTCGAGATCGCCTTGACCTTGGAGGTGAGGGCGGATTGGACGGCCTCGTTTTCGATTCCGAGACCGTCGCGTTCGAGGCGGTCCCAGTTGGCCAGACGCAGGAGGTCGGGGCGTTCGAGGCGGTGGTCGTAGAGGCGGGCCGCGTAGGCGGGGAGGTCGTCGGCGTCGATCGGGATCTCATCGACGGTGGCGACCACGGCGGCGTCGAAGACCGCGTCGAAGAGCCCGTCTTTGCTGCCGAAGTAGGCGTAGATCAGGGACTTGTTCGCCCCCGCGGAGGCGGCGATGCGGTCGACCCGCGCGCCCGCGATCCCGTGGGTGGCGAACTCGGCGGTCGCCGCCTCGAGGATGCGCGCTTTGGTCGCCTCGGCGTCACGTGGCATGCGTCGATTGTACGAACCAACCGGTCAGTTGCTAGCCTGACCCGACCGTATCTAACTAACGAGTTAGTTTGGAGATGAGATGAGCGCCACCCCTTCCCCCGCCGCCCCGACCCGCACCGTCCACGGCTTCGCCGCTTTCGAACGCGACGGTCCGATCGCTCCCTTCGACTTCGAGCAACGCGAGCCGCGCCCCGACGACGTCGCCTTCGACGTCCTCTTCTGCGGCATCTGCCACACCGACCTTCACTCGATCGGCCCGTGGGGCCAGGAGTACCCGCTCGTCCCCGGGCACGAGATGATCGGCCGGGTGACCGCGGTCGGCGCGAACGTCACCGAGCACGCCGTCGGCGACACCGTCGCGGTCAGCGTCATCGTCGACTCCTGCGGCGAGTGCGAGCACTGCCGCAACGAGATGGAGATCTACTGCGACGAGGGGCCGACGAACACCTACGACGGCATCGACCGGGTCGACGGCAGTCGCACGCGCGGCGGGTACGCCGAGTCCTTGGTCGCCCACGGCCGCTTCGTCCACCCCGTGCCGGACGGGCTCGACCTGGCGGGGGCGGCGCCGCTGCTCTGCGCCGGGGTCACTGTCTGGTCGCCCCTGCGCCACTGGAAGATCGGGCCCGGCAGCGAGGTCGGCGTGGTCGGCATCGGCGGGCTCGGCCACCTCGGCGTCAAGTTCGCCCACGCGCTCGGCGCCCGCGTCGTCGCCTTCACCACGTCCCCGGACAAGCGCGACACGATCCTCGCCCTCGGCGCCGACGCGGTGGTCGTCTCCACCGACGAGGAGCAGATGGCTGCGCAGCGGGGAAAGCTCGACTTCCTCCTCGACACCGTGTCGGCCGTCTACCCCATGACCCCACTGATGGAGACGCTGAAGCTCGACGGCACGCTCTGCTCGGTCGGCATCCCCGACGAATTCGACGTCAGCCCGATCGCGCTCGCCTCGAAGCGGCGCAGCATCGCCGGCTCCGGCGCCGGCGGCACCCGCGACGTGCGCGAGATGCTCGCCTTCTGCGCCGAGCACGACATCACCGCCGACGTCGAGGTGGTCGGCCCCGATGCGATCAACGACGCCCTTGGGCGCCTCGCCCGCAACGACGTCCGTTATCGCTTCGTGATCGACATGAACGCCGCCTGACCTGCGGGCGGTATCGTTGCCCCCGTCGGGGGCGTACCGATGCGTCTACGAGGGGACAGACAGGAGCGCGCAGTGCGCCACGGGCCGATCGGCCTCTGCTTCGCGATCCTCGCGATCGCGCTCCTGCTCCCCGCCGCGGCGGGCGCCGCCTCGACCTGGCAGCTGACGCAACTGCCCGCCAAGACCTTCGAAGAAGGCTACTCCGAGCAGGCGATGCTGAGCGGCGTCGACTGCCCGACCGAATCGCTCTGCGTCGCGGTCGGCTCGTTCGGCACCATCGCCACCTCCACCTCGCCGACCGGGGGACGAGCCGCCTGGCAGGTCGCCTACCCGACCGGCCCGGGAAAGGGCGCGAACACCGACGTCTCCTGCGCCTCGGAAGACCTCTGCGTCGTGGTCGGCTTCGAAGGCGGCGTGCTGGTCTCCACCGATCCGACCGGCGGCACGTCGGCGTGGTCGATGACCAACGTCAACGTCGCCCACGACAACGCCATCCACCTGACCGGCGTCTCGTGTCCCACGACCTCGCTCTGCGTCGCCGTCAACGGCGCGAACCCGGGCGGCCCGGCGGGCAAGATCCTGACCACCACCGACCCGACCTCCGGCCAGTGGGCGATCACCCAGCTCGACAGCTCCATCCACTTCACCGGCGTCTCCTGCGCCGGCCCGTCACTCTGCGTCGCCGTCGCCCGCGGCGGCACGATCGCGGTGTCGAGCGATCCGACCGGTGGCGCCGCGGCCTGGAAGGTGATCGACGCGCCCGGCGGCGCGGGCGACCTCGAAGGGATCGACTGCGTCGAATCGCTGTGCGCGGCGGGCAACGCGACCGGCAACATCCTCACCTCCACCGACCCGGTCGGCGGCGCGCCCTGGAGCGAAGCCAAGGCCGGGATCGCGGCACTCGTCACCGGCGTCTCCTGTCCGACGACCTCGGCCTGCCTCGGCGTCGACAACAACGGCAGCGTCTTCACCTCGAACGCCCCGACCGGTGGCTCCGCCGCCTGGCGCGCCGAAAACCTGGTCCCCTTCGAAGCGACCGAAACCGAAGGTCAGTTCGATCACAACGCGCTCTTCGCCGCCTCCTGCGCATCGACCTCGCTCTGTGCGCTGGTCGGCTCGGACAGTCGCATCTTCACCTCGAGCACGCCCTTCGCGGCCACGCCCCCAACCGGCTCGGGTGCCGGCGGCGGAGGGCCCGCGCAGCCCGCGCACCACGCTCCCCTGCGGCCGAGAGCGTTCCTCGTCTTCGCCGAAAACTTCTGGCGCTACAGCAGCACCCGCCACCGGCACGTCCGTGCGCGCTTCCACTTCTACTCGCCGACGCCGACCAAGGGCTTCGAATGCAAGCGCGACCGCGGGCGTTGGCGGCGCTGCCACTCCCCGCTTCGCTATTGGGTCGGCGTCGGCGACCACGCTCTGCGCGTCCGGGCGATCGGCCCGACCGGGCTGCACGGCGACGTCGCGGTCCTGCCGTTCCAGGTCAGACACCCCCGGGCCCGCCACCGCCCGCGCGGCGGCTGACCCGGACGGGCGCCCGACCCTCCGGCGCGACTACGCGGCGGCGGCCTGCGCGAGGAACTGCTCCTGCACGCCGGGGTAGATCAGCCGCTGGTCGTCGCTGAGGCCCGCTTTGACCTGGCGGGTCCAGTCGTCGACCAGCGCCTCCGGCTCGCCTGCCTCGAGCGTGTCGAACGCCGACGTGGCGACCAGCTGCGGCTGCACCTTGTCGACGTCGAAGGAGGCGATCAGGTCGGTGTCGACGAAGCCGACGTGGACGCCGACGACCTCGATGCCCTGCGGCTGCAGCTCGATCCGGGCGGAGTTCGAGTAGGACCAGGCGGCCGCCTTGGAGGCGGAGTAGGTGGCGAGGTTCGGGGCGCCGAGCCAGGAGACGATCGAGAGCATGTTCACGAAGGCGCCGCCGTCGTTGCCCGCGATGACCGGCGCGAAGGCCTCGGTCATCGAGACGATCGAGAGGTAGTTGGCCTCGAGCTCGAAGCGGGCGTCGTCCAGGTCGGCCGAGAGCGGCAGTGCCGGGCGCCCGGTGCCCGCGTTGTTGACGACCAGGTCGACGTCGGTCAGCTCGGCGGCGACGGCTTTCACCCGGGCCGCGTCGGTGACGTCGAGCTGGACCGCGACCAGGCGCGGGTCGGTGATCGTGGCGGTGTCGCGGACGCCCGCGTAGACCTTCGCCGCCCCGCGCGCCAGCAGCTCCTCGGCGAACGCCTTGCCGATGCCGCGGTTGGCGCCGGTCACCAGTGCCGTTGCTCCCTCGATCTTCATGTCGAAACCTCCGTGAGTTGAAGTCTGGATGATGGTCATCATCTGGATGACGCTCGACATCCTAGCAAGATGACGCTCATCATCTAGACTTCTGGCATGGGGCACTCACAAGAAGAGAAAGCGAAGAACCACCAGCGCATCGTCGAGATCGCCGCGCGGCGCATCCGCGAGTCGGGCACCGACGGCCCCGGCGTCGCCGAGATCATGAGCGAGGCCGGTCTCACCCACGGCGGCTTCTACAAGCACTTCGACTCCCGCGACGACCTCGTCGCCGAGGCGGTCGAGGCGGCGATCGTGCAGGGTCGGGACAGCCTCGAGGCCCAGGTCGACGGCGCCGAGGATCCGCTCGCCGCCTTCGTCGACGCCTACCTCTCCACCGCCCACCGCGACGACCCTGGCACCGGCTGCCCCGTCGTCGCTCTCGGCGCCGACGTCGCCCGCTCGGGCGACCGCGTCCGTGCCTCCTACCGCGCCCAGGTCGAGCACTACTTCGCCGAGATGGAAGCCCTCCTCGGCGGCGCCGACGAGGAGACCCGCCGCCGCGCGATCGCCGCCGTCAGCTCCATGGTCGGCGCGATGCTGATCTCGCGGGCAGTCGATGACGAGGCCCTGAGCGAGGAGATCCTCAGCGCGGTCCGCGCCACCGTCGAGTCCTAGGGCAGCTAGCGACGATCCCCGACGAATCCAGACCTTCCGCTCCCTTCAGATCGGATAGCTTGATCAATCGCTACAAACAAGTGAAGGGAACGTCTTGTCCAAAGAATCCCCCGACACCATCGTCCTCGTCCACGGCTTCTGGGTGACGCCGCGCAGCTGGGAGCATTGGATCGCCCGCTACGAAGCCGCCGGTTACAACGTGATCGCTCCCGCCTATCCCGGTTTCGAGGTGGAGGTGGAGGCGCTGAACGCCGACCCCACCCCGATCGCGGAGCTGAAGTTGCCGGCGGCCGTCGCGGTCTTCGAGACCGCGATCGAAGCGCTCGACCGACCCCCGATCATCATCGGCCACTCGGCCGGCGGGGCGATCACCCAGATCCTGCTCGACCACGGGTGCGGCGCGGCCGGCGTCGCGATCAACTCGGCCCCGACCGAGGGCGTGCCGGTCGTCCCCTTCTCCCAGATCAAAGCCACGTTCCCGGTCATCGCCAAGCCGTCGAACCACCACAAGGCGGTCGGCTACACGCTCGAGCAGTGGACCTACGCGTTCACCAACGGCTTCCCTGAGGAGCGCTCGCGCGAGTTGTACGAGCGGTACCACATCCCGGCCTCGGGTCAGATCCTCTGGAACAGCGTCACCGCCAACCTCATGCCGGGACACCAGGACACCTGGGTCGACTACAAGAACCCCGACCGCGCGCCGCTGCTGTTCATCTCCGGCTCCGAAGACCACCTGATGCCGCCGGCGATCCAGCGCAGCAACGCCAAGCACTACAAGGGTGAGGGCACGGTGACCGAGATCAAGGAGTTCGACGGTCCGCACCTGTTGCCGGCGATGGAGGGCTGGGAGACGGTGGCCGACTACGCGCTCGACTGGGCCGTCGAGCACGCCGTCGCTCCCACCGATCGGGCGCCCTCGACGTGACGACGCGGATCACCCACATCGGCGGCCCGACGGTCCTGATCGAGGTGGAGGGCTGGCGGATCCTCACCGATCCCACCTTCGACGCCCCCGGCCGGAAGTACTCGTTCGGCTGGGGGACCTCGTCGGTCAAGCTCGTCGGGCCGGCGATCCCGGCTGATGAGATCGGCCGGATCGACGCCGTCCTGCTGAGCCACGAGCACCACGAGGACAACCTCGACGACGCCGGGCGAGAGCTTCTCCCGTCCGCCGAGGTCGTGGTGACGACGACCTCGGGGGCGGCGACGCTGGGCGGCTCAGCCCGCGGCCTGCGACCCTGGGAAACCACCCGGCTCGAAGCCCTGGGGAAGCCGACGATCGAGGTGACGGCGACCCCATGCCGTCACGGGCCGCCGCTGAGCCACCCGATCGTCGGCGACGTCATCGGCTTCGCCCTCGCCTGGGAGGGACAGGCCGACCGGGTGCTCTGGATCTCCGGGGACACCGTGCTCTACGACGGGGTGCGCGAGGCGGCCAGGCGGCTCGAGGTCGACGTCGCCCTCCTACACCTCGGGGGCGTCAGGTTCCCGATCACGGGCCCGCTCCACTACACCCTCACCGCCTCCCAGGCCGTCGAGTTGATCGAGGCCATGGAACCCCGGACCGTCGTGCCGATCCACTACGAGGGCTGGAAGCACTTCCGCGAGGGCAGGAGCGCCGACGAGGCGGCCTTCGCCCAGGCCCCGGCCTCGGTACGCGAGTCGGTCCGGTGGGTGCCGATCGGGACTCCGGTCGACCTCTGATCCGACGTAGCGCCGATCGGTGGACGCCGGATGAACCTGGCGCTCAACGCTCGGGTGGAGCGACGGCGTCGGAGACCAACCTGCGGCGGAGGGCGGCAAGGTCCGCGTGCTCCAGGCCGGCGCGCAGCAGCGTCGCCTCGATGTCGAGCTCGGCAAGCAGCTCGACGATCAGATCGGTCGCGGTCGTCCCCTGGTCCCGGAGGTAGGCGGCGATCTTCGGGGCCTCGTCCTCTTCGCCGCGCGAGAGGTAGAGCGGGCGCAGGCGCTCGTCGCTGAGGGCATGATCGGCGGCGATTGCCTCGGGCCCGACGCCGGCGAGGGCAAGCACCAGCAGCGAGATCTGGCCGGCGCGGTCCCGGCCGCCCTGGCAGTGGAAGACGACACCGCCCGGTCGCGCCGTCGCGATCGCCCGCACCACCTGCGCGCTGCGCTCCGGGAAGCGGTCGAGGTGCGGCCCGTAGTAGAGCGGCGTCGCGAACTGCGGGCCCTTCCCCCAGACCTCCCAGAAGTCGCGGGCCTCGGTCACGTCGAGCGGGATGTTCACGGTCTCGATCGACCCCGGACGCGGCGCGGCGTCGGCGCCGATTTCGCTCTCGTTGCGCAGGTCGATAACGGTGCGGACGCCGTAGGCCTCGGCTTCCTCCCACCCCCGCGCGTCGAGGCTCTGCAGCGAGTCGGAGCGCACGATCGCGCCATGGGTGGTGACGCCGCCGCCGATGACGGGCAGCCCACCCAGGTCGCGGGCGTTGTGGGAACCGCGCCAGTCGAGGTGACGACCCTCCATCGCCCCAGGATGGCCGATCGACGGCGGACTCGCCGCGCTCAGGCGGTTTCGGTCGAGTCGGCTCCTCCCCGCGCTGCAGGCGCGAGTGGAAGCGGCCGTAGGGGACATCTACACGCCTCGAGGCGGAAGGCCCCGCCGTCACGGCGCACGTCGTAGAAGCCCTCGGGCCCAGGTGGGCGCCGGCGATACTCCCACCGGCCTCGACTGGCGCGAGCTCGCGCCGCCGGCCTCCCTGCCGATCGGGATCGTCACCCGCCCCGGAGCCGACGCCTCGTTGACGGCCGCGCTCGCCGGCGACCTCGGCAGTCCCGCCGGAGGGGGCTAGCCGCGCGCGGCTTCCAGCCCGGCGACGATCTCTTCCAGCGCCGGCCGATTCTCGGCCTCGGTGATGAAGCCGACGAACGGCGGCGTCTCGAAGGTCAGCGTCACCTGCACCATCGGCACCTTCTCCCCGCCGAACAGCTTCTTCCGCTTCTCGAAGTCCTTCCATTCGACCGAGCGAAACGAAGCGGCCTCAAGGCGAGCCTTCGGATGGCCCGCACGCTGCTTTTCGAACCACTCGCCGTCGAGGACGAGGGACTCGTTGCTTTCACCCTGGACGGAGAGCACGTCGCGAACCTAACACGGTGGCCGGCGGAGATGTACCGTGCCGGGCCAGGATCAGACCACCGCGAAGGAGACGCCGGATGCAGAGCAGGACTCGGTTGAGGCATGGCTTGGTGGTCTGCGCGATCGCCGCGGTCGCGGTGGCGCTGCTGACGCTGTTGAACTCCGCCGGGCCGACGGCACCGGCCGCCCAGGCAGCCGAAGTGACGCCGGCGTGCGCCGCCGTCGAACCGGCGACGGAGTCGGCGCTGATGAACGCCTACCGGGCCGCCGGGACCTACCCGGCGAGGCAGACGAACACCGCTCATGGCACCCCGTCGGCCGTGACCGTGAGCATCCCGCCGATCGCGTTCACCGGGCCGGGGCAATCCTCGACCCTGCCGACCGGCCCGTGCCAGACGATCTACCGGTTCGACTACCCACGCATCACCACGCCGCACGAAGCGACCGAACCGCTGTTCAAGTACGCCGAGATCGACTGGAACACGGAGGGGCTGCCCCGCGGGCCCGCGGGCTCGTTCGTCTCACCGCACTTCGATTTCCACTTCTACCTGCGGCCGAAATCCTGGGTCGACAGCCATCTGCGCTGCCGCTCCTCGAACGGCCGGACCTGCGATCCGCAGAAGACCTCATACGCGCAGATGCGCCGCTTCCTCGCCGCGCCCCCGGCCACCGACGTGCCGCCGGGCTACTTCCCGGGCGTCGAATCCTCGATCCCGGACATGGGTCTGCATTCCCTCGACGGCCGCGTGAAATACAGCATCGAAGAGGTCGACCACCACCCGGTGCTGTTGTACGGCAGCTTCGACGGCGAACTCCTCTTCGTCGAGGCCTCGGTCACCCAGTACAACCTGCAGGACGTGATGGAAGCCCCGTCCCATACCGCCTCCTACGTATACCGCCAGCCGCGGAGATACGAGCAGCCCTCATGGCCGACCCGCTTCACGATCACCTACCACCCGGGCACCGGCGCCTTCACCGCCGGCTTCACCGGGATCAAGACGCACTGACGCGATTGCGCCCTGACTCCTTCGCCCGGTAGAGGGCGGCGTCGGCGCGCTTCAACGCCGCGGAGCCGTTGTCACCGCGCCCGCTGCGGCGCACGGCGACACCGGCGCTGATCGTGACCACCGCACCCGGCCCGACGGCCGGGTGCGGGATCCCCAGCGCCTCTACGGTCGCCCGGATCCGCTCGGCGGCACTCGCCGCCGCGGCCGGATCTTCGTCGGGGACGAGCATGACCAGCTCCTCGCCGCCGTAGCGGTAGGTCGTGTCGCCGCGCCGGCGGCAGTCGAGTAGAGCCTTGGCGACGTCACGGAGGACCCCGTCGCCGGCCTGATGACCCTGGCTGTCGTTGTAGGCCTTGAAGCGATCGACGTCCAGGAGGATCGCGCCGTAGCCGCTGCCGTCACGGTCGGCGCGGCCATCGAGCACCTCGAGCTCCTCGCGCAGCGCCAGGCGATTGCGCAGGCCGGTGAGGGGATCGTGCCGGGACTGGTCGAAGAGCTCACCGTTCAGCCGCTCGAGCTCGCGCTGCTGATCGGCCAGCCTGCGGTGGAGGGTCGTCACCCGCGCGGCGGCGACCAGGCGGGCCTCCAGGTCGGCCTCGTCGAGCGGCTTCGCCAGGTAGTCGTCGGCCCCGGCCTCCATCCCGTGCATCAGGTTGGTCTTCGCGTCGCGCGCGGTGAAGAAGATGAAGTAGGCGTAGGAGCGGTCGGAGCCGCGGATCCGCCGGCAGAGCTCGTCGCCGTCCATGCCCGGCATCAGCCAATTGCTGATCACGGCGTCAGCCCCCTCCCGCTGGAAGGCCTCCCACCCCTGCTCGCCGTCGACGGCGATGACGCACTCGTGGCCGAGCGCGGTCAGCGACCGCTCGAGGACACGCTGGTAGACCGGTGAGTCGTCGACGATCAGGACCCTCATCGCCTACCGCTCCCCTCCGCCCCCAGGCGCGCCTCACAGGCGGCGGCGATGTCGCCGAGGTCGACCTGGTCGAGGATCGCGCGGTGCCGCTCGTCACTCGCGTCGAGCGAGCGCAGCGCCTGACCGTAGGCGCGGCGGGCGGCGCGCGCGTCGCCCAAGGCGTCGTGGGCGCGACCCAGCTCGAAGGCGGCCAGTCCGAAGGACGGGTCCAGGTAGAGGCACCGCCGCAGCGATGACGTCGCCGCTCGCGCTTCGCCCGCCTCGAGCTCGACCAGGCCCTTGACGAAGTGGGCATCGACCAGCGACGGGTCGGCGGCGAGGAGGGCCGAGACGATCGAGGCGGCGCGCTCGAGGTCCCCGTCGTCGGCGGCGAGCAGGGCGTCCTCGATCCGGTCGTCGGAGCGGCTCCGCGGCTCGAGGCCCAGTGGGCGCCGCAGCGCGCGCTTGCCGGGACGCGGCTCGCGCCGCGCGGCCACCGCGACGTCACCGCTTCGCCGCAGCCTGCCCGCGGTGCCGATCAACCGGTCCGCGGCGCCGAGCACCAGGCTGCCTTCGGGCCGCAGCGCTCCCTCCAGGGAGGCGACCACGCGCTCGACCGTCACCGGGTCGAAGTAGATGAGGACGTTGCGGCAGGCGATCAGGTCGAACGGCACCTCGCCGAGCGGCGGCGCCGGGTCGGTGACCAGGTTGTGGTGGCGGAACCTGACCATCGCCCGCAGGCTCTCGCGCACCGCATGGCGGCCGTCCCTCTCCGTCAGGTATCGCTCCCGCAGGCCCGGCGGCAGGTTGCGCACCGAGCGCGCCGAGTAATCGGACCCGGCCTCGGCACGCCGGAGGGCGGCGGCGGAGACGTCCGTCGCGAGGATGCTCACCTGCCGGCTGTCCGGGCCCAGGGCCTCGCTCGCGAGGATCGCCAGCGAGTAGGCCTCCTCGCCGGTCGCACAGGCGGCGACCCAGACGCGCAATCCTCCCCCGCCCCCTTCGCGGGCGCGGTCGAGCAGCCCGCGCCAGTCGATCGCCTGCAGCTCGCGCAGCTCGCGGAAGAAGTAGGTCTCCTGCACGGTCACCTCGTCGACCAGGCGGCCGAGGACCGGGCTGTGGGGCGTCTGGGCGCGGGTCAGGAGCTCCTTCGCGTCGAGCCCTCGCTCGACCCGACCGATCGCCGCCGCCAGCGCCGGCAGCTGGGCGTCCTTGATCTCGATCCCGGTCTCGGCCCGCACCAGATCCGCGACTTCGCGAAGCGCCCCGTCGTTCACCCCGCCCCCACCCCCGACGTCATGCGCGAGACGGCGACGCCGACCTCCTCGAGGGGCAGCACGATCTCGGCCCCCGCCTCGACCGCGGCGGCGGGCATACCGTAGACCGCCGAGGTCTCCTCGTCCTGGGCGATCACCACCGCGCCGGCGGCGACCATCGCCTTGACGCCGTCGGCCCCGTCGCGGCCCATGCCGGTGAGGACGACGCCGGCCGCCTCGGGGCCGAGGGCCGCGGCGAGGCTCTCGAAGAGGACGTTGAGCGACGGGCGATGGGCTCCGCTCACGGTCGTGCGGTCCAGCGAAAGCGTGAGATCCCGCTCGAGGCGCAGGTGGGCGCCGTCGGGGGCGACCCAGGCGCCGGGGGAAAGCGGCGCCCCCTCGACCGCCGCCGCCACGGCGATCTCGACCGTGCGATCGAGCCAGTGGACGAGGCTGTCGCCGAACCCCGGGGCGGTGTGCTGAACGATGAGAAGCGGCAGGGGGAAGTCGGGGGGCAGCGCGCCAAGGACGGCGGCCAGGGCGGGCGGCCCGCCGACCGATGCCCCGACACCGACAGCGCGGACGCCGGCGCCGCGGGCGCGCGGCGGCTGCGGCGGCTGCCGTGGCGAGGCGTCGCCGCTCGACCAGCCGGCCGCCCGGCGGGGTCGCTGGCTGGAGAGCCGCTTGAAGCGGCCGCGCGCCGCCGTCGCCCAGACGCTGTCGGCGTCGGACAGGTCGAGCCGGCTCTCGTCGATCGCCTCCAGGGCGCCCGCCTTCAACGCCTCCTCCAGCCGCCCGTCGCCCGCCCCGCGGCCGGCCAGCGCCACCACCGGAGCTGTGCCGGCCCGCATCGTGCGCTCGACCGTCTCGGCCGGGCTCGACCCGGCGGTGTCGATCGCGAGCACCACGAGGTCGGCGCCAAGATCGCGCAGCCGGGCGAGCATCGAGTCCACCGAGGCGAAGGAACCGACGACCTCCAGCTGTTGGTCGTGCTCGAGGAAGCCGCGCAGGCCCGCGCGACGGGCCTCCGAGCGATCGCAGAGGACGATTCGCCGCGCCGCCACGGCCGCCTACCCCCCCACCAGCCGCTCGATCGTCTCCAGTAGCGCCTGTTGGTTGAACTCCTGCTTGACGATGTAGGCGTCGGCGCCGGCCTCGGCACCGCGGCGACGGTCGTCCTCGCTCGCCTTCGAGGTGACGATCGCGACCGGGAGCGATTCGTGCTCCCCGTTCTCGCGGATCGCCCGCAGCAGCTCGAGGCCGTCCATCTCCGGCATCTGCATGTCGGTGAGGACGAGGTCGAACTCGGGCCCGGAGACGATCTTCTGCAGCGCCTCGCGGCCGTGCTTGGCGGTGTCCACGCGGTAGCCCGCCGCCTCGAGGATGCTGCTCTGCAGTCGCCGGACGCTGAACTGGTCGTCGACGACGAGCACCAGCGGGGCCGGCCCGGTCTCCGGCGGGGCCGGGACGATTTCGGCGTCGCCGCCGGCGGCGGCAGGCAGATCGAGCAACCGGTTGGGGTCGAGGATGAGGGCGACCCGGCCGTCCTCCAGGACGCCCGCGCCGAGGTAGCCCGAGACCCCGGAGAGGACGCCGCCGAGGCTCTTGACGACCAGCTCGCGATCGCCCAGCACGCGATCGCAGGCGACGACCATCGCGCGCGTCGCCGAGGCCAGGACGACGGCGGGCGGACGCCGCGGCAGCTCCGGCGCGACGGCCCCGAGCAGGGTCGCGAGGTCACCCAGGGGCAGCGCCTCCCCGCGGTGGACGAAGCGAGGCTGGGCGGCGAGGGAGGCCACCTCGTCGACGGTGACGATCTCCCTGACCGACGGCACCGGCAGTCCGTACGCCTGGCCGTCGCGCTCGCAGAGGAGCACGTTGATCACCGCGAGAGTGACCGGGAGCAGCAGCGTCACCGTCGTCCCCGTCCCGACCTCGCTGCGCACCTCGACGCTGCCGCCGAGGCTCTCGACGTGGACCTTGACCGCGTCGAGCCCGACCCCGCGACCGGCGAGCTCACCGACCTCGACCGCGGTCGACATCCCGGCGGTCGCCAGGATGTCCGCCAAGGAGCCGTGCTCGGCGGCCCGCTCCAGCAGCTCCGGCGAGACGCCGCGCCCGTCGTCGGCCACCTCGACGGCGACCAGACCGCCGCGTTGCTCGGCCCGCAGCTCGAGTCGGCCGCGCGCGTCCTTGCCGACCCGCTCGCGCTCGTCCGGCGGCTCGATGCCATGGGCGACGGCGTTCCGCAGCAGGTGCACGACCGGGTCGGCGATGCCGCTGAGGATCGCCCGGTCGAGCTGGGTGTCACCGCCGAGGATCGCCAGCTCCGCCTGCTTGCCCTCGGCGGCGGCCATGTCGCGGACGGCGCGCGGGAAGGCGGCGGTGACCGAGGCCAGCGGCAGCGTGCGCATGCCGATCACCGCCTCCTGCAACTCCTCCAGGAGGCGCTCGCCGCGGTCCAGCTCGCCGCCCGCGAGTTCGTCGCCCGCGATCCGCTCGCCGACGATGTGCTCGAGGCGCCGGTGGTGCAGGACGGTCTCGCCGACCGCGTCGAGCATCCGATCGACCTTGGCCGGGTCGACCCGCAGGGATCGCTGGGCCTCCGGCGGGGACGGGGACGGGGACGGGGAGTCCACTTCTGAGGTCGAGGCGAACTCCTCATCCACCGCGCGACGCAGGTCGTCGCTCGCTTTCAGCAGGGGGCCGATCCGTTGTGGGTCGAGCCGTCCCGCGCTTCGCGCCTCCTCGAGCTCGTCCTCCATGTCGCGGGCGATCGCCGCCGTCGCGGTCCAGCCGACCATCGCGGCGGCACCCTTGACCGAGTGGGCGTCGCGGAAGACGGCGTCGATCGGCTCGGCGCTCGGGGCGCCCCCCTCCAGCGTCAGCAGGTTCGCCTCGATCCGCTGCAGGCAATCGTGGGCCTCGTCGCGGGCGATCTCCAGCGTCTCGCGATCGATCTCGATCATCGCGACGACCCGGCCCGGGCGGCTTCGAGGACGGACTCGAGGTCGAGGAGCCCGACCGGGGTGTCGTCGGCCAGGACCGACCCCGTGAGGTGCGGGTGCTCGACGGGATCGACCCGACCGGGAAGCGGCCCGACGTCGACCACCTCCTCGACCACCAGGCCGGCGTGCAGGTCACCGCCCTCGACGACGACGATCCGGCCGGCCGGGCCACTCGCGACGCCCAGCATCACCGCCAGGTCGATCGCCGCGACGACATCGCCGCGCAGGTTCCAGACCCCGAGGACCCCGGCGGCGGCGCCGGGGACGGCGGTGATGTCGACCAGCGGCGAGATCTCGCGTACGCCGCCGACGGGGGCCGCATAGTGCTCGCGGCCGACCCGCAGACGGACGTGGTCCTCGCTCATCGTCCGGCTGGGGAGCGGACGGGCGAGGCACCGTTGGAGGAGGGAGCGGTGACTTCGGCGGCTATCTCCGCCAGCTCGGCGAGGCGCGCGTCGAGGTCGGCGACCGCGCCGGTCACCTTCGCCGCCATCTCGGCCCGCTGCTCCTGCTCGCCGGCCAGATGCTCCGCCGCGACGCGTATCTGCACCATCGCTTCGGAGACCTGGTCGGCCGCCTCTTTCTGCTGCTGGGTCGCCCGCAGGCTCTCCTCCAGGACGTCGGCGGTCGAGCCCATCAGCTCGCCGACCTCGTGGGCCTGCTTGGTGCCCTGCTCGGTCGCCATGATCGTCGCGTTGGTCTCGTCCTGGACCGCGGTGATGATCTCGCGGATCTCGTCGGTCGAGCGCAGCGAGCGCTCGGCCAGCTTGCGAACCTCGCTGGCGACGACGGTGAAGCCCTTGCCCGCCTCGCCGGCGCGCGCCGCCTCGATCGCGGCGTTCAACGCCAAGAGATTGGTCTGCTCGGCGATGTCGGTGATCAACTCGAGCACCTCGCCGATCTTCTGGCCCCGTTCGCCGAGCGCGACGGAGCGCTCGGAGATCGCCTCGACCTGCTCCTGCATCTCCCGCATCGTGTCGCCCGTCTGGTCGACCGCCGCCGATCCCGCCTTCGCGTTGTCGGCGATCGACGCCGCGGTCGCCTGCAACTCCTCGGTCGTCGCCGCGACCTCCGCCACCGCGGCCGATTGCTCGTTGGTCGCGGTCGACACCTCGGTCGTCGCCGCCAGCATCTCGTTGGCGGCCTCGGTCAGCGTGTCGGCGGTCTCGCGGATCATCTCCAGCTGCTCACGCTGCAGGCGGATGCTCTGGAACTGCGACCCGATCCGGCGGAACAGCCCGCCGATCAGGCGCGCCGCGTAGAAGGCCGCGAAGATCGCCGCCAGGGTCGCGACGATGCCGGCGATGATCGCGAGCAGCTTGGCGCGGTCGGCATCTGAGTTGGCCTGGGACGTGGCCTCTTCGACCTCGGCTTCGGTCGCCTGCGTCAGATCGTCGACCTTTCCTTCCACCCGGGCGACTTCCTCGGTCAGCGACTTGACGGCGGCGGCCGCGCTCGACGTTCCGGCGACCGGTTCGACCCGTTCGCGGAACTGCCGTTCGATCCGGTGGTGCCCCTCGGCGACGGCGTCGATCGTCTTCACCTCGGCCGTCTCACCCCCCTCGCGGGCGTGTCCGCGGAGGCCGGCCAATGCCTTGTCGAATTCGTTGCGGACCTTGCCGATGTTGCGCAGATCTTCAGGGTTCCCGTCGGCGCCGTAGACGTCGACCAGCTCGCCTTCCCGGGCCAGCGCGACGCCGGCCCGCTCCGCGAGGACCTGGCTGCTCAACTCCTCGAGGGCGGCGCTGTCGGAGCTCCGCGACGCTTCGAACTGGGTGATCGAGACGATCAGGGCGGCGACGAAAAGGATCGTGACCAGGGCGATCAGGGCGACCAGGCGCGCCGCCGGGTGCCGCAGGCCGGGTTGAAGGTTCTCGG
>Ga0268266_10002323_pt1 | contig 20612 bp, 16 predicted proteins | sample KBSS13metaG_FD_190356 | JGI IMG/M metagenome (GOLD analysis project Ga0268266, IMG submission 190356) | Switchgrass rhizosphere microbial communities from Kellogg Biological Station, Michigan, USA - KBS S1-3 metaG (SPAdes) (version 2) | ecosystem: Host-associated > Plants > Roots > Rhizosphere... | reverse complement strand
GCTCGCGAATTGGGAGCAGCGATTCAAATTGATCGAAGTGGGGTAAGGGGTAACGGAGTGGACGGAGGGAACGGGATCACACGGAGCAGCGGAGCAGCAGAGACGAGCGGAGTAATAGCGATTGGCATCAACGGCCGCCTTTGGCGGCGTGCGGCGAGTTCAGCTCTGTTCGTCTCCGTTGCTCGGTTGCCCTGTGTGAATCCGTTCCCTCCATCACCTCTGTTGTCTGGGGAGAGGCGTGCGTGCGCGTGATCGCGGGCACGCTCAAGGGCCGCCGCCTGAAGGCGCCGACCTGGGACGGCCTGCGCCCGACCTCCGACAAGCTGCGTGAAACGCTGTTCAACATTCTCGCGCCGCGAATCGCTGGCGCTCGGTTTCTCGACGGCTACGCGGGTACGGGCGCGGTGGGGATCGAGGCGCTCAGCCGCGGAGCCAAAGCGGTGACATTCGTGGAGAATGATCGGCGCGCCGAGACGCTCATCGTCCAGAATCTCGAACACTGCGGCGTCGAAGAGGGCTATGCTATTATCCGCTCTAGCGTCGCACGCGCCATCGATCAGCTCGACGCGGCGGCGTTCGGCCCCTACGAACTGTTCGACATCGTCTGGTTCGATCCGCCGTACGACGAACGGCCCGACGCGGTCCTCGAAGCCGCCGCCGTGCTGATCGCGCCCGGCGGGCTGCTCGTGCTCGAGCACGCGCGCCGCCGTCCGGCGCCGGAGACCGCGGGACGCCTCATGCGGGCGCGGCAGGTCACCAGCGGCGATTCGGCGCTGTCGTTTTACGAGCTGAAAAACTAAATGTCCACGCTCGCGGTATACCCCGGGTCGTTCGATCCGCTGACCAACGGCCACGTCGACATCATCTCCCGCGGCGCGCGCATGTTCGATCGCATCATCGTCGCGATTCTCGTGAACGCCGAGAAATCGCCGATGTTCACCATGCAGGAACGCGTCGACATCGCGCGCGAGGTCTTCAAGGCGTATCCGAAAGTCGAGGTCGATACGTTCAACGGGCTGCTCGTGGACTACGTGGAACGCAAGAAGGCGCAGGTCATCGTGCGCGGCCTGCGGGCAGTGTCCGATTTCGAATTCGAGTTCCAGATGGCGCTCATGAACCAGCGGCTCAAGCCGCAAATCGAAACCGTGTTCATGATGCCGGCCGAGCAGTACACGTACATCAGTTCACGACTCATCAAGGAAGTCTTTGCGCTCGGCGGGCGTGTGCACGGCCTGGTGCCGGAACTCGTCGAAGAGCGCCTCAGAGAGAAAGGGCTGGCGAAGGAAGCATGAAGCTCGCGGAGCGCACGTCGCGTATTGCCGGATCGGCCACGATGAAAGTGGGAGCCACGGTCGATCGCCTCCGGCGTTCGGGGATCGAAGTCATCGACTTCGGTGCCGGCGAACCCGATTTCTCGACACCCGACGCCATCAAGACTGCGGCGCACCAGGCGCTCGACGCGAATTTCACGCGGTACACGCCGGTGGCCGGCATTGCGGATCTGAAGAAGGCGATCTGCGATCGCTACCGCGCCGACTATGGCGTCGAGTACAAGGAGAACCAGGTCATCGCGACGGCGGGCGGCAAGCAGGCGCTGTACAACACGGCGCTGTCGCTCTTCGGACCCGGCGATGAAGTCATCACCCACTCGCCGTGCTGGCCGACGATTCCGGAACAGGTCAAGCTGGCCGATGCGACGCCCGTGTTCGCGCGCACGCATGTCGAAGACGGCTTCTCCGTCCACGCGCAGGCGATCCTGGATGCAGTCACGCCGCGCACACGCGGCATCATCGTCAACTCGCCGGGCAACCCGACAGGCGCGCTCATCTCGGAAGCCGACTTGCGGACGCTCGCCGAGTTTGCGGCACGGCAGAACATCTGGCTCGTCGTCGATCTCTGCTACGAGAAGCTGATTTACGACCCCGTTCCCCACAATCTGCCGAAGATTCTCGCGGAGACCTGTCCCGAGCAGGCGGTGATCTGCGGTTCGGCGTCCAAGGCCTACGCCATGACTGGCTGGCGCTGCGGGTGGCAGATTGGACCAGCCGCGGTGATCGCGGCGTCCAACGCGATCCAGAGTCACTCGACGTCCAACGTGACGTCGATCACGCAGAAGGCGGCCGTCGCCGCGCTCGTCGGTTCGCAGGCGACCGTGACGGTGATGCTGGACGAATACCGGAAGCGGCGCGATCAGCTGCACGCGTGGCTGACGTCGGATTCGCGGCTGCAGTGCCGCAAGCCGGCCGGTGCCTTCTACATGTTCGTCGACATCAGCGACACGCTGTCGCCGGACGGCTTCCGAACGTCGCTCGACTGGGCCGATGCCCTGCTCGAGGAGCAGCGTGTCGCGGTGACGCCGGGAGAAGCCTTCGACGCGCCGGGGACGATCCGGATTTCGTACGCCACGTCGATGGAGCTGCTCAAGGAAGGCAGCCAGCGGTTGCTCGCGTTCGTGGCCAAGCACGCGCCACAGCCGGCGGCAGCGGGATAAGAAGAAATTTTGCGGTCTCGGCGGTAAAACAGACAAGATGGCCAAGGTAGTCGCCGTCATCGGCGCGTCCAGCAATCGGAGCAAGTTCGGGAATCGCGCGGTGCGCGCGTTTCAGCAGCAGGGCTACACGGTCGTGCCGATCAATCCGCACGAGCAAGAGGTCGAGGGATTGAAGGCCTATGGATCGGTCATGGACGTGCCGGGCCCGATCGACATGGCGTCGTTTTACCTGCCGCCCGAAATCGGGCTGAAGGTCATCGACGAGGTCGCGCGGAAAGGGATCCCCGAAGTGTGGTTCAATCCGGGCGCTGAAAGCGATGCCCTCATCGAGCGGGCCCGTGAACTGCACATCAAACCGATCGTCGCGTGCAGCGTCGTCGCGATTGGTCAGAATCCGTATAGACTGTAATCAACCCAACCCGATCTTCGAGAATCCTCATGCCAAGCAATCCTAAACGTCCCGGGCCGGGGCGAACCGGCAACGGCACCACGACCGAAGCCGCGACCCCCACCGAAGCCAGCGCCAATCCCGAACAACCGAAAGCCGCACCGCAGCCCGCACCGCCGGCACCGCCCGCGCCACCGGCGCAGCAACGCCTGAACATCACCGATCTGAAGGACATGAGCATTCAGAAGCTCACCCAGATCGCGAAGGACCTGGCGGTGGGCGGCGCCACCGGGATGCGCAAGCAGGAACTGATCTTCCAGATCCTGAAAGCGCAGACCGAGCTGAGCGGGTTCATCTTTTCGGAAGGCGTGCTCGAGGTGCTGCCCGACGGCTTCGGCTTCCTGCGCGCGCCCGACTACAACTACCTGCCGGGCCCCGACGACATCTACGTGTCACCGTCGCAGATTCGCAAGTTCGATCTGCAGACGGGCGACACCGTGTCCGGGCAGATCCGGCCGCCCAAAGAGGGCGAGCGCTACTTCGCGCTCATCAAGGTCGAAGCGGTCAACTTCGAGGCGCCGGATCAAGCGCGCGAGAAGCTGTTCTTCGAGAACCTGACGCCGCTCTATCCGCAGGAGCGCATCACGCTCGAGACGCCCGACAGCATCTCGTCGCGGATCATGGACCTGTGGACGCCGATCGGCAAAGGCCAGCGCGGCCTGATCGTCGCGCCGCCGCGCACCGGCAAGACGATGCTGCTGCAGAGCATCGCGCAGTCGGTGGCGAAGAACCACCCGGAAATCTATCTGATGGTGCTGCTGATCGACGAGCGGCCCGAAGAAGTCACCGACATGCAGCGCTCGGTCGATGGGGAAGTCATTTCGTCGACGTTCGACGAGCCGGCGCAGCGCCACGTGCAGGTCGCCGAGATGGTGATCGAAAAGGCCAAGCGCCTGGTGGAGCACCGCAAGGACGTGCTCATTCTGCTCGACTCGATCACGCGCCTCGCGCGCGCCTACAACACCGTGATTCCGCCCTCGGGCAAGGTGTTGTCAGGCGGTCTCGATTCCAACGCCCTTCAGAAGCCGAAGCGCTTCTTCGGCGCCGCTCGCAACATCGAGGAAGGCGGCTCGCTGACCATCATGGCCACCGCGCTCGTCGATACCGGTTCGAGGATGGACGACATCATCTTCGAGGAGTTCAAGGGCACCGGTAACATGGAGATTCATCTCGACCGGAAGCTCACCGACAAACGCGTGTTCCCGTCCATCGACGTCCAGAAGAGCGGCACGCGGAAAGAGGAACTGCTGATCCCGAAGGACGATCTCAACCGGATCTGGGTGCTGCGCAAGGTGCTGAACCCACTGTCGCCGGTCGAGGCGATGGAACTGCTGATCGACAAGATGTCGAAGACGAGAACGAACGCCGACTTCCTCAATTCGATGCAGAAGGGTGGGTAGCTTAGCGATGGCCACGATCAAGGTGAGGCAGAACGGTCCGTATCTCGTCGATGGAGACGATGTCACGCTCGTCGACTGGAACGGGGCAAGCTACACGATCACCAAGCGGCCGTTCGCGTTGTGCCGCTGCGGAGGTTCGACCACCAAGCCGTTCTGCGACGGCACGCACTCGCGCACCGGCTTCGCCGCGGCGGAAGCCGCCGTGCCCGCCAGCGAAGACAAACCGGCTCAATAGGTCGCGTGGGGCGCGGGCCTGCCGGCCCGCTTGGGGTGGGTAGGTAGGACCTACCAGACCCACCTGACCTACCTGGCCACTGCGTTTCCCGCCACGTAGACCGCAGATATTTTTCTGACGTTCGCGATATCGCTGAGCGGATCTGCGTCGAGCACGACGAAGTCAGCCCACTTGTTCGCCTCGAGCGTACCGAGCTCGGAATCGAGCTTCATGCAGCGCGCGGCGTCTCGCGTCGCTGACGCCAGCACCTGCCGAGGCGTGAGTCCGGCCTTCGCCATCATTTCCAGCTCCATCAGCTCGAAGTAGCCCTGAAACCGCGCGGGTGGACCGGTGTCGGTGCCCATCGCGATCGGAACGCCGGCATCGGACAGCTTCTTGAGATTCTTGTTGGCGACTTCCAGGCCGGCCTTGTAGCGCCGAGCCGCCGTGCTCGCGGCCATCGCCTGCTGGCGCGTCGGCTGTTTGAGCGCATCCACCGCCGCCATGTCGGCGTGTTTGAGGAACAGCGGATCGGAGAACCACGGCGGCGTCGATTCGTACACGAACGTCGAGACCTCGCGCATCAGCGTGGGGCAGTAGCACACGTTCCGCCGCTTCAACATGGCGACGAACTCGTCGTCCACCATCGTGTCGCGGACGCTGTGGGCGATGAAATCGGCGCCGGCGTCGAGAACGGCCTTGGCATCCTGCAGGTAGAACAGATGCACGGCGACGCGAAGGCCTTTCTTGTGGGCTTCGTCGATCACGGCCTTGTAGATCTCCGGCGCCATCTTCGGCGTCGTGCCGAGGTTGTCGTCCACGCGGATCTTCACGATGTCGACCTTCATCGCGGCGTCCTCGTCGACCAGCTTGACGGCGTCGGCCGGAGATTTCGGCGCGAGGACCGGTCCCGCGACGAACAGCCGCGCGTGGTCGAGCGACGGCGTCCGCTGCGCGTCGCGCGCCGCAAAGCCCGCGGCCTGATCGTCGCCAAGCGAGAACACCGTGGTGACGCCATACGCCGCGTAGGTCTTCAGGTCGCGCGTGACATTCTCGGCGGAGTAATGACCCTGTTCCATCCCGACGGTGTTGCCCACGTGGCCATGGGCGTTCACGAGGCCAGGGATGACGGTCTTGCCAGCGAGCGGCACACGCCGGGCGCCCGCGGGAACCGTGACGCCGCTCGCGGGGCCGACCGCGACGATGCGTCCATCGCGCACCAGAATGGTCGCGTTGTCGACCGGGGCCCGATCCGTACCGTCGATGACGCGTGCGCCGGTGAAGGCGGTCGTCTGCGCCGCCTGCTGCGCAGGCATCGTGACCGACAGGAGGGCAATCGCCGCGCCGACGATGAGCAGGGAAGTCGGTTTCATGGCGACACTATAAATCGAGACGGGCCGGGAATCTCACCCTGCGCGATAGAATCCATGTTCATGCCCGATGTGAAGCATCTCGCGCAGCCTGGATGAGCGGGACCGCGCGCCTGCCGACGTTCCCGGTCGTTCTTGCCGGCGCCGCGGCCTTTATCGACATCTATTCCACACAGCCGCTGCTGCCGCTCCTGACGCGCATCTTTCGCGCGTCCACGTTCGAGGCGGGGCTGACGATCACGGCGCCGACCGTGGCGGTCGCCATCTTCGCGCCGTTCATCGGCCGCCTTGCCGATCGACTGGGTCTCCGGCGCGTGATCATCCTGTCGGTCTGGGCGCTGACGATCGCGACGGCGCTCGCCGCGACGTCCCGCAGCCTCCACCAGCTGATCTTCTGGCGATTCGTGCAGGGTGTGGCCACACCCGGGATCTTCGCGAGCACGGTCGCCTACATCCACGAAGTCTGGCCGCCATCGCACGCGGGTCGTGCCACCGCCGCCTACATGACGGGAACGATTCTCGGGGGTTTCACGGGCCGCGCGGTCTCCGGCCTGGTTGCCGCCGCCGTCAGCTGGCAGCTGGCGTTCGTCGCGCTGGCGCTGCTGACGGGCGTCGTCGCCGGAGTGCTCACCAGCTGGCTGCCGCACGAGCCTGCCGGGCGATCAGGTGCTCACGGTGAGAGAGGACGGGGATCGACGGGCCATCTGTTTCGCAACCGGCGGCTGATCGCGACGTGCGTGGTGGGTTTCTCGGTACTGTTCTCCCAGGTGGCGATGTTCACCTACGTCACGTTTCACCTGGCGGCCCCGCCGTATCACCTCAGCACCGTGGCGCTCGGCTGGCTGTTCGTGACCTATCTCGTGGGTGCCGTGGTGACCCCGTTCGCCGGCCGGTGGATCGATCGCTACGGCCACCGCGTCGGGATCGCGTCGGCGATGGCAATCGGCGCAGCAGGGGCGTTGTTGACGCTCGTCCCGTCGCTCCCAGCAATTGTCGCCGGCCTCGCGCTTTGTGCGACGGGCGTGTTCACCGCGCAGGCGACGACGAGCAGCTACATCGGCGCAGTGACGACGCAGGATCGAGCGTTGGCCGTGGGGATGTACTCGACGTTCTATTACTCGGGCGGGAGCACGGGCGGAGCACTGCCGTCCGTCTTCTGGGCGACCGGCGGCTGGACGGCCTGCGTCGCGCTCGTGGTGATCATTCAGCTGATGGGCGCCGCGATCGCGCTGACCCAGTGGTCACCGGCCAGGGGAAAGTCAGATTTCAGAGTTCAGATTTAAGATTTAAGATTGCAGTGCTGTTTCGCCCAGCAGGACCCGCAGCTCGTCGCCTTCCATCACCTCGACTTCGAGCAGCCGCTGCGTGACCGACTCCAGCTTGTCCCGCTGTTCGGTCAGGATCCGTCGGGCCGTGTTGTGCGCGTCGTTCAGGATGCGCTTGATCTCGGCGTCGATTTTCTGCGCCGTCTCCTCGCCGTACAGCCCGCGCTCGGGCGGCATGCCGATGTCGAGGAAGCGGCCGCGCTTGTTGACGTCGTAGTTGATGGCGCCCATCTCGTCGCTCATGCCCCACTCGGTGACCATCGCGCGCGCCATGTCGGTCGCACGCTGCAGATCGTTCTGGGCGCCGGTCGAGATCTCGCCGAGGGCGATTTCCTCCGCCGTTCGCCCGCCGAGTAAGACGGCGAGCTGGCTGTAGAGATCGCCGCGCGTCATCAGATAGCGATCCTCGAGCGGCAACTGCATGGTGTAGCCGAGCGCCCCGAATCCGCGCTGCACGATCGAGATCTTGTGCACGGGATCGAGGCCCGGCAGGACCGTCGCCACGATGGCGTGCCCCGACTCGTGGTACGCCACGATCCGGCGCTCCTTGTCGCTCATCACGCGTTTCTTCTCGAGTCCGGCGATGAGGCGATCGATGGCCGATTCGAAGTCGAGGCGATCGACGTAGGGCTTGTCGAAACGCGCCGCGAGCAGGGCGGCTTCGTTGACGAGGTTGGCCAGATCCGCGCCGGCGAATCCGGCCGTGCGCTGCGCGATCACGCGCAGGTCGACGTCGGGGCCGATCTTCACGCCCTTCACGTGAATCCGAAGAATGGCCTCGCGCCCCTTCACGTCCGGCTTGTCGACCAGCACCTGGCGATCGAAACGTCCGGGACGCAGCAAGGCAGGATCGAGCACCTCGGGCCGGTTGGTCGCGCCCATGATGATCACGCCCTTGCGGGAATCGAAACCGTCCATCTCGGCGAGCAGCTGGTTCAGCGTCTGCTCGCGTTCCTCGTGGCTGCCGAACGGGCTCTGCGTGCGCGCCTTGCCGAGCGCGTCGAGCTCGTCGATGAACACGATGCACGGCGCCTTGGCTTCCGCCTGCTGGAACAGATCGCGGATGCGGGCCGCGCCGACGCCGACGAACATCTCGACGAACTCGGAGCCGCTCAGCGAGAAGAAGGGAACGTGTGCTTCGCCCGCGACCGCGCGGGCGAGCAGCGTCTTGCCCGTCCCGGGCGGGCCGACCAGCAGCACGCCCTTGGGGATGCGGCCGCCCAGGTTCGTGTACTTCTTCGGGTTCTGAAGGAACTCGACGATCTCCTTCAGTTCGTCTTTGGCTTCCTCCACGCCTGCTACATCCAGGAAGCGTACTTTCACTTCGTCGTCGGCGTAGATCTTCGCCTTGCTGCGGGCGAACGACATCACGCCGCCCTCGGCGCCCGACATGCGGCGGAAGAAGAAGCCCCAGATGCCGACGAGAAACAGCAGCGGGATAATCCACCCGAGCAGCTCCGGCAGCCAGCGGTTCATCACCTCGCCGGCGTACTTCACGTTCTTGGCTTCGAGCTCCTCGGTGAGCTTGGGATCGTCGACGCGCGTGACGATGAACGCCTTGGTCTTCGCGTCGCCTGCCTTCAGCGTGCCGCGGATCGACTGATCGCCGATCGAGATTTCGGCAACTTCACCGTTCTTTACGAGCTGCTTGAACTCGGAGTACGGAATGGAGCGGCCGAGCGGCGTCATGTAATACGCCTGCGCGATGCCCAGCAGGAGCAGCAGGGCGAGGCCGTACCACAGCGGCGAGGACGGCCGCGGCGTCAGCCGGCTGGCGCCGCGGCGATCGCTGCCGCGCGGGTTCGGAGGAAGGGGTCTGGAAGAGGCCATTTAGGCTCGCACGGGCTCCTGCTTCGTGAATGTTAGCGCGTCGGGGCCGCCGTCCACGACTACGGTGTCGCCTTCGAGGAAATCGCCCTCGAGGACCCGGAGCGCCAGCGGGTCAAGCACGCGCCGCTGAATCGACCGCTTGAGCGGCCTGGCGCCGTACGCCGGATCATACCCTTCGCGCACCAGTTGGTCCTTGGCGGCATCGGTGAGGCTGACATGAATCTTGCGCTCCTCCAGCCGCCTGGTCAGGCCGGCGATCTGGATGTCGATGATCCGCTTCATGTGCTCGCGGCCGAGCGCGTGGAAGAAGATGATTTCGTCGATCCGGTTCAGGAATTCCGGCCGGAAATGCTCGCGCAGCGCGTCCAGCACCTGCCGCCGCGTGCCCTCGTCGACGGCACCGCCTTCGCTGATCGTCCGTTCGATGATGAAGGCGCTTCCGAGGTTCGAGGTCATGATCACGACGGTGTTCTTGAAGTCCACCGTTCGACCCTTCCCGTCGGTGAGCCGTCCATCGTCGAGCAGCTGGAGCAGCACGTTGAGCACTTCCGGGTGCGCCTTTTCGATTTCGTCGAACAATACGACGGCGTACGGCCGGCGGCGAACCGCCTCGGTGAGCTGGCCGGCTTCCTCGTATCCGACATATCCAGGAGGCGCGCCGATCATCCGGGAGACGGTGTGCTTCTCCTGGTATTCCGACATGTCGATCCGAATCATGGCCTGATCGTCGTCGAACATGAATTCGGCCAGGGCACGAGCGAGCTCCGTCTTTCCGACCCCCGTCGGCCCGAGAAACATGAACGTGCCGAGCGGACGATTGGGATCCTGGAGGCCGGCGCGCGCGCGGCGGATGGCGTTGGCCACGGCGTTGATCGCTTCGTCCTGGCCGATGACGCGCCGGTGCAGCCGCTCTTCCATGTGAATCAGTTTCTGCACTTCGCCTTCCATCATCCGGCTCACGGGGATGTGGGTCCACTTGCTCACGACTTCGGCGATGTCTTCCTCGTCGACTTCTTCCTTGAGCATCCGGTGGCTCTTCTGGACCTCGGCGAGCTTCGCTTCGGCGGCGCGGACGCGCTGTTCGAGCTCGGGCACGCGGCCGTACTGGAGCTCGGATGCCTTGGTGTAGTCGCCCGCACGCTGCGCGTTCTCGATCTGCCGGCGCAGCGTTTCCTGTTCCTCTTTCAGTTGGCGCGACTGCTGGATCAGATCCTTTTCCTGTTGCCAGTGACTGGCGAGCTGCCCGCGCTCTTCCTTGAGATCGGCGAGTTCCTTCTCGAGTTTGCCGAGGCGCTCTTTCGACGCCTTGTCCCGCTCTTTGCGCAGCGCCTCGCGCTCGATCTCGAGCTGCATGATCCGCCGCTCGAGCTCATCGAGCTCCGCCGGCATCGAGTCGATCTCCATGCGTAGTTTCGACGCGGCCTCATCCACGAGATCGATCGCCTTGTCCGGCAGAAATCGATCGGGGATATAGCGATTCGACAACACGGCCGCCGCGACCAGCGCGGCGTCCTTGAACTTCACACCGTGATGGATTTCGTAGCGCTCGCGAAGGCCGCGCAGGATGCTGATCGTGTCCTCGACAGTTGGTTCGCTCACCATCACCGTCTGGAACCGCCGTTCGAGCGCCGCGTCCTTCTCGATGTACTTGCGATACTCGTCGAGTGTGGTCGCGCCGACCGTGTGCAGCTCGCCGCGCGCGAGCATCGGCTTCAGCATGTTCGAGGCATCCATCGATCCCTCGGATGCGCCGGCACCCACGACGGTGTGGAGCTCGTCGATGAACAGGATGATCTGTCCCTGCGCGTCGGTGATCTCCTTCAGCACGGCCTTCAGCCGCTCCTCGAACTCACCGCGGTACTTCGCTCCTGCGATCAGCGATCCCATGTCGAGCGCAACGATGCGCTTGTTCTTGAGGCCTTCGGGCACGTCGCCGCGCTCGATGCGGCTCGCGAGGCCTTCGACGATCGCCGTCTTGCCGACGCCCGGCTCGCCGATGAGCACGGGGTTGTTCTTCGTGCGGCGCGACAGGACCTGGATGACGCGGCGAATCTCCTCATCCCGGCCGATCACCGGATCCAGTTTCTTTTCGCGCGCCATCTTGGTCAGATCGCGGCCGTACTTGTCGAGCGCTTCGTATGTGCCTTCGGGGTTCTCGTTGGTCACGCGTTGCGATCCGCGAACGCTCGTCAGCGCCTGCAGGATCGAGTCGCGGCTCACGCCGCTCTGCGTCAGGAGCTGGGCGGACGGGGAGCGTCCGCTCTCGTCCGCGAGGGCGACGAACAGATGCTCGGTGCTGACGAAGTCGTCCTTCAGGCGGTCCGCTTCGGCCTGCGCCTGGTCCGTGACCAGCTTGAATCGCGGCGACATGCCCGGCTCGGCGCCGCCGTAGGCCGAGGGGAGCTTGCCGAGCAGTTCGCGCGCGCTTCGGGCGACGCTGACCGGATCCGCGCTCATCTTGCGCAGGAGGTTCGGGACGATGCCGTCGCGCTGCTCGACGAGCGCCACGAGCAGATGCTCGGGCTCGAGCTGCGGGTTGTTCGCATGTCTCGCGAGCTCGACGGCACTCGCCACCGCCTCGCGTGCTTTCTCCGTGTATTTGTTGATGTTCATGGTCAGTTCTCGGCGCCGGTTGGCGCTCCCTTCTTCTCGAGCGCCTGCAATGCTTCGTAATGTCGCCGCTGCTCGGGCGTCAGCTCGCGCGGCAGCTGCACGTCGACCGTCGCATAAAGGTCGCCGTGCTCGCCGCTCTTCCCGGTCACCGGCATGCCGTGCCCCTTCAACCGGAACACCTGCGCGTTCTGGGTCGTGGGCGGAACCTTGAGGCGCAGCGACTTCCCGGAGATCGTCTTCACGTCGGCCTCGCCCCCGAGGACCGCTGTGATCAGCGGAATCGCCACGCGCGCGTACAAATCGCGGCCTTTGCGCTCGAACTGCGCGTTCGGCGTGAGCCGGATGCGCAAATACAGATCGCCGGACTTCGCGCCACCGGATCCGCGCTCGCCTTCCGACGGCACGCGGACGCGCGAGCCCTCGCTCACGCCGGCCGGGATGCGGACGTCGACGCTGCGCGCCTCGCCATCGTGCTGGATGGTGAAGCGCCGCATGGCGCCGTTGTACGCGTCCTCGAGCGAGAGCTCGATTTCCTCCTCGAAGTCGCGGCCCGGGCGAGCGGCCCGCGCGCGTCCCGCCCGGGCGCGTCCCTGCGGATCTGCGGCCTGCCGGCCGCCGCCGAAGAAGGTCTCGAAGAAGTCGGAGAACGGGTGATCCCCGCCGAAGAGGTCGTTCATCTCCTCGGGCGTCATCGTCCGGTAGCCGGACGACTGCCTCGGATCGAACCCCGGACCACCTTGCGCGCCTGCCTGCTCGTACTGACGCCAGTTCGCGCCGAGCTCGTCGTACTTCTTGCGCTTGTCGGGATCCCCCAGGACTTCGTACGCCTCGTTGATCTCCTTGAAGCGCGCCTCGGCCGACCCATCGCCCTGGTTGACGTCGGGATGGTGCTTGCGCGCCAGCTTGCGAAAGGCCGCCTTGATTTCTTTCTGGCTGGCGGTCTTCGCGACGCCGAGCGAGGAATAGTAGTCCTTGAAATCCATATCAATCGAAACGGGTTCGTGGTTCAGCGTTCAGGGTTCAGCGTTCAGCACGCGGATGAACCCTGCACCTTGAACCATGCACCCTGAACCCCTGTCTAGTCGAAACCCAGCATGCGCAGCAGCTCGTCGAACTCCTGCGTCACGCGGCGTCTCGTGTCGCGGGTCGCGCGCACCTCGGCGCGCATCAACGGGCGCAGACGCTGCACCACGTCGGCAATCGACAGCAGTCGCTGCACGCCAGCGAGATTGATGCCGGCTTCGTCGACCAATCGCTTGATGAGCTTGATCCGTTCGAGCTCGTCGCGCGAATAGAGGCGCATGCTGCCGATCGTCCTCGTCGGCTGCACCAGCCCGAGCCGCTCGTACTTCCTCAGCGTCTGCGGGTGCATGCCGAGCATCCGCGCCGCGACGCTGATGAAAATCAGATCCTGATCTTGCACCGATCCGAATATAGGCATTGATACGCATCGTGTCAAGTCAGCAGTAGTATGCTGGCAGCAGGTTGCCCTCTTCGATGTTCGCGCCGTCCGATTTCGTGACCATCGGCCTTCTGATCGCCCTCGAAGGCCTGCTGAGCGCGGACAACGCGATGGTCCTCGCCATCCTGGTCCTGGGGCTTCCCAAGTCGCAGCAGAAGAAGGCGTTGAAATACGGCATGGGCGGCGCCTTCGCCTTCCGCGCGATCGCGACGCTGCTCGCCGCCTACATGATTCAGCTCGGCTGGGTGAAGCTGGTCGGCGCCGGTTATCTCCTGTATCTCGTCTATCGCCACTTCGGAACCGGCGAGAGCGGCGAGGATCGCCGCGCCGCCCCACCGGCAAAACCCTGGCTTGGCTTGAGCGCCTTCTGGGCAACGGTCCTGAAGGTCGAGCTCACGGACATCGTGTTCGCGGTCGATTCGATCCTCGTGGCGGTCGCGATGTCGCCCAAGCGCTGGGTGATCCTGACCGGCGGCATCCTCGGCATCGTGATGATGCGGATGGTCATCGGCCAGCTGCTCGCGCTGGTCGAGCGGTTCCCGGTACTCGTGGACGGCGCCTTCGTCATCATCGCGTGGGTCGGGATCAAGCTGTTGATCGAGTACGGCCACACCGAAGGCTACGTCCATTTCGAAGTGCCCAAATTCATCTCTCTCGGCGTCATCGTCGTGATTTTCGGAGCGGCGCTTGCTTATGCGCTCTGGAAGGAACGGGCGGAAGGCAGGGCCGGAGGCGCCGGCAAAGGAGATTGACGCTGAACCTGGTGCGCCCCCGCGGGTGGGCGGGATGGATCGGGCTGGCGCTTGCGACCATGGTCGTTTGCGCCGCCGCCGTCACCGCCGTGTGGCTCTCGCGCTACGCGGTTGCCGTTCATCGCCTCACGCGCGGCATCGGCGACACGGTGTTCTACGGCGCGGACGGGCAGCAGTGGTTCAGGCTCGACGAGCAGCGCCATGACGTCTCGCTGGCGGAGATCTCGCCGGACCTGCAGCACGCCGTGGTCGCGGTCGAGGATCGGCGCTTCTACCTCCATCCCGGCATCGATCCGATCGGGGTGACTCGAGCCGTCGTTCGCGATCTGCGCGGCGGCGGCCGCGTGGAAGGCGGCAGTACGCTCACGCAGCAGCTCGCGCGCACGCTCTTCCTGTCCAACGTCAAGACCTTCGGCCGGAAGATCAAGGAGGGCGGCATCGCGCTCCTCATCGAGGCCCAGCTCTCGAAACGCCAGATTCTCGAGTTCTACCTGAATCGGATTTACCTGAGCGGCGGGGTGTACGGCGTCGAAACGATGTCGCAGCATTTGTTTCGAAAGCCAGCCAGCGCGATCACGCTCGCCGAGGCGGCGTTCATCGCGGGCCTGATCCGCGCGCCTTCGGCGCTGTCGCCCTGGTCCAACTACGAGGGCGCGCTCGAGCGCAGTCATGTCGTGCTCTCGCAAATGCGCGCGCAGGGGCTCATCACGCCCGCGCAGGACGACGCCGCGCGGCGGGTACGCCCGAAGATCCAGCCGTACCGGCAGCCGAACGATGCACGCGCCGGATTCGCGAAGGAGTTCCTGCGCCAGCAGTTTCGCAATGAGTTCGGCGGCGACAACCCGCCGGACTGGCAGGTGCACACGTCGTTTCTGCCGGCGGTTCAGGACGCCGCCGAGCGCAGCGTGACCGCCGGCCTCGAACGGCTGCGACGGCCGGGACTCGAAGCCGCGCTCGTGGCGATCGATCCGGCGACCGGCGACATCCTCGCGATGGTGGGCGGCGCCAGCTACGCGCGCAGCACCTACAACCGGGCGGTGCGGAGCCGCAGGCAGCCCGGTTCGGCATTCAAACCGCTGGTGTACGCCGCCGCGCTGGCCAAAGGCTATTCGCCGGTGTCGGTGCTCACGAATCTCCAGCACGTGTCGGCGCCGGGCGATCCGGAATGGACTCCACGCGGCGAAGGGGAGCAGTCCGATGCGCTGACGCTCCGCGCGGCGCTGCTCGAGTCGAACAATCCGGCCGCCGTCGATTTGCAGCAGCGCGTCGGCACGCGCGCGGTGCTGAAGCTCGCCGGAGACGCGGGGCTCGAGGGTCTGCCCGACGTTCCGTCTCTCGCGCTCGGCACCGGCGTCGTCTCGCCGCTCGATCTGACGGCGGCCTACACGATGTTTCCCGGCGACGGCCAGATCGTGCATCCCCGCGGGATGATCTCCGTGTTCGATTCCGGCGGACGCCAGGTGTACGACCGGCCCGTCGAGCGCGAGCAGCTCATCAGCCCAGCCGTCGCGTTCCAGATGACGAGCATGCTGCGCGACGTCATCGAGCGCGGCACCGGCGCACCGGCGCGCACTCTTGGAGTCCGCGGGCCCGTTGCCGGCAAGACTGGAACCACCGACGACTATCACGATGCCTGGTTCGTCGGCTACTCCACGTCGATCGTGGTCGGCGTCTGGGTCGGCTTCGATCAGCCGGCGCCGATTGCCCGGGAAGGCTACGGCGCGCGCGTGGCGTTGCCGATCTGGGCCGACTTCATGAAGCGCACCGCGAAACAGTTTCCCCCGAGCGAGTTTGCGATGCCGCCGGGCATTCACTCGGTGGATCTGTGCAGCGTGTCGTACCTCGCGCCGGTCGACGGGTGTCCGGTGTACTCGGAGTTCTTCAAGGATGGCGACTCCGTTCCGACCCAACTCTGTCCGATTCATCAGGGTTCGCTGAAACAACGTGCATCGCGGGCGATCGAGGGATTTTTCCGGGGGCTTGGCGGTAAGATCGCCGGCATCTTCCGTCGCCGGTAGCGCGCATCCACCATGACGTACTCCCTCCGCATCCTGGTCGTGGACGATTCGTTCGAACGCGCGCGGATGGTGGAAGACTTCATTCGCGCCAGCGACGCCTGGACGAACGTTGATGTCGGCGTTGCGGTCACCTATGACGAGGCGCTGCGAACGCTGGTCGACACGCCGTTCGACGTCGCCTTCTTCGACTACTGGATCGGGACTCGCGATGGCCTGAGCCTTCTTCGGGAGATTCGCCAGAAGGGGATTCAGACGCCGGTCGTGGTGCTCACGAGCCGCGGCGCGGAGGAAATGGCGGTCGAGGCGATGAAGGCCGGCGCCGCCGACTATCTCACGACGGCGGGCCTGACCGTGGAAGGACTCGAGCGGGCGATTCGCCACGCGCTCGCACTGCACGCCGAGGAAGTCCAGCGCTGGCACGCCGAAGCGGCGCTTCGCGCCAGCGAGGAGCGCTTTCGCGCGCTGGTCGAGAACAGCTCGGATGCGCTGCTGCTCATCGACGGCAACGGCCGTATCACCTATCTGAGCCCCTCGTCGGAACGCCATCTGGGCTGGAGACCGGACCAGATGGTGCACAAATCCATTTTCGACTTTCTCCACCCGGGCGATCGCGAACGGGCCGGGGAGCGGTTGGCCGAGTCGCTGGCCAATCCCGGCACGAGCATCCTCGAGGAGGCGCGATTTCATCACGCCGACGGCTCGTGGCGAATCATGGAAGGCGTCGCCGTCAATCGCCTTGCCGATCCGGCGGTCGCCGGCATCGTCGTCAACGCGCGCGATATCACGGAGCGCCGCCGCCTCGAAGAGCAGCTCCGGCACTCTCAGAAGATGGAAGCCATCGGCCAGCTGGCCGGAGGCGTCGCCCACGATTTCAATAACCTGCTGACGGCGATTCTCGGCTACTGCCACCTGATGCTCGACGAGATCCCGGATGGCGATTCGCTGCGGGACGATCTGCTGGAAATCGAGGGAGCCGGCAATCGCGCCGCGTCGCTCACCCGGCAGCTGCTCGCGTTCAGCCGCCGCCAGATGCTGCAGCCGCAGCTCGTGGACGTCAACACGCTCGTGAAGCAGCTCGAGCGCCTGTTGCGTCGGCTGATCAACGAGGACGTGGAGCTGGTCACGGCCCTGGCGCCGGACCTGCACCGCGTGACGGTCGATCCGGCGTCGGTGGAGCAGATTCTCGTCAACCTCGCGCTCAATGCCCGCGATGCCATGCCCATCGGCGGACGCTTGACGATCGAGACCGCCAACGTCGAGCTCGACGACACGTACGCTGTCACTCACGTCTCAATGAAGCCCGGGCCCTACGTGATGCTGGCGGTGTCGGACACCGGCCACGGCATGGATGCTGAAACGCGGGCTCGCGTGTTCGAGCCCTTCTTCACCACGAAAGAGCAGGGCAGGGGCAGCGGTCTCGGACTCGCCACGGTGTACGGGATCGTGAAGCAGAGCGGTGGCTACATCTGGGTATACAGCGAGCCGGGACACGGAACCGTGTTCAAGGCGTATCTCCCGCAGACGGCACCGGCGTCAGATGCGCCAGGCCTTCCAGTCGATACGACGGAGCCTGTCGGGTGGGAAACGGTGCTGCTCGTCGAAGACGAGGACCTGGTGCGCGTGCTCGCTCGTGAGGTGCTTCGCCGTCATCAGTACAACGTGCTCGAGGCCCATCATGGGGTCGAGGCGTTGAAAGTGGCGGAGCATCATCCGCACGATATCCATCTGCTCGTCACCGACGTCGTCATGCCCCAAATGAGCGGCCGCGAGCTCGCCGAGCGCCTCGCGGTCGTGCGGCCGTCGATGAAGAGGCTGTTCATGTCCGGATACACGGATCATGCGCTCGTGCATGACCAGGTGACGCGCGGCTTCGCGTTCCTGCAGAAACCATTCACGCCCGACGTGTTTGCGCGAAAGGTACGCAGCATTCTCGACTCAGAACCGGCTCAACCACTGCGATAGTCCGCGGCATTATTCCTGCACGAGTTGGACTATCAATGTCCGACTCAGCGGCGATCCCGTCCAAGACACACGCTCCTTTCATTCCATTTCATCGCCGCCGGCCGATAGGCGTCGAACCTTCGGGTTCCGGCACCGCGAGCGTTCGCGTCTGGGCTCCACGTGCGCGCCGTGTCGAGGTGATGCTGCGCGGGCAGGAACGTTTCAGTCTCGCGCACGAGGGTGACGGCTATTTCAGCGGCCGGCTGACGGCCGCCGCCGGCGATCGGTATCAATTCAAGCTCGACGATGACGAGAAGCTGTATCCGGATCCGGCGTCGCGGTTTCAGCCCGAAGGGCCGCACGGGCCTTCCGAGATCGTCGATCCGGGCGGATTCCGCTGGAACGACAGCGCGTGGAAGGGCGTGTCGCGTGAAGGGCAGGTCATCTACGAGCTGCACGTGGGAACCTTCACGCGTGAAGGCACGTGGACGGCGGCCATCAACGAACTGCCCGAACTGGCGCGCCTCGGGATCACTCTGATCGAGGTGATGCCGGTCGCGGAATTCGAAGGACGCTTCGGCTGGGGATACGACGGCGTCGACCTCTATGCGCCGTCGCATCTCTACGGCCGGCCCGACGATTTCCGTCGATTCGTCGACGCGGCCCACGCGGCCGGCGTCGGCGTCATCCTCGACGTGGTCTACAACCACCTTGGACCGTCCGGCAACTACCTGCGGGCCTTTGCCGAGGCCTATTTCACCGATCGTTACGACAACGAATGGGGTGAATCGATCAACTTCGATGGTTCCGACGCGGGGCCGGTGCGCGAATTCTTTGTCGAGAACGCCGGCTACTGGATCGAGGAGTTTCACCTGGACGGCCTGCGCCTGGACGCGACGCAATCGATCTTCGATTCGTCGGACGAGCACATCCTCGCGGCGATTGGAAGCCGCGCGCGCGCGTCGGCTGCGGGGCGGTCCATCCTCGTCGTGGCGGAGAACGAAACGCAGGAGACGCGGCTGGTGCGGCCGCTCGAGGATGGCGGCTACGGCCTCGACGCGCTCTGGAACGACGATTTCCATCACAGCGCGATGGTCGCGGTCACGGGCCGGGCGGAGGCTTACTACAGCGACACTCGCGGCGAGCCGCAGGAGCTGATCTCGGCCGCCAAGTACGGCTATCTCTTTCAGGGCCAGCAGTACCACTGGCAGCGCAAGCCGCGCGGGTCCGAAGCCTGGGGACTGCCCGCCTCCGCGTTCATCGCCTTCATCCAGAACCACGACCAGATCGCGAACTCGGTTCGCGGCCAGCGCGGCCACGAGCTGACGAGCCCGGGCCGCTGGCGAGCGATCACGGCGCTGCTTCTGCTGCAGCCCGCGACGCCGATGCTGTTCCAAGGCCAGGAATTTTCGGCGTCCGCACCTTTCTTGTACTTTGCGGACTTCGAGCGTGATCTTGCGAAAGCGATTCGCGACGGCCGCGCCGAATTCCTCTCCCAGTTTCCGAGCATCGTCGAAGCGCGGCAACAGGAAGCGCTGGCCGATCCCGGCGACGAAGCCACGTTTCAGCGTTGCAAACTCGTCCTCGGCGAACGCGAATCCCATGCGGCGGTTTACGCGATGCACCGCGATCTCATTCAGCTCAGGCGCGGCGACCCCGTCTTTTCGCGACCCCGTCGGGGCGGGGTCGACGGCGCGGTGCTGTCGGCGTCGGCGTTCGTGCTCCGTTTCTTCACGACCGATCACCGCGACGATCGGTTGCTGGTCGTCAATCTCGGCGCCGCGCTGGATCGCGGGTCGTTCGCCGAACCGCTGCTTGCGCCGCCGGAAAATTCCGACTGGCGCGTGCACTGGTCGAGTGACGAGGCGGCGTACGGCGGACCCGGTGTCGCGGATCTGTTTCCCGACGAGTGGTGGCGCATCCCTCCGGAATCGGCCTTCGTCCTGACTCCAGGTCCCCGCCGGCCGACGCGTCCGCTGCCGATCGCCGATCGAAGGAATCGTGAACGTCATGCGTGAACCCCTCAGACGAATTGCATGGCCGCCTGCGGATACCGCCGACGCCGCATCGCTGGCGACACGCGAGTGGCTCGTGACCAACGGGCTTGGCGGCTACGCGTCAGGCACCGTGCCGGGAGTCATGACTCGCCGCTATCACGGTTTGCTGATTGCCGCGCTGCCCGCACCGCTTGGCCGTGTCGTGATGCTGAGCCATGTGGCCGAGCAGTTGCGTTTCGCGGAGGACGAGTCGGTCGATATCAGCCGCCGCGAGCACTCCGGAGATGCGGCGGACGTTCGCGGAACCGGCTACCTCACCGAATTTCGACTTGAAGCCGGCCTTCCTGTGTGGCGGTACGAGGTTCGCGGCCTCGTGCTGGAGAAGCGTGTGTTCCTTCCGCACCTTCAGAACACCGTCTATCTGGTCTACGAGCTGCTGTCGGGAGCCGAGCGCGTCGAGCTGGCACTCCAGCCGTCCGTAAGCTTCCGCCCGCAGGAACTTGCCGTGAGTGAGGCGCTGGGATGGCCTTACGAGTTCCGGGCCGTGGCGGGACACTTCGAGATCTGCCTGACGGACAGCCCGCTGCCGCCGCTGAGGATCAACGTCTTCGCACGCGATACGTCAGTCTCGCTGAAGAGCGAGCGGATCGACAACGTGCTGTATCCCGTTGAAGAGACGCGCGGCTACCAGGCGCGCGGCGATCTCTGGAGCCCGGGCAGCTTCAGCCTACCGCTGCGCGCGGGTGAGCCT
>Ga0268266_10002320_pt1 | contig 20625 bp, 19 predicted proteins | sample KBSS13metaG_FD_190356 | JGI IMG/M metagenome (GOLD analysis project Ga0268266, IMG submission 190356) | Switchgrass rhizosphere microbial communities from Kellogg Biological Station, Michigan, USA - KBS S1-3 metaG (SPAdes) (version 2) | ecosystem: Host-associated > Plants > Roots > Rhizosphere... | reverse complement strand
GGTCGCGCTATTTCTGCACAAGCCGCTTTACCTGCATACGCCCGAAGATCCCGAGACCGAGGGAACGGCGATCCGTTACGTGCCGCAGCCCCGGCGCAAGAGCCTGATCGAGATATTTTCGACGGTTGATCTGCGGCTGGTCGCCTCGGGCCACGTCCATCAGCGCCGAGACTTCACCTTTGGCCACACCCGCCATGTCTGGGCGCCGTCCGCCGGCTTCATCATTCCGGACGGGATGCAGGAAGTGATCGGCACCAAGGAAGTCGGGCTGGTGGAATACCGCTTCCGGCCGGACAGTTTTGAGGTCCGGCACGTCAGGGCGCCGGGACAGACCGATGTCGGACTGGAAGAGTTGCTCGGCAAGAAGTGATGCAGCGGGTGAGACTCGTCTTTCAAGTCGTCACCCGCTCCATCGTTTCGATTTGAGCATCCCCGAACGATTTTCGGATCGTGCTCTACGTGTCAGAGCGCGTCACCACTGGCGCTCAACGATCCCAAAGGAGCCGTAGGAAGGGTAGTAGCCGGAGGAGTAATATCCGTCACCCCAGGGCGCTGTTGCGAACGCACCGACGCGTGGCCCCGGGTTATACCCGTTGTAATACCGGTTGCCGTAGTTGCCGTAATAATAGCCGGGTCCGGGCACTACCCGGACGCTGTAGCCGCTCGTGACGTAGCCCGAGTTCGGATAGCCGTAGTCTGAATAGTAGCCCGGATAATCGTAGCCGACCCCACCGGGTTCCAGGTAGATCCCCTGGGCCATCACCGGGGTCGCCAGCATCGTGGCAGTAACCAAGCCGAGCGAGAGTGTCTTGTAGTTGATCATTTGGCTTCTCCATTGGATGTCAGAGCCAAGCGATCAGTTAGGGACGTCGCACCGTCCACCTCAAGTGGCCTTTAGGTCAACTTTGTGTGCTCCCACGGTCACCGCAGTTCACCTTCAGGCGTTCCGCTTCATGCCGCTTGATAGCCGCCGTCGACGACATGCGATGCGCCGGTCATGAACGACGCCTTGTCCGAACACATCCACGCCACGGCCTCCGCGATCTCGTTGGGAACGCCGAACCGTCGCATCGGTACCTTGGCGAGAATTTCCTGGCCGCGTTCCTCGATCGTCTCCTTGGTCATCGCTGTCGCGACATAGCCGGGATTGACGCAGTTCACGCGGATGCCGTCCTGCGCATATTCGATCGCGGCGCTCTTGGTCAGCCCAACCACGCCGTGCTTGGCCGCGACGTAATGGGCCGAGGTGGCAAGGCCGATCAGGCCAGCGATCGAGGCGGTGTTGACGATCGCGCCGCCACCACCCTGCGCCAGCATCTGCGTGACTTCGTGTTTGAGGCAGAGGAAGACGCCCCGCAAGTTCACCGCCAGCATCGTGTCAAACGCCTGCTGGCTGAGCTCATGCGAACGCTGCCCCGCCGGGCCGACGGCGCGTCCGGCGATTCCCGCATTGTTGAATGCGCAATCGATCCGCCCGAAGGCCGAGATCGTGCGGGCCACCATCGCGGCGACGTCCGCTTCGCGTGTCACGTCGCCGCCGATGGCGATCGCCTGACCGCCGGCCGCATTGATCAGCGCGACGGTCGCCGCGGCGTCCGCCTCGCCGCGATCTGCCACCGCCACCCGCGCGCCTTCGCGCACCATCACCAGCGCCGTCGCCTGCCCGATTCCGGAGGCGCCGCCAGTGACCAGCGCGACCTTGCCTTCAAGGATTCCTGCCATGCTTCATCTTCTCCGAGATGTTGTGACGGCTTTACGCCTTGTCCGGACCGACGCGCACGAGCTGCTTGCCGAAATTGGCGCCCTTCAACAGGCCCATGAATGCGGCCGGTGGCTGTCGAGACCTTCGGTGACGAACTCCTTGTGCTTGACCTTGCCCTCGCGCACCCACTGCGACATGTCGCGCAGGAAATCGCCGTGACGCGCGGCGAAATCGCTGACGATGAAGCCGCGGATGGTCAGGCGCTTGGTCAGTACGGCGCGCATCAGTGACGGCGCCCATTTCGGCGCCACCGCCTGCGTATCGTTGTAATGCGCGATCAGGCCGCAGACCGGCATGCGCGCGAACGCATTAAGCAGCGGGAACACCGCCTCGAACACCGCGCCGCCGACGTTCTCGAAATAGACGTCGATGCCCTTAGGGCAGGCGTCCTTCAGTTTCGCCGCCAGATCCGGATCGCGGTGATCGAGGCAATCGTCGAAGCCGAGTTCGTTCTTGACGTAGGCGCACTTGTCCTTGCCGCCGGCGATGCCGACCGCGCGTGCGCCCTTGATCCTGGCGATCTGGCCGACGGCCGAACCGACCGCGCCGGAAGCAGCCGCAACGACCACTGTCTCGCCCGCCTGAGGCTTGCCGATGTCGAGCAGACCGGTATAGGCGGTCATGCCGGGCATGCCGAGCACGCCGACCGCGGTCGAGATCGGCGCGATCTTGGGATCGATCTTGGCGAGGCCCTTGCCATCGGAAATCGCGTGCGTCTGCCAGCCGGCGCGCGACAGCACGATATCGCCTTTGGCAAAGCCGGGAATATTGGAGGCGATCACCTCGCTGACCGTGCCGCCCTCCATCACGCCGTTGATCGGCACCGGCTGGGCGTAGGAAGGCCCGTCGCTCATGCGCCCGCGCATATAAGGATCGAGCGACAGCCAGACGGTGCGCAGCAGGACTTCGCCGGCGCCCGGCGTCGGCACGGGACATTCCTCGAGGCGGAAATCGGAGGGTTTTGGCTCGCCGACCGGGCGAGAGGCGAGGACGATGCGTTTGCCCTGGGACATGGTGGTTCCTCCGGATGTTATTTGTTCTTCGTCACCGCCAGCGTAGCGACTTGTCCGCCGAAGCTCAACGAGCGAAGGCGGAAGCAATCCACGCCTCCGCAAGCGGCGAAATGGATTGCTTCGTCGCTAACGCTCCTGGCAATGACGCGGAGAATGCATGTCTCGGCTTCGAGGCCGTCATTCCGGGGCGGTCCGCAGGACCGAACCCGGAATGACGAAACAGAAAGCTACACCCCGCCCGGATAGTTCGGGCTTTCCCGGGTAATCGTCACGTCGTGGACGTGGCTTTCGCGCAAGCCGGCACCGGTGATGCGGACGAACTGCGCCTTCTCATGGAATTCGGCGAGGTTGCGGGCGCCGACATAGCCCATTGCAGCCCGGAGACCGCCGGCGAGTTGGTGCATGACGTTGCCGACCGGGCCCTTGTAAGGAACCTGGCCCTCGATACCCTCCGGCACCAGCTTGAGCGTGTCCTTGATGTCCTGCTGGAAGTAGCGGTCGGCCGAGCCGCGCGCCATCGCGCCGACCGAGCCCATGCCGCGATAGGCCTTGTAGGAACGGCCTTGCCACAAAAACACTTCGCCGGGCGTCTCGTCGGTGCCGGCGAGCAGCGAACCGACCATGGCAATGTCGGCGCCGGCGGCGAGCGCCTTGGCGAGATCGCCGGAATACTTGATGCCACCATCGGCGATGACGGGCACGTTGGCCTTCTTCGCCGCTTCCACTGCATCCATGATCGCGGTGAGCTGCGGCACGCCGACGCCGGCGACGATGCGCGTGGTGCAGATCGAGCCGGGGCCGATGCCGACCTTGATCGAGTCCGCGCCCGCATCGATCAGCGCCTGCGCGCCCTCTTTGGTAGCGATGTTGCCGGCGATCACCTGCACGGCGTTGGAGAGCCGCTTGATGCGGTTGACCGCCTCCAGCACGCGCGAGGAATGGCCGTGCGCGGTGTCGACCACGATCAGGTCAACGCCGGCATCGATCAGCCGTTCGGTGCGCTCAAAGCCGCCCTCGCCGACCGTGGTCGCCGCGGCCACGCGCAGGCGGCCCTGGCTGTCCTTGCAGGCGAGCGGATGGGCGACCGCCTTCTCCATGTCCTTGACGGTGATCAGGCCTACGCAGCGATACTGGTCGTCGACGACGAGCAGCTTCTCGATGCGGTGCTTGTGTAGCATCCGCTTGGCTTCGTCCTGGCTGACGCCCTCGCGCACCGTGACGAGGTTTTCATGCGTCATCAGCTCCGACACCTTTTGCTTCGGATCGGTGGCAAAGCGGACGTCGCGGTTGGTGAGAATGCCGATCAGCTTGCCGGGCGAGTTCTTGCTGGCGCCGGTAACGACGGGGATGCCGGAAAAACCGTGATCCTTCATCAGCGCCATCGCGTCCGACAGCATCGCATCGGGTCCGATGGTCAACGGATTGACCACCATGCCGGACTCATACTTCTTGACCTGCCGGACCTGCGCAGCCTGCCCCTCGGCATCGAAGTTGCGATGGATGACGCCGACGCCGCCGGCTTGCGCCATCGCGATCGCCATGCGCGCTTCGGTGACCGTGTCCATCGCGGACGCGATGATCGGAATGTTGAGCGGGATTGCGCGGGTCACGTGGGAGCGGATATCGGCCTCCGAGGGCAGGATATCCGAGAGACCGGGTTTCAGAAGCACATCGTCGAACGTGAAGGCTTCACGGATACCCTGAAGTCCCTGCGCCATTTGCCAACTCCTTTCGGCGGCTTAGCGCCGCGATCAGTTCTTATAGATGAACGCCGCCTGCGGCGATGCTATCGGCATCGCCGTCGAATCGGAGCCCATCGGTGGGGTTGACGGTGGTCGATAGCATGGCGTGACGCCGAATCAAAGCGTTTGCCAGCTATGCACAGGCTTTTCGGGAAAAGCCGCAATCCCAAGGGGTTAGCGGGCGCTTTAAGACCGATATCCCGGCGGCGGGCCGTGCTGGCGGATCGCCTCGACCACCTCACGGTGCCGACGGTCCTCCCGCTTCATGTAGACCGCGATCACCGCATGCGCCGAAGGCACCAGCAGCAGGACGTGGAAAATCAGCCCGAAAATCAGGCAAAACACGATCAGAAACAGGTTGAAGATCGCCGAAAACGGCTGCCCGTTCAGGAGCAGCCCAAGCGGCGGCAACAAGGCAGCAAGCACGTAGATCATGCGGACCCTCCGGCGGCTGGCGTGCATACCAGCGTTACGCAGGATTTAGGTGGTTTGCCCCGTTCCGCAATGGCTTGTGCGATGGGGGGATGATAAGGCCCCGCTCGCCTGCCTCTTTCTCCAAGCCCCAGATACGATGGACAAGCAACGCATAATCCCGCTGATCGTCGCCACCGCCCTGTTCATGGAGAACATGGACTCCACGGTGATTGCGACATCGCTGCCGGCGATCGCGGCCGACATCGGCACCAGCCCGCTGACGCTGAAGCTTGCCATCACCTCCTACCTGCTCTCGCTCGCCGTGTTCATTCCGGCCAGCGGCTGGACTGCCGATCGCTTCGGCGCGCGCATGGTGTTCTCGATCGCCATCGGCGTGTTCATGATCGGGTCGATCGGCTGCGCGCTGTCGCAGAACGTGACCCATTTCGTCATCGCCCGCATCCTGCAGGGCATGGGCGGCGCGATGATGACGCCGGTCGGCCGCCTGGTGCTGCTGCGCTCGATCGACAAGAGCGCGCTGGTCAACGCAATGACATGGGTGACGGTGCCGGCGCTGATCGGGCCGGTGATCGGCCCACCGCTCGGCGGCTTCATCACGACCTACTTCTCCTGGCACTGGATCTTCCTGATCAACATCCCGATCGGGCTGCTCGGCATCTTCATGGCGATGAAGTACATCGACCCGATCAAGAGCACGGATCCCGAGCGCTTCGATCTCTATGGGCTGGTGCTGGCCGGCATCGGTCTGGCCGGTATCGCCTTTGGCCTCTCGGTCGCCGGCCTCAACCTCCTGCCATGGCCGATGGTTGCCGGCCTCGTCGCGGTCGGCACGATCTCGATGACGCTCTATGTGATGCATGCGCGGCGGACCGGATCGCCGGTGCTGGACTTTTCGCTGCTGCGGCTTTCGACCATGCGGGCGGCCATCATCGGCGGCTTCCTGTTCCGGCTCGGCATCGGCGCGCTGCCCTTCCTATTGCCGTTGTTGATGCAGGAAGGTTTTGGCCTGACGCCGTTCCAGTCCGGTCTCGTGACGTTTGCTTCCGCCGTCGGCGCCATGGGAATGAAGACGCTGGCCGCGCGCATCATCCGCGCCTTCGGTTTCCGCAACATGATGACGGTCAACGCCGTCATCAGCGCGGTTTTCCTCGCCGCCTGCGCCCTGTTCACAGTGACGACGCCCTTGACGCTGATCTTCATCATCCTGGTCGTCGGCGGCTTCTTCCGCTCCCTGCAGTTCACCGCGATCAACACGGTTGCCTATGCCGAGGTCGAACCGGCGCAGATGAGCCGCGCCACAACGCTCGTCAGCGTCAACCAGCAACTGGCTATTTCGGCAGGCGTCGCGGTCGGCGCGGCCTCGGTGGAATCGACCATGACGTTTCAGAACGTCACCGAACTGAGCGCCGCCGTGTTCCCGCCCGCTTTCCTGGTGGTCGCGACAATCTCAGCCGTGTCGGCCTGGTGGTTCTGGCAGATGCCCGACGATGCCGGCCACGAAATCTCGGGCCGCAAGGTGGTAGAGATTTCCAGCCGCAAGGGTGCGGCGAAGGCGGCGACCAAGGCCGCCAGCGAAGGCACCCAGGACGCGCGGGATCAGCGGCTGGGCTGAGGCACGTTCCAACGCGTCCCTTTCGTCAGATGACGAACACCGGTCGTGACCCTGTGAGCATGCACGTGCTCGCCTTTGGACATCGCTCGATGATGGCCAAAACTTGACTGCAAGATCATCAAAAAGATCAGATGAGCGTCAGAAAGCGAACGGAAGCTTCTGCAAGGATCCGCCATACCCTGTGAAACCAGCACGGAACGTTAGGTTGAACCAACTTCGATGAAGGGGAACATAGTGGAAGCGAATACGAAGCAAACGAATATCGATCCGAAAGCCGCTGACGAAAATGCTCGTTCCGGCTTTCCATTCCTTGCAGTGCCGCCTGTTTTCGATGGGTTAGCCGAGCAAAATATGACGCGAGCAAGGGAAGGCATTGAGAAGGTGAAGTCTGCCGCGGGCGCCATCAATGAGGCTGTCCGCGACGCCTGTTCCAATAATGCAAGATGCGCTGCCGAGTATGCGGCCAAGGTAATCGAATTCTCTGGCGTCAATGCGGACGCTACCCTGGATTTTCTCACCCAGCTCGTGAGCGTGAAATCACCGTCGGAAGCGGTGCAGCTTTCCATCACCCAGGGTCGCAAGAGCTTCGAAGCCACGACCTCGCAAAACCGCGAGCTTTGGGAGCTCGCGCGCAAGGTCGCAACCGAGACCGCCGCCCCCCTCAAGAAGGGCTTTGCCAGCGCGCTGCCTAAGGCAGCCTAGCCTTCATTCAAAGCTTTGCGATGGCCGTATCGGCTGGAGCAGCGCTCCCCCAGAAGAGCGCACTCCGGCCGAGGCGTCGCCGTGCCGACGGCAAGAACATCCAGGGAGGAACAGACATGGGTATGGTCATGATCAAATGCCCCACAAGCGGGCGTGCGATTGCAACCGGCATGGAAGCGGATCGCGCAGGTTTTGGCCGCAGCCCGGTGTTCTTCGCGCGCACCTTCTGTGCAATCTGCAAATCCAGCCACGAATGGTTTGCGAAAGAGGCCTGGGTTCACGAAGTCGACGGGAAGCGCCAGGCATCGAGGGACGCGCATGCTCTTGAGCCTGCATAGGCTTGCCGGCGTCCAGCAATCCATCAATGATGCCTTGCGCGAGAACCGGTTGCGGCGGGCGGGCGTGGACGCTGATGCGTCTCGTCTGCCTCGGCAAACAGCGACGCTTGAGCATGTGGATTTTCGGACCGCCGGGTTCTACCAGTCGGCTTGATTTGATCCGATAGCACGATCCGGTCAATCCGCCGGCGCATCAGATGATAACACTCGCAGGTTGCCGCTTCCAGCCGTGGTCTGTCGATCTCGATACAACTCCGCCGATTGGATTTGATGGCGCCCTGCTCGCGCAACTTGGAAATAACCTGCGTCACGGTGGCGCGGCGCACGCCGAGAAATTCCGAGAGCGTGTCGTGCGTCAACGGCAAAGCATCGCCCTCGATCCGATCATGGACATGCAGCAACCATCTCGCCAGACGCGCCTCGACCGAGTGCAGCGCATTGCAGGCCGCAACGTGCTGGAACTGCGCCATCAGCGCCCTGGTGTGGGTTTGAACAGCGCCGTTCAAGGCGCTGCAGTGGCCGAGCGCGCCTTGAAATCGCGTCGAAGAAATCTCCAAGGCGCGGCCCGCTACCCGCACAACGGCCGTCATTGGAAAACGCGCTGGCCCCAATGTCGAGAGCAGGCCCACGGCTCCCTCGTTGCCGACAATCGAGGTCGCGACCGTCTGGCCGTCGGGCATGTCCATGATGAAGGCGATCAGACCGCTCAGGGGAAAATGGATGCGCTCGATTACGTCACCCGACCGCACCAGCACGGCATCTCGTTCGAGCCGTACCGTTCGGAAATGAGGCACAAGGAATTCGAGGTCTGCTGGCGGCAACGCAGCTAACAGCAAATTACCAACCTTGGCCTTCTGCTCCATCACGGGAAACCTCCCAGACGGATACGCGGCACGCTACAGACTAGCTGCTGGCGTCGGGCTTTAGGCCCGCAGGCCGCACCGGATACCTAGAATGGGCTATCGGAGTGAAAGTTCCACAGCGTAGCTCAGAACAACAAAACAGCGCCGCCAATACTACAACTATTGGGCGTTCTGAGCAATAATCACTCTGCTTGGTTATGTTCGCGGCTGATCGCGCTGGCCGCGGAATCCCATGGCCAGCACGTATCGCTCCGACGAATCCTGCCGGCTCGATGCCGGCTTGACGTGGCGCACGCTGGTGAAATCGCGCTTCAATTGCGCGACCAGTTCGGCATCGGCGCCGCTCTGGAAGACTTTTGCCAGAAACGTTCCGCCGGGATTGAGTACCTCGGAGGCAAAGGCGGCGGCGGTCTCGACAAGGCCGATGATGCGGAGCTGATCGGTCTTGCGATGGCCTGTCGTGTTGGCCGCCATGTCGGACATCACGACGTCGGCACGGCCGCCCATCATGGCAATGAGTTTTTCCGGCGCGTCGTCGGCCAGGAAGTCGAGCTGCGCGAACGTGACGCCTGGGATCTCCGGCATCTCCAGCAGATCGATCGCGACCACCCTGCCCTTGCCGTTGACTGCGCCGACGCGTTTCGCCGCGATCTGGCTCCAGCCGCCGGGCGCTGCGCCGAGATCGACCACCGCGATGCCCTGCTTAAGAAAGCGATGCTTGTCGTCGATCTCGATCAGCTTATAAGCCGCACGCGAGCGATAGCCGTCCCGCTTGGCCTTCGCCACGTAGGGATCGTTGAGCTGCCGCTCCAGCCAGAGTTTCGATGACAGCTTGCGCTTGCCACCGGTCTTGACCGTGACGTGCAGCCGTCCGGTGGTGTCTTTCGCCATGTCGGTTGGTGCCTTGAAATGTCAGACGCGATCTAGCACATCACGCGGCGCATTAGCACGCCCTGAGCGCGCCGTCCTCGCGCATCATCTCGACCAGCATGCCCTCGCGAAGGCCCCGGTCGGCGACGCGCAGCCGCGGCAGCGGGAAGGCATCGCGGATCGCGTCGAGAATGGCACAGCCCGCCAGCACCAGATCGGCGCGCTCGACGCTGATGCAATTATTGTTGGCGCGCTCCTGATAGCTCATGCCGAGCAGCCGCTGGATCACGGCCGAGACGTCGGAACTGTTCATCCAGACGCCGTCGATCCGGCGGCGGTCGTAGCGTGCCAGATTGAGATGGACGCCGGCGAGCGTGGTCACGGTGCCCGAGGTGCCCAGCATATGCATGTCGCACAAATCCGCCCCGTGCTCTGCGGCAAACGGCGCCACATACCGCGCGACCTCGCGCACCATCTCGGCATAGGATTCGGCCGTGACGTCACGTCCGCCGAAATGCTCGGCGAGGGTGACGACCCCGAGCGGGATCGACATCCACCCCTTGATCCGCGGCGACGCGTTATGCTCGGCGGGGTCGCGCTCGATCCGGACCAACTCGGTCGAGCCGCCGCCGATGTCGAACAGGATCGCGCCGCGGCCTTTTGCGTCGAGCAACGGCGAGCAGCCGATCACGGCCAACGTCGCCTCGGTCTCCCGGTCGATCACTTCGAGCTGGATGCCGGTCTCGGCAACAACCCGGGCCCGAAAACTCTCGGCATTGGCCGCCGCGCGGCAGGCTTCGGTTGCAATCAGCCGCAGCCGCTTGGCCTTGCGGTAGCGGATCTTGTCGCTGCAAATGCTGAGCGCCCCGATGGCGCGGTCGATCGCCGCCTCGCTGATGGAACCGGTCGCGGAGATGCCCTCGCCGAGGCGGATGATCCGCGAAAACGAATCCACCACGCGAAAACCATCGCCCGCCGGACAGGCAATCAAAAGCCGGCAATTATTGGTGCCAAGATCGAGCGCGGCATAAACACCGTGTGCCGTGGCCGCCGCAACCGACCCTGACGGGGTTGCGCGGACCTCCAGGCCTTCGCGCAGCCGCGTATCGTCATTCATCAAAATTGTCTTTCCGCGGCCTCTCCTGGGCCGCCGAAGAAATTACCGTTCACGGAAACTTTAGCAGCGCCAAGGGGCTACGCAACAACCCATCACATGGGACTATGCCTAATCAGGCGTTGTCGGGCATGACGCGGTGCGTTATCTCAGCAGGAACCCGCGGAACCGGGAAAATCCCCGATAATTCCAAGCATTTCAGGTGTTTGCGATGCAAGATTACACGTCGTCCTCCTCCCTCGACAACGCTATCGCACTGCAAAAATACGGGGTCGGACAGCCTGTGCGCCGCAAGGAAGACGACACGCTGGTGCGCGGCAAAGGCAAATACACCGACGATTTCACCCTGCCGGGCCAGGCCTATTGCTGGATGGTACGCTCCAGCCATGCCCACGGAATCATCAAGGGGATCGACACGGAAGCCGCCAGGGCGACGCCGGGTGTGCTCGGTGTCTGGACCGGCAAGGACCTCGCGGCGGCCGGCTACAACCCCTTCACCTGCGGCCTGCCGTTGAAGAGCCGGGACGGCTCGCCGCTGTTGCAGACCAACCGTCCGGCGCTGCCGACCGACAAGGTGCGCTTTGTCGGCGATCCCATAGCCTTCGTCGTCGCCGAGACGCTGGCCCAGGCGCGCGATGCGGCGGAGGCCGTTGAGGTCGACATCGAGCCGTTGCCTGCCGTGACCGATGCCGCTGAAGCCAGCAGGCCCGGCGCACCGCAGCTCTATGATCACATCCCCAACAACGTCGCGCTCGATTATCACTACGGCGACAGTGCCAAGATCGACGCGGCGTTTGCGGCGGCTGCGCATGTGACCAAGCTCGATATCGTCAACACCCGCGTCGCCGTGGTGTCGATGGAGCCCCGCGTGGCGCTGGCCACATACGACAAGGCATCCGAGCGCTTCACGCTGCAGGTGCCGACCCAGGGCGTCGCCGGCAACAAGGCCGGCTTTGCCAAGATCCTGAACGTGCCGACCGACAAGGTTCGTATTCTTACCGCCAATGTCGGCGGCTCCTTCGGCATGAAGAACATGAACTACCCCGAATACACCTGCATCGCGCACGCGGCGAAGGTGCTGGGACGTCCGGTGAAGTGGACCGACGAACGCTCGACGAGCTTCCTGTCCGACAGCCAGGGCCGCGCGCAGCTCATCCACGCCGAACTGGCGCTGGACGCCGAAGGTAAGTTCCTTGCGGTGCGCCTGCAGGGCTACGGCAATCTCGGCGCCTACATCACCGGCGTGGCGCCGGGACCGCTGTCGCTCAACACCGGCAAGAACCTTGCGAGCGTCTACCGCACGCCGCTGCTCGGCGTCGACATCAAGACGGTTCTGACCAACACCACGCTCATGGGCGCCTATCGCGGCGCCGGTCGCCCCGAAGCCAACTATTACATGGAGCGGCTGATCGACCGCGCCGCCGACCAGATGGGCATCAACCGGCTGACGCTCCGCAAGCGCAACTTCATCAAGCCGGCGCAACTGCCGTTCGCGGCGGCCTCGGGCGTCACTTATGACAGCGGCGATTTCGCAGGCGTGTTCAACAAGGCGCTGGAGATCTCCGATCACGCCAATTTTGCCCGGCGGAAGAAGGAGAGCAAAAAGAGCGGCAGGCTCCGCGGCATCGCGGTCGGCTCGTATCTGGAAGTGACGGCGCCGCCCAGCGGCGAACTCGGCAAGATCACGTTCGAGCCGGATGGGTCGGTGAAGCTGACGACCGGTACGCTGGACTACGGCCAGGGCCACGCCACGCCGTTTGCGCAAGTGCTTTCCGCCGAGCTTGGCGTGCCCTTCGAGAAGGTCACGCTCGAACAGGGTGACAGCGATCTCGTTCGCTTCGGCAATGGCACTGGCGGCTCGCGCTCGATCACGGCGACCGGCCAGGCGATCGTGGAAGCCAGCGCGCTCGTGGTCGAGAAGGGCAAGCAGGCGGCCGCGCATCTGATGGAAGCGTCCGAGGGCGATATCGAATTCGCAAGCGGCCGCTTCACCATCGCCGGCACCGACCGTTCGATCGGCATCATGGAGCTGGCGCAGCGCGTGCGCGAAGGCAAGATGCCCGAGGGCGCGCCACGCTCGCTCGACGTCGACCATGCCACCAAGGAAACGCCGTCCACCTTCCCCAATGGCTGCCATGTCGCGGAGGTGGAAATCGATCCCGACACCGGTGTCGTGAAAATCGTGCGCTATTTCGCCGTCAACGATTTCGGCACCGTGGTCAATCCGATGATCGTCGCCGGCCAGTTGCATGGCGGCGTGGCCCAAGGCATCGGCCAGGCGCTGATGGAGCAGGTCAGCTACGATTCCAGCGGCCAGCCGATCACCGGCTCGTTCATGGACTATGCCATGCCGCGCGCGGAGGACATCCCGCCGATGGAAGTCGGCGACCATCCTTCGCCCGCCAAGTCAAATCCGCTGGGCACCAAGGGCTGCGGCGAAGCCGGCTGCGCCGGCAGCCTCGTCTGTATCGTCAACGCGGTGATCGACGCGCTGTCGGAATACGGCATCACCCATATCGACATGCCGCTGACGCCGGAACGGGTGTGGCGCGCGATCCTGGATGCAAAGGCGAAGGCGGCGTAACGCGCCGCCACGCCGCGATCAGGCCTGCGTCTTCAAGGCACGCTCGAGAAGTTCCAGCCGATCCTGACCCCAGAAGATCTCGCCCGACGGCAGCACGTAGCTCGGCGCGCCGAACACGCCGGCCTTCAGCGCATCCTGCGTGTACTGTTCGAACAGCGCATCGAGTTCGGCATCGGACGGACCATTGGCGCGCAATGAAGCCGCGTCGAGGCCGGCGCGCTGTGCCGCCGCCGCCATCACGGACTCCTCGGCGAACGATTCCTCGCGCTCCCAGACCGCACGAGCGAGCTCCAGCGAGAGCCGGTGCGCGTCCTTGCCCTGCAGCTTCGCCGCGATCACGAGACGCGTCGCCGCGGCGTCATCGCTCGGAAAAAATTTGGGCTCGACGGTGAGCGGAATGCCCCGCACCTCGCGCCAGCGCTTGAGCTCCATGAGGCGATAGGCCTTCCGTTGCGGCGAGCGTTTTGGTAGCGGCAGGCCGCCGGTCTGCTCGAAGATCGGGCCGAACTTGGCCGGCTTGACGTCAACGGTCGCGCCATATCGGCGCACGAGCTCGGCAAACGGCGCGCTGCCCATGTAGGTCCAGGGCGAGTTGAGCGATAGATAGTAGGTGATGGTGACCGGCATTTTCTTGCTTCTTTCGTTGTGGAATGAATAGCTCGGACGAGGCGGCGCTCACCCCTTCATGACGCAGTGTTCTTTCAGCGGCCCTTCAAGGACGACCATCAACCTTACCGGTCCCCATTTCAGCAGTTCGGTCTGATTACTGGTCTCGGACACTGCGCGCTCGGCAATGGCCATGAGTTCGAGAAAGCGGTTCATCGCGCGCTTCTTGTTGTTGGCGTCGGCATAATCGAGCGGCGAACTGCTGACCTTTTCGATTTCCAGCAGGATGTCGTCACCGGTCGCGAGCGGACTGGCCTGGCGGGCCTGAACGCGACGAAGCAGCAGCGCTCGCTCGATATTCTCGAGGTAAGTCTGGGTCAGCTCGACTGCCGCCCGCTTGCGGTTGCGATTGAGGAATTCCTTGACCACGGGGTCGTTGGCGAGGCGCTGCAACTCCCCGGCAGCGCCGCGGCCGGCCTGCGCTGCAAATTGCGCTTCGGCCTTGGGCGCGTCCTGCACGCTAGCCGAAAATTCCCGCATATTGTCGCCCACCGCCACGATCATCGTCCGCGCGAGCTTTTGATAGGCCGCGAGGTCGAGCGATTTGCTTGTGCGGCAAGCCGGATCCGCGCTGTCGAACCAGGCCTGACCGAGCTTGTCAGCCAGCCTTGCCGACAGCGGCGCCTCAATCGATTCTACCGGCGTCGGCGGCGCAAGTACTTTCATGAAGGCCGGCGTCGGGTTCGGCGCGGGGCCCTGGGCCGAAACAGGCGCGATGGCAATGACCATCACGACTGTTAGCAGCGCCGTAGCCCCTCGAATGCGATCCCGCATGTGCCCGCCCCCTCGCACGCGATCGGATTACGCCGACGCCTGCTCGCGCGGCTGGTAGATCGCGATGTGGTGGCAATGTGCGAGCGGCGTCTGGCCGTTGGCGACGACCAGCGCGTCGAGCTCGACGAAGCGGTGGCCCTTCTTGTCGTAATTGCCGATCACCTTGGCGCGGGCGGTCAGTTCGTCGCCGATACGGGCCGCTGACAGCAGTTGCATCCTTGTGCCGACGTGAATCCACGGACCCATGATGGCATTGTCGACCAACACCTTGTTCATCACGCGCGGCAGCAACCCGGGGTGGCCGAGCCCTTCCCTTGTGTAGATCGTCTCAGTCTCGCGGATATCAGCCAGATACTCCCTGGCCGCATCCGCCGCCCAGGTGCGCGGCACGGCGCCCAGCCATTTGCCTAGAGCATAGGAGGTCGCATCCACCGGTTTGCGCTCGGCAACCGCCGCAACGTCGACAAATTCGGAAAGCGAAAAGGATGGCGCTGCCGACGGCAGCGATGCGGCGCCGGTCGCGCAAAGCTCTCCCCGGCTCTCGACCTGGATCGTGAGTACGCCGTCGCTCTCTTCGCCGGTGACATCGGCCAGTTCGCCGTCATATACCGGCTTGACGAAGCGGGCCTCGATCAGGCCGCGTTCGAGGAAGGCGCGGCCCCATTTTGCCACGGGCAGGTGCATCATGTAGGCCATCACATCGACGCCGGGCACCAGCCCGCCGATGAAGCCGTAGCGCTTCGCGACGGTGTCATCGTGCATCTTGTTTTCGGAATGCTTTGACGTGTTGTAGGCCGAGACCCGATGGGGCTCGATACGGCTTGTCATGCCCGTTTCCTCTGTTTTCTTGCTCTTTCCGGGCATTATCGTACGCGAAGAAAGTGCCGTGGCAAGCGTGTTCCCTTAGCTGTTTTCCTCGCAATTTTCCGCGCGGTGGAGTACCACGCGCGGGCAACAAGACGTTACCCGAATCCAATCGGATTGACTGACCAGAAGTGCCTGAATTGAACCCAACCCGCATCTATGTCGATGCCGACGCCTGCCCGGTGAAGGACGAGATCTATCGCGTCGCGGGGCGGCATGGCCTCCCGGTCAGCGTGGTCGCCGGCAACTTCATCCGCGTGCCGCAGGATCCGCTGATCGAGCGCGTCGCTGCCGGTTCCGGAATGGACGCCGCCGACGACTGGATCGCGGAGCGCGCGGGAAAAGGCGATATCGTGATCACTGCCGACATCCCGCTCGCCAGCCGCTGCGTGAAAGCGGGAGCCGAAGTAATCGCGCCGAATGGCAAGCCGTTCACGGAAGCCTCGATCGGCATGACGCTGGCCGTGCGCAATTTGATGACCGACCTGCGCTCGTCGGGCGAAGTGACGGGCGGGCCAAAGTCGTTTGCCCCACGCGACCGCTCGGCATTTCTCTCCGCGCTCGATCAGGCGATCCGCCGCATTCAGCGCCAGCGCACGCAGCAGCCTGCGCCGAACCAGGGTTGATCGATGGCGCCGCCGCTGATCCAGCTGAAAGACATTCGCCTGACCTTTGGCGGCACGCCGCTGCTGTCGGGCGTCGAATTATCCGTGTCGGCGGGCGAGCGCGTCTGCCTGATCGGCCGAAACGGCTCCGGCAAATCGACGCTGCTCAAGATCGCCGCCGGTCTGGTCGAGCCCGACGGCGGCAGCCGCTTCGTGCAGCCGGGCGCAACCATCCGCTATCTGCCGCAGGAGCCTGATTTCGGCGACCACAAGACGACGCTGGCCTATGTCGAGGCCGGCCTTGGCCCCGGCGACGATCATTACCAGGCGCGCTACCTCGTCGAACAACTTGGTCTCTCCGGCGACGAAGACCCCGCGCATGCCTCCGGCGGCGAAGCCCGTCGCGCGGCGCTGGCACGCGTGCTGGCGCCCTCGCCCGACATTCTGCTGCTGGACGAACCGACCAACCATCTCGACCTGCCGACCATCGAATGGCTGGAAGGCGAACTGGCGAGCCGGAAATGCGCGCTCGTCATCATCAGCCACGACCGCCGCTTCCTCTCCAACCTGTCGCGTTCGACCGCCTGGCTCGATCGTGGCCAGATCAGGCAGATCGACCGCGGCTTCTCGGCGTTCGAGGCCTGGCGCGACGAGGTGCTGGCGGAGGAAGAACGCGACCAGCACAAGCTCGACCGCAAGATCGTCAATGAAGAGCACTGGCTGCGCTACGGGGTCTCCGGCCGGCGCAAGCGCAACGTCAAGCGGCTGGGCAACCTGCATGCGCTGCGCGATCAGCGGCGCACCTATCGCGGCGCAACCGGCAATGCCAGCCTTGCTGCGGCCGAAGCCGAGAAATCCGGCCGGCTCGTCATCGAAGCCAAGAACATCGCCAAGACCTTTGGCGAGCGCAAAATCGTCGAGGGGTTTTCGACCCGCGTCCAGCGCGGCGACCGGATCGGCATCGTCGGCCCGAATGGCGCCGGCAAAACCACGCTGGTGCATCTCCTGATCGGCAACGATCCACCCGACAGCGGCACGATCCGGCTCGGCGCCAATATCGAGATGGCGACGCTCGACCAGCACCGCGAGAGCCTCGATCCGAAATCGACGCTCGCCGAAGCGATGACCGGCGGCCGCGGTGATCATGTGATGGTCGGCGACAAGCCGAGGCACGTCATCGGCTACATGAAGGATTTCCTGTTTGCGCAGGAACAGCGCGGCACGCCGCTGGAAGCGCTTTCCGGCGGTGAGCGCGGCCGCCTGATGCTCGCCCGCGCGCTGGCAAAGCCATCGAACCTGCTGGTGCTGGACGAGCCGACCAACGATCTCGATCTTGAGACGCTCGACGTGCTCGAGGAAATGCTCGGCGACTACGAGGGCACCGTGATCCTGATCAGCCACGACCGCGATTTCCTCGATCGCGTGGTGACCTCAGTGATCGTGCCCGAAGGCGGTGGCCGCTGGATCGAATATGCCGGCGGCTATACCGACATGCTGGCGCAGCGCGGCGAAGATCTGACACGGGAAGCGCCGAAGACGGCCGCGGCCCCCGAAGAGAGGAAAGAAGCCAGGGCCGCCGCGCCTGCTGCAACTCCAAAGCGCCGGTTGAACTTCAACGAAAAGCACGCGCTGGAAACCTTGCCCAAGACGATGGCAAAGCTGCAGACCGAGATCGCCAAACAGCAAAAGCTGCTTGACGATCCCGACCTCTACGCCAAGGATCGCAAGAAATTCGACGCCGCGTCAGCGGCGATGGCAAAGGCGCAGGAAGAACTGGCGGCGGCCGAAGACCGGTGGCTGGAGCTTGAGGTTTTGCGCGAAGAGATAGAGCAGGCTTGAGCGTAGGATGGGTGGAGCGCAGCGACGCCCATCATGAGCCGAAAACGGGATTGATGGGTTTCGCTTCGCTCTACCCATCCCTACTGATCGAAGAGAGAAGAGCATGACAACGCCCCTCGCCGCCAAGATCGCCCGTGAATACGGCACGCCCTGTGCTGTCATCGACATGGACCGCGTCGAGCGCAACATCGCCCGCGTCCAGGTCGCCTGCGACAAGGCCGGTGTCGCCAACCGGCCGCATATCAAGACCCACAAGAGCCCGATGCTGGCGCAGATGCAGGTCGCCGCTGGCGCCAGGGGCATCACCTGTCAGAAGATCGGCGAGGCCGAGGTGATGGCGGAAGCCGGCATCGACGACATCCTGATCAGCTATAACCTGCTCGGCGACGAGAAGATGGCGCGCCTCGGTGCGCTGCAGGCCAAGGCGAACATGACGGTCGCGGCCGACAATTCGGTCGTCGTCGCCGACCTGCCGAAAGCGGCAGCCGCATCCGGGCGCACGCTCAACGTCGTGGTGGAATGCGACACCGGGCGCAAGCGCGCCGGCGTCGAAACGCCGGCCGAGGCCATTGTGCTGGCGCACGAGATCGCGGCTTCCAAGGGCCTGCGCTTCGCGGGCTTCATGCTGTACCCGACCGAAAGCGGCTGGGCCGAGGCACAGAAATTCTACGACGAGGCGCTGGCGGGCATCCGCGCGCACGGGCTCGATGCGGCGATGGTTTCGACCGGTGGCTCGCCGAACCTGGTCAATCTCGGCAAGCTGAAGGGCGCGACCGAACACCGGCCCGGCACCTATATCTACAACGACCGCATGCAGGTCGCGGCCGGCGTCGCCGAATGGGACGATTGCGCGCTCAACATCTACTCCACCGTGGTCAGTCGCGCCGGCCCCGATCGCGGCATCCTCGACGCTGGTTCGAAGACGCTGACCTCGGATCCCGGCGGCGGGCTCGACGGCTACGGACTGATCCTCGAGCACCCGGAGGCGAAGATCGCGCGCTTTGCCGAAGAGCACGGTTTTCTCGATCTGGCCCGCAGCAATACAAGGCCCAGTGTGGGCGACATCGTGCGGATCGTGCCGAACCATGTCTGCGTCGTCGTCAACATGATGGACGAGGTGGTGATGGTGCGCGGCGATGAGATCATCGGCGTGCTGCCGGTGGCGGCGCGGGGGAAGCTGCGGTAGCTGCTTTGGTAGGGTGGGTAAAGGCGCGAAGCGCCGTGCCCACCATCAAGATCGAGCCAAACTGCGGTGGGCACGCTCCGCTTTGCCTACCCTACGAATTGAGCCACTTCAACGCGCCTCGCCCCGCCGCGACTCCGGTCGCAAAAGATGCTTGCAGCAGATAGCCGCCGGTCGGCGCTTCCCAATCCAGCATCTCGCCTGCCGCGAACACGCCCGGCAAGCGGCGGAGCATGAAGTCGTCGTCGAGTTCGTCGAATGGTATCCCGCCTGCTGTCGAAATCGCGCGCGCGATCGGCGATACACCGCTGAGCTGCACGGGCACCGCCTGAATCAAGCGGGCGAGATCAGCGGGAGAAAGCGCGGATAGCGACAAGCCGGTTGCCTTGGCGGCCTCCTGTAGCAGGCCGATGGCGACAGGTGACAGATGCGCTGCTTTGCGAAGGAAGTTCGAGAAGGATTGCTTGCCCTTCGCAGCTGACAATTTCGCGATCAGATCGTCGACCTCCGCGTCGGGACGCAAGGCAACATTGAGCGTAACCTGTCCATTGCGCCGGATCGCCTCGCGCAACTCGGCCGACAACGCATAGATCGCGCCACCCTCGATACCCGTTCGGGTCACAATGGCTTCGCCTCGGACGGTGTGGGCACCGAATGTCAGCGCCACACCCTTCAGCGGCTGCCCCTCGAAGCGGTCGCGAAAGATATCCGACCAGACGACGGTGAAGCCGGAGTTGGCCGCGCGCAACGGCGATATCTTTACGCCCTTGGCTCCCAGCGTGTCCGTCCACGCGCCATCCGATCCGAGCCGCGGCCAGCTTGCGCCACCGAGCGCCAGCACGACCGCGCTCGCTTCGACGGCGTGCAGACCATCCGGCGTCTGGAAGAACAGACGGCCCTGCTCGTCCCAGCCGGTCCAGCGATGGCGCAGCGCCAACCTTACGCCTAGCGAATCCAGCCGACGCAGCCATGCGCGCAGCAAAGGCGACGCCTTGAAGGCTTTTGGAAAGACCCGTCCGCTGGAGCCGACAAAAGTTTCCTGCCCCAGCGCGTCGCTCCAGTCACGCAAGGCGCTTGGCGGGAATTTCTCGATCGCAGCTTTCAGATGCGGCGTCGCCTCGCGATAGCGCGCGAGGAATTGCGGCAACGGCTCGCTGTGCGTGAGGTTCAGCCCGCCTCGCCCCGCCATCAGAAATTTGCGGCCAGCCGACGGCATCGCGTCGTAGATAGTGACGCTAGCACCGCCCTGCGCGAGCACTTCGGCGGCCATCAGGCCGGCCGGGCCGGCACCGATGACGGCGATGTTTTTGGAGGGCGATGACATGGCGAGAGTGTAAGCTGGATTCGTCCGCCACAATAACTGTCGTCATGCCCGGGCCTGACCCGGGCATCCACGTTCTGATCTTGCTTGGCGGCAAGGGCGTGGGTGGCCGGGTCAAGCCCGACCATGACGGTGGAAAGGCGCGAGCTAAAGCTTGATCCCCGCCCGCGCCGCGGCCTGCGCGACATATTTCTGCGTTTGCTCGAACGCGCCCTGCAGCGCCTTGGCCTTCGAGACGTCGTCGATCTCGGCGAAATGCGCTGCGATTGCGTCCGGCGTCCAGTCGGACTGTGGCAGGTTGATGCCTTCGGTCTCGATGATCTTGATCACCGCGAACG
>Ga0268266_10002319_pt1 | contig 20627 bp, 18 predicted proteins | sample KBSS13metaG_FD_190356 | JGI IMG/M metagenome (GOLD analysis project Ga0268266, IMG submission 190356) | Switchgrass rhizosphere microbial communities from Kellogg Biological Station, Michigan, USA - KBS S1-3 metaG (SPAdes) (version 2) | ecosystem: Host-associated > Plants > Roots > Rhizosphere... | reverse complement strand
CGGTGGTGCCCGACGGGTAGAGCAGGAACAGCGGGTGCTCGGAGGCGAACGCCTCGGGCGTGTGCTCCGCTGACGCCGGTTCGACCGTCTCATGCCACCACAGGTCGCGGCCCTCGGTCCATGGCGTGTCAATTCCGGTGCGGCGCACCACAAGAACGTGTTCAACAGACTTCTGGCCCGACACCGCCTCGTCGACCGCTTCCTTCAGCGACACCGCCTGCCCGCGGCGATACTGGCCGTCGGACGTGATGACCAGCTTGGCCTCTGCGTCTTCGATCCGGGCGGCAAGCGCCGTCGACGAGAAGCCGGCGAACACCACCGAATGCAGCACACCGAGCCGCGCGCACGCCAGCATCGCGACGATCGCCTCCGGCAGCATCGGCAGGTAGATCGCGACCCGGTCGCCCGCGACGAGCCCGAGATCGGTCAGTGCGTTGGCGGCCTTGCTCACCTCGGTCAGCAGGTCCGCGTACGTCAGTTCGCGGCTGTCGCCGGGCTCGCCCTCCCATTTGATCGCCACCCGATCGCCGTTGCCCGCCTCGACGTGTCGGTCCACGCAGTTGTAGGCGACGTTGAGCTTGCCGCCGACAAACCACTTCGCGAACGGGGCGTCCGACCAGTCGAGCACCTCGTCGAACGGGGTGTCCCAGGACAGCCGGTTGGCCTGCTCCGCCCAGAACGCCAGCCGGTCGGCCTCGGCCGCGCGATACAGGTCGTCGGTCGCATTGGCCAGCGCAGCGAACTCGGAGGACGGTGGGTAAACGGAGTGAACGTCGGTGTGCGCGTCGGACATGTCTGTGAGCGTAGTCACCGAACGTTGCACCGAGGTTGGCAAGTCACAGCTCGGCGGGTAGCAGTAGCCTGGGCTGCCGTGACTGATCCGCTGGCCCCGCTGGCCGACCTGCCCGGTGTGGCCGCGGCCGGCGAGGAAGCCCGCGAGGCGCTGGGCCGCGCCCACCGCCATCGCACGAATCTGCGGGGCTGGCCCGCGACGGCCGCCGAGGCGTCGCTGCGGGCGGCGCGTGCGTCGTCGGTGCTCGACGGCGGCTCGCTGCAGCTGTCCGAGACGGGCGAGCCGGATCCGGTGTTGGCGGGGGCACTTCGCGTCGCGGAGGCGTTGGAGGGCGGTGCGACGTCGTTGATCGGCGTATGGCAGCGTGCGCCGCTGCAAGCCATCGCGCGACTGCATGCGTTGGCAGCTGCCGACCTCGTCGACGACGATCGGTTGGGCCGGCCACGCGGCGACGAGCAGGTCGGCACGCGGCTGGCGTTGTTGGCCGACATCGTGACGGGCGGCACCCACGTGCCTGCCACAGTCCTGGCCGCGGTCGTCCACGGCGAGCTGCTCACGCTCGAGCCGTTCGGCATCGCCGATGGCGTAGTGGCCAGGGCGGTTTCGCGGCTGGTGACCATCGCCAGTGGGCTGGACCCACACGGTCTCGGCGTGCCGGAGGTCTATTGGATGCAGCGCTCCAGCGATTACCGGGCCGCCGCGCGTGGCTTCTCGTCCGGCACACCCGACGGCCTGACCGCCTGGCTGGTGTTGAGCGCCAAGGCGTTGCATGCGGGTGCGCGCGAGGCGCTTTCGATCGCGCAAGGCGCGTCGGCGCCAAGCTCTCAGCAACGCGAAGCGGGCGACGCTCCGAACTGATTCGGCTCGCCGCCCGCTAGCACGGACTCCGGTTACCAAGCGTGCTTTGTGGGTTGCGTGGGTTGACCTCGGCGTCCTTGCGATGCGCTTCGACTGCAACCCCACCCAAGGGGCCGTCGTGGCCGTCCGCTCTTCGCAATTACGCAGGCCCGCAACACTTTTACCTATTCCGCGGTATGTGCTCCGCGTGGGTGCCGGGATCCGTGCTGGAAAGTCCGGTTCGGGAGATCGAGCCTTCTCTTCCGGCTCGGTCTTGGCCTCCCCAGGCTTCCGTGCTTCCTTTGTACTCCGTGACCCTCGTCACATCAAGGGCCAAACGCCGGTGACTCGGGATCGTTACAAGCGAGCGCCAGCTACTTGCCCTTTGGTACGACGCCGATCCCTAGAACGCGAACCGGCGCAGCAACGAATAGGTCAGCGCGCCGGCCGCCAGGGCACTGACTCCGACGGCCGCGGTGGTTGCGACGGCAGCGCCGGACGGGGCGGGGATGCGGTCGCGCAGCGACACCGGTTTGGAGAAAGTGAGCACCGGCCAGTCCCGTGCTGCGGCTTCTTTGCGCAGCGCGCGATCCGGGTTCACCACGGTCGGGTGTCCGACAGTGCCGAGCATCGGCAGATCGGTGATCGAATCGGAGTAGGCGTAGCAATGTTCGAGCGCGTAGCCCTCGCGGGCCGCGAGCTGACGAATAGCCTCCACCTTGCCCTCGCCGTAGCAGTAGAACGCGATCTCGCCGGTGTAGCGGCCGTCCTCGACGACCATCCGGGTTGCCATCGCGTGGGTGGCGCCCAGCGCTCGCGCGATCGGCGCGACGATCTCCTCACCTGATGCCGAGACCACGACGACGTCGCGGCCGCAGATTTTGTGATCGGCGATCAGGTCGGCCGCTTCGGCGAACACGAGCGGGTCGACGATGTCGTGCAGCGTTTCGCCGACGATCGACTTCACCTGCTCGACGTCCCACCCGGTGCACATGTTCGTCACGTAGGACCGCATTCGGTCCATTTGGTCGTGATCGGCACCCGACATCAGGAACAGGAACTGCGCATAGGTCGACTTGAGGACCGCGCGCCGATTGATTAGCCCTTGATCGAAGAAAGGTTTGCTGAATGCCAATGTGCTGGATTTGGCGATGACGGTCTTATCGAGATCGAAGAAAGCAGCGGTCCGAACGGGTTTGCCGGCCATTGTTGATGTTTGCCGCGCAATCCATCCGTCGGCCGTCGACTCCGATGCGGTCACAGCGCCAGCATAGGGGTGGGCGCGTGACAAGTGGCGACAGAGTGTACAAATTGGCAGTTCACGACAGGTGCCGGTAACTGCAGTCTTTCCTGCTATCGGGTGCTTTCTCTGGCAAGCAGCACTTGCGCCGATCCGCTATGGCGTGTGTATAGTGAGCATTACTCGGCTTATGCCGGGTGTGCATCAGCCCGACCCCCCGGGGCTGATACACGACGACCTCCGCCTCCTCCCCCCCTGGCGGGGGTCGTCCCTTTTGTGGGGGTCTTTTCGCATCCGGGACAGGTTGTCAACGCCGCAGTAGTTGCGGAATGCGATTTTCACTGTGTACATACCAATGGGTTTGTTTGGTCTGTCCCCAGACTCGCATTCATCCACAGATGCCGTCGCAACGATGGCCGGATGTCATCAGCCGACTGCAGGCTGAGGTCATGACCGCAACCAACGGGGTCTTGGCGCTGGTAGGCGACCCCGCACTTCGAGACGACGTCGACCGAGTCGCGGCAGCCGTCGGACTGCCGGTCGTCCACTCGTCGGAGCCGTCGGGCCGCAACGCCTGGACGGGCGCTGCGGCCGTGTTGGTGGATGCGAACGCCGCCCGGCTCTGTGCGGATCGAGCACTGCCGCGGCGCAGCCAAGTGATTCTGGTCGTCGGCTCCGAGCCCGTGGCGACCGATTTTCAGGCCGCGATCGCGGCGGGCGCGCAGCGAGTCGTGATGCTGCCCGCCCAGGACGGCGAGTTGATGAGCGAACTCTCCAACGCCGCAGACGCCTGCCGCGAGGCGGGTAGGCGCGGCGCGATAGTCGCAGTGATGGCGGGTCGCGGCGGGGCGGGGGCCTCGGTTTTTGCGACCGCATTGGCGCAGTCGGCGACGCCGAATCGCGACGCGCTGCTCATCGATGCCGATCCATGGGGCGGCGGCATCGACCTCGTCGCCGGCTGCGAAGGCGAGACCGGTCTGCGCTGGCCGGACCTGGCGTTGCAGGGTGGCCGGTTGAGCTATCCGGCGTTGCGGGACGCATTGCCGCAACGAAACGGGGTGTGCGTGCTGTCGGGCAGCCGCATCGGCAGCGACATCGAGGCCGCTCCGTTGGCCGCGGTGGTCGAGGCGGGCAGTCGCGGCGGAGCGACGGTGATCTGCGATCTGCCTCGGCGGTCGACGGGCGCGGTCGAGACGGTGCTCGACGCGGCCGACCTTGTCGTGGTGGTCGCTTCCGCCGACGTGCGGTCGTGTGCGGCGGCGGCGGCGCTCGCGCCCTGGGTTTCTGCGGCCAATCCAAACGCCGGTGTGGTGGTGCGTGGCCCCTCGCCAGGCGGCCTGCGCTCTTCCGACGTCGCGCGGATCGTCGGGCTGCCGCTGCTGGCCGCGATGCGCGCGCAGCCGGGGGTGGCCGACGTGCTCGAGCGCGGTGGGTTGCAGTTGCGACGGCGATCGCCGCTGGCTGCCGCATCGCGGCGTGTCCTCGGGATGCTGCACCAGCGCCGTCAGGCACCCGGATGAGCACGTCCCTGATCGACCGCGTGCGCGAACGGCTGGCCGCCGAGTCCGCACCGCTGCGGCCCAACGTGGTGGCCGCCGCTATTCGCGCCGAGTCAGGAGGAGTGCTCGGCGACTCCGAGGTGCTGAGCAGTTTGCGGGTGCTTCAGACCGAGCTGACCGGGGCCGGCATCCTCGAGCCGCTGCTGACTGCAGAAGGCACCACCGACGTGCTCGTCACGGCGCCGGATGCGGTCTGGGTTGACAACGGAAACGGGTTGCGCCGCAGCGAAATCCGATTCACCGACGAAGCCGCGGTGCGGCGGCTGGCGCAGCGTCTGGCGCTGGCGGCAGGTCGGCGCCTCGACGAGGCGCAACCCTGGGTCGACGGCCAATTGACGGGACTCGGCGCCGGCCGATTCAGCGTCCGGCTGCACGCCGTGTTGCCGCCGATCGCTGACGGTGGCACGTGCCTGTCGCTGCGGGTGCTGCGGCCGGCGACTCAGGATCTGGCCACGCTTGCGGACTCCGGTGCCATCGCGCCGGATGCGGCCGCGTTGGTCAGGGACATCATCGCGGCCCGGTTGGCGTTCCTCATCTCCGGCGGGACGGGCGCGGGTAAGACGACCCTGTTGGCCGCGGTGCTGGGCGCGGTTGCCGCCGACGAGCGCATCGTTTGTGTGGAGGACGCGGCCGAACTCGCGCCTGCCCATCCACATTTGGTCAAGATGGTCGCGCGGTGCGCGAACGTCGAAGGCGTCGGCGAGGTCACTGTCCGCGATCTGGTCAGGCAGGCGCTGCGGATGCGGCCCGACCGGATCGTCGTCGGCGAGGTGCGCGGCGCAGAGGTGGTGGACCTGCTGGCTGCCCTCAACACCGGGCATGACGGGGGCGCGGGCACCGTGCATGCCAACAACCCCGCCGAGGTGCCCGCCCGGCTCGAGGCCCTCGCCGCTCTGGGCGGGCTGGACCGCGCCGCGTTGCACAGCCAACTGGCCGCGGCGGTGCAGGTGGTGTTGCACGTCAGTCGTGACCGAACGGGCGCGCGGCGGTTGACGGAGATCGCGGTGCTTGACCGCACCGACGATGGCCGGGTGCGGGTAGTGACCGCCTGGCGAGCCGACACTGGATTTGATTGTGGGAGAGAGGCTTTGACGACGTTATTACGCAGCCGGGGTGTGCTGTGAGTGGCGCGCTGCTGTCGCTGGCGGCAGCGCTGCTGATCCTGCCTGCGCCGACGCGCGGCAGGCTCGAAGCGCTCGGTTTCGCGGTGACGCAGCGACGCCGGCCACCGGTGTTGCCGTGCGCGGGCGTGGCGGCGGCGTTGGCGGTCGTGCTGCCTGCCGGTGTCGTGGCAGCCACGGCGATTCTCGGCGTCACGTGGTGGATTCGGAGGCGGCAGCGTACCCGGGAGAAGCGCCGAACAGCCGAATCCTCTGCGCTGCAAGGCGCATTGGAAGTCCTCGTCGGCGAACTGCGGGTCGGCGCGCATCCGGTTGCCGCGTTCGGTGTTGCCGCCACGGAGGTCGATGGCCCGGTCGCGGAGTCGTTGCGAGCGGTAGCGGCGCGTGCGCGACTCGGCGCCGACGTCCCCGCGGGTCTGCGTAGCGTGTCCGCCGACTCGGCGCTGCCATCGCATTGGGAGCGGCTCGGCGTGTGCTGGCAGCTCGCCCAGGATCACGGCCTGTCGATCGCGCCGTTGATGCAGACCGCACAGCGTGATGTCGTCGAACGCGAGCGCTTCTCGGCAAGGGTCGATGCCGGGATGACCGGCGCGCGAACCACCGCCCTCGTGCTGGCCGGGCTGCCGCTGCTGGGCATCGGCCTTGGCGAGTTGATCGGCGCGGCTCCGCTGAGCTTCCTGCTGTCCGGCGGCGTCGGCGGCTGGTTGCTGGTCATCGGCGTCGCGCTGGTGTGCGCCGGCATGCTCTGGTCGGATCGGATCACCGCTCGGGCAACGATATGAGTTGGGCCGCATTGCTTTTGGCTACCGCGCTGATGCTCGCTACCGATTCCCGGCCAAGGATGCGCGCGGGATTGCAGGTCGTCCGGCACCGGTCGACGCCGACACGCAGCCATGACCCGTTGGCCGCCGCGTCCAGTCTCGACGTGCTCGCGGCGTGCCTGCGTTCGGGCATGGCGGTGTCGACAGCTGCATCGGCGACCGCGCCGTCTGCGCCGGCCCCGCTGGCGGCCGCGCTCGGCCGTGCCGCCGATCTGTTGGCCCTGGGCGCCGAACCGGCGACGGCGTGGACGAACGCCACTGGGCCTGACGACAAGACGGTGGAGGCCTTGTTGCGGCTCGCCAGGCGGTCGGCGGCGTCGGGAGCGGCGTTGGCCCAAGGAGTCGTCGACCTGGCCGACCAGTCACGCCATGAGGCGGCCGCCACCGCGACCGCTGCCGCGGAGCGGGCCTCGGTGTTGATCGCGGGGCCGCTGGGGCTGTGCTATCTGCCGGCATTCGTGTGTTTGGGCATTGTGCCTGTGGTCGCCGGGTTGGCCGGCGATGTACTGGGGTCGGGAATTCTGTGACGGCCGACGAGAAATGAGGGGAAAACACGATGGTAGGCAACAAGATTCGCATACTGTGGGCGCGGCTGGCGTTGTTGGCCACCGACGACGACGGGATGTCGACCGTGGAATACGCGATCGGCACCATCGCCGCGGCGGCGTTCGGGGCGATCCTGTACACGGTCGTCACCGGCGACTCGATCGTCAGCGCGCTGACCAACATCATCAACCGGGCGTTGAACACCAACGTCTAGCGGACGAGGCCGGGGGCGTCACTGTTGAGGCGGCCTTCGCGATCGCTGCGCTGGTCGTCGTTCTCACGCTGTGCGTGTCGGGACTCACCGCGGTGTCGATGCAGGTGCGTTGCGTCGATGCCGCACGGGAAGCCGCCCGCCTTGCCGCGCGTGGCGACGACGGTTCGGCCGCCGTTGCCGCGCAACGCATTGCCCCGGACGGGGCTGCCGTACACCTGCGGCGCGACGGGGAACTGGTCGTGGCCACTGTCACAGCGCGATCGCCGCTGTTGCCGGGTGTCACGATCGCAGCCGACGCCGTCGCCGCGGCCGAGCCTGGTTCGCGCTGAGCACGGCTCGGCAACGCTGGTGGGCGTCGCGATGATGGCGGCGTTGTTGGCGCTCACCGTGGGTGGGGTGTACGTCGGATCGGCGGTGATCGCGCGTCATCGGGCGCAGGGCGCCGCCGATCTCGCCGCGCTTGCGGCCGCCGCGCACCTTGCCGATGGCAGCGGCGAGGCCTGCGTGCACGCAGCGTCGTTGGCGCGCGCCATGCGCACGACCGTCACGCAGTGCGCCGTCGAGGACCTCGATGCGATCGTCACGGTCGACGCCTCTGTCGCACTCGGCAGGTTCGGCGTCGGCCCGGCCCGCGCCACCGCCAGGGCGGGACCGGTTGAGGACGGCTAGCGGACGGCGGCCTCGTCAATGTCGTCGAGGCCGGCCGCGGCGATCTCGGCGTCGGTGGGAATGCGCAGCGTCGCCAACCCCGCGTAAATGTCCTCTTCGAGTTGCACCCGGTTGACGGTCACGTGGACCGGCGTCCAGCCGCCGCCGTTGGCCACCATCCGCAGCACGCCCGAGGCTGTCCCTGTCGGCACGAATTCGCTTGCCATCTTTGACATCTGACGGCGATCAGCCGGATGCACCGCGTGGTCACCAGTCATGCTGGCACGCCAGTCGAAGAACGGCACGGGGTCGTCCAGCCACTTCAGCAGCGTCCAGTTGTTCAGATCGACCATGCATCGATACACGCCCGGTCGCGAGAGGCTGTCGAGGATGCGCTGCGCCAGGTAATCGCGCGGGGTGGCCGTCTCCTCGCGCACGCTTCGCCAGTTCATCGCGCGGCAGATCAACCGTTCGCTGCCGTCGTCCTGACTCTCCTGACGCACGCGGGACACGAAGCCGATGGTGATCGGTTCGCCCTGGTAATCCGTGACGTCCCACGTGCTCGAGAACGCCATACCCACTTCGGGTTTGATCGCCATGGACAGCACTTTGGCTTCGCTTGGATTGAGGTCGCGGCGCGGCAGATCGTCGGCGAACGCCCTGCCGTGGGTCGGCGCCTTCTCGGGATCCCATCCGCTGTTCCACAGCGACTCCGGGGTGTCGGTCGCGGTTCCGCTCGTCAGATCCCAGAGCAACGGTCCGGGGATCGGCCGTGCGGGCGCTTCGAGGTCCGGCGGACCGATCCACAAATGGACACCGTGTATTAACCCGTCGGACATCTTGACAATTTCAGTACGGATTACGCGGTCGTTCTTCGGGGTGATGCTGCTCAGGCCGACACCGGCGCGCACGGTTTCGCCGATGGCGCTCTGTATCGCCATCAGGTGTGGGTTTCGCCTCAAGAACGCGCTGATTGGAACGAGATTCTTGGTTCGAGGACCTTGTGCGACCACGGCGGGCTCGCTGCCCAGTGTTTCCACGAGCAGCCAGTCGTGGGTCATGGCGGCATTTTAGCCGTCGGGCTCACAGCCACCCGCCAGTTGAGCCGTCTACGAATTCCGCAGATCTGTACTGCTGGGAGGTCTCAGAGCGGTTTCGGTAAAGCATCCCTAAGTTGCCATAACCCCTCCGACGAGGTATTTTCCGTCTGCGCCCACTTTCTGGGATTGGGAACGGATCGAGTTGTCCGACCGTTCAACCGCAACCGTCTGTGTGTCCGCTGTGTGCTCAAGCACACGGGCCACGGGTCCATGGGGGCGACCGTCGAGGGGTGGGTCGCCCCCATGGTCGGCTAATGGCGCCTTCCTGCGACTGCGTCGAGCACCAGCCGCAGTACCCTCACCGCACCCTCCTTGTCGAGCGGGTCGTTGCCGCTGCCGCACTTCGGCGACTGAACGCAGGACGGGCAACCGAGCGGGCATTCACAGGCCTCGATCGCTGCCGCCGTCGCCGCCCACCAGGTGTCGATCTTGCGGAAGCCGCGGTCGGCGAAGCCGGCCCCGCCTGGGTAGCCGTCGTAGACGAAGATCGTCGGCAGGCCGTCGACCGGACCGACTGCCGTCGACATGCCGCCGATGTCGCCGCGGTCGCAGCTGGCGACCAATGGCAGCAGTCCGATGGCCGCATGCTCTGCGGCATGCAGTGCGCCTGGCACGCGGAGCAATTCGATCCCGTTGCGCTGCAACGCCTCCGGGGTGATGGTGCACATCACCGCCATGGTGTCGAGCGTACGGGTCGGCATATCGAGCTCGACGAAGTCGATCACCTCACCATCCAGGCGGCGCCGCAGGTAACCGGTCACGGTGTTGGTCACCGACACCGGCACCACGCCAACAGTCACCGCGCCGTAGGTGTTTCGTTCCCCCTCGCCGGTGACGGCGATGTCGGTGAGTTCGCGAGCGAAGGTGGTGTAGCCGGGATCCTCCGCGTGCACGAACGCGACGCCGTCCTCGAAATCCAGCGAGTCGACGACATAACTCTCACCCTGATGCAAATACACCGCGCCGGGATGCACCGACGCCGGCGCCTGCCCCGCACCGGCGCTGCCGAGCAGTCGGCCGGTATCGGCCTCCAGGATCGCTATCTGCCCTCCCGAGGACCCGCGAATGTCAACCGCCGGATGCGGATCCACGCCAGGAGTGGGGAAGTAGCCGCTGGGTCGTCGGCGCAACAGCCCGTCGTCGACGAGCGCTTCGGCCACCGCCTCCGCATTCCACATGCGGACCTCCGCGTCGGTCAGCGGAAGTTCGGTCGCCGCGCAAAGCAGCTGTGGCCCAAGCACATACGGGTTACCTGGGTCGATGACAACTCGCTCGATCGGTTTGTCGAGCAGCGCTGCGGGGTGGTGCACGAGGTAGGTGTCCAGTGGATCGTCCCGGGCGATCAGCACGATCAACGCGCTCTGCCCGCGACGGCCGGAGCGGCCCGCCTGCTGCCAGAACGACGTGACCGTGCCCGGGAAGCCGGCCAGTACCACCGCGTCGAGGCCCGCGATGTCCACGCCCAATTCGAGGGCGTTGGTGGTGGCCATGCCCCGCAATTCCCCTTCGGCCAGAGCGCGTTCCAGCGCTCGACGGTCCTCGGCGAGATAGCCTGCGCGATACGACGCGACCCGCTCGGCGAGCTCCGGCGCGGTGTCCTCGAGGCGGGCCCGCGCACCCAGCGCGGTCAACTCCGCGCCGCGGCGCGATCGCACGAACGTCAGCGTCCGCGCACCTTCGGCGATCAGGTCGGCCATCACCCGCGCGGCCTCAGCGCCCGCCGAACGTCTTACCGGAGCGCCGTTTTCACCGAGGATGTCGTCCCGTAGCGCCGGCTCCCACAGCGCGACCGTGCGCGCTCCGTGCGGGGAACCGTCATCGGTGACCTCTTCGACGGTCTGGCCGATGAGCTCGGACGCGGTCGCGGCGGGCTGTGCCGTGGTGGCGCTGGCGAAGATGACGGTCGGAGTCGATGAGTACCGATTGCACAGCCGCAGCAGGCGGCGCAGCACCATCGCTACGTTCGAGCCGAAAACGCCTCGGTAGTAATGGCATTCGTCGACAACGATGAACTGCAGGTTGCGTAAGAACACCGCCCAGCGGGCGTGGTTGCGTAGCAGCGACAAATGAATCATGTCCGGGTTCGAGAAGATCCACCGCGACCGCTCACGTGCGAAACGTCGCACCTCGCTCGGACTGTCGCCGTCGTATGAGCTCGGCGCGACGTTGTCCAGCCCCGGCACGGCTTCGATGAGGGCCGCCGCGGTTCGCAGTTGGTCGTGGCCGAGGGCTTTGGTCGGCGACAAATAGAGCGCCCGCGCACGCGGATTCGCTTTCAGGGCCGTCAATATCGGCAATTGGTATGCCACCGATTTTCCCGACGCGGTTCCTGTGCTGAGCACGACATGGCGTCCATCGCGGGCGAGATTGGCAGCCGCGAGTTGATGCGACCACAGTGACTCGATACCGCGATCAACGAACGCCTGCACCACATCTGGGTCCGCCCATCGCGGCCACGGTTGCGGCCTGCCCCGACGCGCGGGCAAGTCTGCGACGTGCCGCAACGGTTGTTCGTCGGGATTCGCGCCCTCGATCGCACAGGAAAGCAGTGCGCGGCCGAAATCCGACCCCGAAATTGACACTGCCAGCCTCCTGAAACCCCTATGTAAGTGAATTGTTCCCCACTCGATTGCGTTGAGACTGTCGCACCAGCGCCGAACATGATTGACTTAGCGCGGTCGCAGCTTCTGTGTTCGTGTATTAGCACTCGCAGGATCGTCGTTGCGATCGCGGTTCCTGCGAGGAATGTAGGTCGGGTCAAGTTCCGATTACTCCGCGAAGGTCAGCGGTCGGAACGGGCCCGGTGTACCGAAACACGGTGGACCGCACCCGGAAAAAAGAAAAGGAAAGATCAAGGAAATGCCACAGGGAACTGTGAAGTGGTTCAACGCGGAGAAGGGCTTCGGCTTTATCGCCCCGGAGGACGGCTCTGCGGACGTGTTCGTTCACTACACGGAAATTCAGGGCAGCGGATTCCGCACCCTGGAGGAGAACCAGAAGGTTGAATTCGAGGTTGGCCAGAGCCCCAAGGGGCCGCAGGCCACGGGTGTTCGGGCCGTCTGAGCAAGCGAAACTGAATAACTCCCCGCGTCATCCTTGATCGGACGGCGCGGGGTGTTTTCGTTTGGCGGAAGGTCCCCAGCGGCCTGGCGACACATCTGTGCCGCACCCCTGGCCTACTGTCGTTGACGTGAGCCAGCTGTCGTTCTTCTCGGCTGAGTCGGTGCCGCCCGCGGTTGCCGACCTGACGGGAATTCTCGCCGCGCCGGGCCAGGTGGTCCTCGTCGGCAGCGGGGCTCGGCTGTCCGTCGTCGTGGATCGGCTGTGGCGCGCCGAGGGCCTCGCGGAGATGATCACCGACGCCGGGCTGCAGGCGGAGATCGCGCGCACCGATGAGAACACGCCGTTGGTGCGCACCCAGGCCGACCCACGGTTGTTGGCCATTGCCCGTGATTGGACGCTCGGCGCCGTCAAGACCGTGCCCCCGCAGTGGCTGCCGGGGCCTCGTGAGTTGCGGGCCTGGACGCTGGCGTCGGGCACCCCCGAAGCCGACCGGTACTTGCTGGGCCTTGATCCGCACGCCCCGGACACCCATGCGGCGCTGGCGTCGGCGATGATGCGGGTCGGGATCGCCCCAACCTTGATTGGCACAAGAGGGTCGCACCCAGCACTTAGGATCAGTGGCCGTCGACGGCTATCGCGCCTGGTAGAGAACGTGGGGGAACCCCCAGGCAGCGTCGAGGCGTTTGAGCAGTGGCCCCGTATTTGAGGGGCCGCGGCCGGGGGGTCAGTTTGCGTCGGCTGGCGTGGGGTGCGAAATTGTCAGTTGCCAGGGGGGCCGGATTCGACCGAGGCGTTATATCTCTTGGGCCCCTGGCAGCAGAAGAAGTGGAGCGTAGGTAGAGGTGGCAGACGGGGACCGCGGCAGCGGCCGCAATGGAACCGTGCGGCGGCTCGTCATAGTCGAGTCGCCTACTAAGGCACGCAAAATAGCTAGCTACCTGGGCTCCAACTACATTGTCGAATCGTCCCGCGGGCACATCCGTGACCTGCCGCGAAACGCCGCCGACGTGCCAGCCAAGTACAAGTCCGAGCCCTGGGCGCGCCTCGGGGTGGACGTCGACCACAACTTCGAGCCGCTCTACATCATCAGCCCAGAGAAGAAGAGCACCGTCGCCGAGCTGAAGGATCTGCTCAAGGACGTCGACGAGCTCTATCTGGCGACGGACGGCGACCGCGAGGGCGAGGCGATCGCCTGGCACCTGCTCGAGACGCTGAAGCCGCGTGTGCCGGTCAAGCGGATGGTGTTCCACGAGATCACCGAGCCGGCCATCCGGGCCGCAGCAGAGGACCCTCGCGACCTGGACAACGACCTGGTCGACGCGCAGGAGACCCGCCGCATTCTCGACCGGCTGTACGGCTACGAGGTCAGCCCCGTGCTGTGGAAGAAGGTCGCGCCGAAGTTGTCGGCGGGACGCGTCCAGTCGGTCGCGACGCGCATCATCGTCTCGCGCGAGCGTGAGCGGATGGCGTTCCGCAGCGCCGGCTACTGGGACGTCACCGCCGAACTCGACGCCAGCGTCTCCGATCCGCAGGCGCAGCCGCCGACGTTCACGGCCAAGCTGAACTCGGTCGACAGCAGGCGCGTGGCCACCGGCCGCGACTTCGACTCGCTTGGTGGGCTGAAGAAGCCCGACGAGGTGCTGGTGCTCACCGAAACCACCGCGGGCGCCCTGGCCACCGGGCTGCGCGGGGCGCAGCTGGCGGTGTCCTCGGTTGAGCAGAAGCCGTACACCCGCAGGCCGTACGCGCCGTTCATGACGTCGACGCTGCAACAGGAGGCCGGCCGCAAGCTCCGGTTCTCCTCGGAGCGCACCATGAGCATCGCGCAGCGGCTCTACGAGAACGGCTACATCACTTATATGCGTACCGACTCCACGAATTTGTCGGCCAGCGCTATTGATGCCGCGCGCAATCAGGCCCGCCAACTTTATGGCGAGGAGTACGTGCACCCGACGCCGCGTCAGTACACCCGCAAGGTGAAGAACGCGCAGGAAGCTCACGAGGCGATCCGGCCCGCCGGTGACGTGTTCTCCACGCCGGGACAGCTGCACAGCCAGTTGGACACCGACGAGTTCCGGCTCTACGAGTTGATCTGGCAGCGCACGGTGGCGTCGCAGATGGCTGATGCCCGCGGTACGACGCTGTCGTTGCGGATCTCCGGAGCCGCGGCCACGGGTGAGCAGGTCGTGTTCAACGCGAGCGGCCGCACCATCACGTTCGCCGGTTTCCTGAAGGCCTATGTCGAGAGCATCGACGACCAGGCAGGCGGCGAGGCCGACGACGCCGAGAGCCGGCTGCCCAACGTCGAGCAGGGCCAGCGCGTCGACGCCAAGGAGCTGACCGCCGACGGCCACACCACGTCGCCGCCCGCGCGCTACACCGAGGCGTCACTGATCAAGGCGCTGGAAGATCTCGGCATCGGCAGGCCGTCGACGTACTCGTCGATCATCAAGACCATTCAGGACCGCGGTTATGTCCACAAGAAGGGCAGCGCGCTGGTGCCGTCGTGGGTGGCGTTCGCGGTGACGGGCCTGCTGGAGCAGCACTTCGGCAGGCTGGTCGACTACGGCTTCACCGCTGCCATGGAGGACGAGCTCGACGAGATCGCCGCAGGCAACGAGCAACGCACCAACTGGCTGTCGAACTTCTACTTCGGTGGCGAGCACGGGGTGCAGGACTCGATCGCGCGCTCGGGTGGATTGAAAAAGCTTGTCGGAGTAAATCTCGAGGGCATCGACGCTCGAGAAGTCAACTCCATCAAGCTGTTTGACGACGAAGAAGGCCGGCCCATCTACGTGCGGGTCGGCAAGAACGGCGCGTATCTCGAGCGCATGGTGGCCGGCGAAGACGGCGAGCTCAAACCGCAACGGGCCAACCTCAAGGATGAACTGACGCCCGATGAGCTGACCCTCGAGCTGGCCGAAAAGCTTTTCGCCACACCGCAAGAGGGCCGCTCACTGGGTGTCGACCCGGCGACCGGTCACGAGATCGTCGCCAAGGATGGGCGCTACGGTCCGTACGTCACCGAGGTGCTGCCGGAACCGGAGTCGGGTGATGACGGCGATGCCGGCACGCCGGCGAAGAAGGGCAAGAAGCCGACGGGTCCCAAGCCGCGCACGGGTTCGCTGTTGCGGACGATGGACCTGGAAACGGTGACGCTCGAAGACGCGCTGCGGCTACTGTCGCTGCCGCGGGTGGTCGGCGTCGACCCCAACACGAACGAGGAGATCACCGCTCAGAATGGCCGGTACGGCCCATACCTGAAGCGCGGCACCGACTCTCGCTCGTTGGCGACCGAGGAGCAGATGTTCGACATCACGCTCGACGAGGCGCTGAAGATCTACGCGGAGCCGAAACGCCGTGGCGGACAGCGTGCCGCGACCCCGCCGCTGCGCGAACTCGGCAACGACCCGGCGAGCGGCAAGCCGATGGTGATCAAGGACGGCCGGTTCGGGCCGTATGTCACCGACGGCGAGACCAACGCCAGCCTGCGCAAGGGCGACGACGTGCTGTCGATCACCGACGAGCGAGCCGCCGAGCTATTGGCCGACCGCCGGGCCCGCGGGCCGGTCAAGCGGACGAAGAAGGCACCTGCCAAGAAGAAGGCGCCCGCGAAAAAGGCCGCGAAAAAGAGCTAGCGCGTCGCGTCGCTCGGGACGTCGTCGGGATGAGCGGCTTCGCTGGGCGACACCAGGTTCAGCGGGCGGGCCAGCTGAGTGGGCGCGGTGCGGCCGCGCAGTTCGACGATCTCGCCGACATCCCAGCACAGCGCCTCGGCGTCGAGCGCACCGCTGACCGCGATCGCCGACGCGAGCACGTGACCCGACTCGAGCTTCGCGAGCTCGGTCAGCCGGGCGGCCTCGTTGACCGGGTCGCCGATCACGGTGTACTCGAAGCGGGCCTGCGCGCCGATGTGCCCGGCGATGGCGCGTCCGGCGGAGACACCGATACCGAACTCCGTCTCGCCGAGCACGGTGATCAGTTCGTCGTGCAGTTCACGCGATGCGGCCAGCGCGGCACCGCACGCGTCGGGATGTTCGATCGGTGCGCCGAAGATGCACAACGCCGCGTCGCCCTGGAACTTGTTGACGAAGCCGCCGTGCCGGTTGACGGTGTCGACGACGACGCGGAAGAACTCGTTGAGCAGGCTGACGACCTCGGCCGCCGGGCGTGTCGACGCCAAGTGCGTCGAGCCGACGAGGTCGACGAAAAGCACTGCAGCATCGCGCTCTTGGCCGCCCAGCTCAGTGCCGCGCTCCAGCGCGCGACGAGCCACGTCTTCGCCGACGTACCGGCCGAACAGGTCGCGCAGCCGTTGCCGCTCAGCAAGATCGCGGACCATGTCGTTGAAGCCGGCCTGCAGCAAGCCCAATTCGCTGGCGTCGTAGATCTGCATATGCGCGTTGTAGTTGCCGCGTTGCACTTCACCCAGCGCCCAACGCAATTGGCGCAGCGGGTCGGCGATCGACATGGCCACCAGGACCGTGCCGAACAGTCCGATCACCAACGCGGCAACGGCAAGCAACAGAATCGGCGTGGTGAGGCGGTCCGCTGATGCGGTGAGGATCTGGAATTTGCTTGCCACCAAGGCCAACACGATCGCCAGCACCGGCACGGCGGTGGACAGCACCCAGGTCAGCACCTGACGCTGGATGACGCCGGGCGCCCGGAAATTCTCGGGTACGCCGCCCCGCAGGGCCGCGACGGCCACCGGTCGCAGCACCCGCTCCGACTGCAGGTACCCGATGATCGCCGTCGCGGTGGCGCCAAGCCCCGTCGCGACGGCCACCACCGGCGCGGACCTGCTGGCGACCGGCCAGCTGGCCACGATGAAGACGATCGAGCCCAGGCACCAATTGGCGACGCTGATAAGCGTCCGGTAGAAGGGCATCTTCAGCGCGCGGGCCCGCGCGAGTTCAGTGCTGGATGGGTCGGAGTCGCCGAGCAGCGTGTCTCGGCGTTGCCACCGCATCACCGGGATCAGCAGCCGCAGGCTCAGATACGAGCCGACGGTGAACGACAGGAACAGGTAGCCGAGGAAGACCGCCAGGTTGAAGGCGGGCAGGTCCTGCAGTTGGATGCGGTCCTCGGGCGGCAGGCCGAAGCGAAGGAAGCCGAGCACGAACAGCGCGCCGATGATGTCGCTCTGCAGCATGCCCAGCGTGAACACCGGCCACGGCGTGCGCGCAGCCCAGCGGACGAATCCGCTGATTCGCCTGATCGGAATGGCCTCCGTGCTCACAGATCAACCGTATCGGGCGGGGCGGACGGAAAAGGGTGCTGTGGGACGGACGTGTCGGTTCGCAGCATTACTGTTATCTCGATGGCCGGTGTGTTTTCGCGTCTGGTGGGGCAAGACGCCGTGGAAGCGGAACTGGTTGCCGCGGCGCAGGCCGCCCGCGGTGATTCGGCTCACAGTGTTCTTTCAGCCGGGACCATGACACACGCCTGGTTGATCACCGGACCACCTGGCTCGGGCCGTTCGGTCGCGGCGCTGTGCTTCGCCGCTGCGCTGCAGTGCACCTCCGACGGCATCCCCGGCTGCGGCGAATGCCGGGCCTGCACCACGACCATGGCGGGGACCCACGCCGACGTGCGGCGGATCATCCCCGAGGGGTTGTCGATCGGTGTCGACGAGATGCGCACCATCGTCCAGATCGCGTCGCGCCGTCCTGGGACAGGGCGCTGGCAGATCGTGGTGGTCGAGGACGCCGACCGGCTCACGGAGGGTGCGGCGAACGCGCTGCTCAAGGTCGTCGAGGAGCCGCCGCCGTCGACGGTGTTCCTGCTGTGCGCGCCGTCCGTCGACCCCGAGGACATCGCCATCACGCTGCGCTCGCGGTGCCGGCACGTAGCACTGGTCACACCGCCGGTGGATGCGATCGCCAGGGTGCTGATCGACACCGACGGGCTGCCCGAGGACGAGGCCACCTGGGCGGCGTCGGTCAGCGGCGGCCATGTCGGGCGGGCGCGGCGGCTGGCGACCGACGAGCAGGCACGTGAGCGGCGGCAGCGTGCCCTCGGACTGGCGCGCGACGCGGCGACGCCGTCGCGGGCCTACGCCGCGGCCGAGGAGTTGGTGGCGACGGCCGAGGCCGAGGCGCGGGCGCTGACCGAAGACCGCAACGAGGCCGAGAGCGAGGAGTTGCGCACAGCGCTCGGCGCGGGCGGCACCGGCAAGGGCACCGCCGGAACGTTGCGTGGCGCCACGGGCGCGATCAAAGACCTTGAGCGACGGCAGAAGTCGCGGCAGACACGAGCGTCACGCGACGCGTTGGACCGTGCGCTGATCGACCTGGCGACGTATTTCCGCGACGCGCTGCTCGTGTCGTCGGGAGCAGGCCAGATCCAGGCCAATCACCCGGACATGACGGACCGGGTGGCGGCGATGGCCGCACACGCGTCACCGGACAAGCTGTTGCGTTGCATCGAGGCGGTGCTGGAGTGCCGCGAGGCGCTGGCGGTGAACGTGAAGCCGAAGTTCGCGGTCGATGCCATGGTGGCCACCGTCGGGCAGGCCCTGCGGAACTGACTTGGGTTGCGCCTGGGCCTGCCGTAGACTCGTCCCGCCCGGACAGAGCCCGGGCGCGCCACCTTAGCTCAGTCGGTAGAGCGATTCACTCGTAATGAATAGGTCAGGAGTTCGATTCTCCTAGGTGGCTCAAGAAGTCCTGGACCAGAGGCACGACCTCGTCGAGGTGCGTTTCCAGCAGCCAGTGCCCACCACCGAGCAGGTGCAGCGGCGCGTCCGGTAGGTCACGGTGGTAGGCGCGGGCCGACTCCTCCGGCATGTACCCGTCGTGGGGCCCCCAGACGATCAGCGTCGGCGGCTGATGCTCGCGAAGGTATGCCTGCTCCTTGGGGAACCACTCCAGCGTCGACGGCTGATCTTCGAGCAGACGGATGAGGTTGGCGACACGGTCGGGAGTCGACATCAGCGACCAGTGCAACGTCCACAGGTCGGGGCTGATGCGGTCGGCGACGTCGTCGGGCAGCTCGCCGACGAACTCGCTGCGGAACCCGTCGAGCGTGACGTGTTGGGTGATGCGTCGTCGCGCGTCGGGACCCGGATTGCGCCATGACTTCTTGAGGAAGTCGTACTTCGGACCGAACGCATCCTCGTAGATGTCTCCGTTTTGGATGACAAGCCCCGCAATGCGCTCGGGTTGGTGAAGCGCGAGACGCAAGCCGAACTGCGAGCCGTAGTCGTGCAACCAGACCACGTAGCGCATCAGGCCCATCGTCTCGACGAAGGCTTGCAGAAACTCCGCGTAGGCGTCGAAGGTGTAGCCGAAACTGTCAGCGGAAGGTGTTGCGCTGTAACCGAATCCGGGCAGGTCGGGCGCGACGCATCGCCAGCGTGTGCCGAGCTGGGCCAACAGGTGGCGGTAGGCGTACGACGAGCACGGGTAGCCGTGCGGGAGCAGCACGACGGAAGCATCGGCAGGACCGGATTCGCGGTAGAAGGTGTCGATCCCGTCGACGGTGATGCGGCGGTGGTGGACTGGTGCGAGCGGCATGCCGCTCGCGTTCCCCGTCACTGTGACTCGTCAAACACCTCGCGGGCGATCTTGCGGGCGGTGTTGGCTGCGGGAAAGCCCGCGTATCCGCTGGCGTGGTAGATGACTTCGGCGATCTCGTCGTCGGTGAGCCCGTTGGTGCGGGCGATCCGGAAGTGAATCGAAAGCTCGTCGGTCGCGCGCAACGCGATCAGGATGCCGAGCGTGACGAGGCTGCGGTCACGTCGGCTCAGGCCGTCGCGTCCCCATAGCCGTCCGAAGACGTTGTCGATGCCGATCTCAATCAGCTCGTCACCGAACTTGCCGTCCCGCAACCTCTCTGCTGAGGCGGCGCCCGGCAGAAGTTCACGAAAGACCCGCAGGCCCTGTTCACGGATATCTGTCATGCCTTCAGATTGGCATGACTAGACAGGTGCCACGAACCCGACGGGCCCCGATGCCAGACACACCGACAACGCGGCCGTGTTCGCCCGTACCTTGATCGCATCGCCAGCCCCCGGAAGTCGGACGAAGACCCGGTTGAGGCCCGGACGTACCGGCACCTTCGTCTCCGTACCCTCCGACAGCGACATCGTCAGCGACCCGTCGCTGTTGGCCAGATAGTTGATCTCCGCTGTCCAGTCGGCAGGCAGCAGTAGACCATCCAGTTTCATCGAAACGGGGAAGTCCGGTTGTACCAGATATCCGCAATTCGGTTCCGGCCCGGGAGCGATCGACCGCACCCACGTGACTTTCGCGTCGATGACGTGACCGCTCACGTCGAACATGCGCAAATCCGTTGTCGCGCCCGCGAAGTCGGGCCGATCCGGCAGCAGGGCGAACATGTGACTGGCCAGATTCTCCGGCCCGACGACACGCTGCAACACCATCGGGTCGACCTCCTGGTCGAGCATCGGCGCACTCGACGCCGCATGCGCCGCCGCCAACCCCGCCCTGGCGTTCTGCAGATACGGCTGTGCCGGATTGTCACGCCAGACTGTCATGAAAGTCGCCGTCGAGTACAGGCTGCTGGCGACGAAAAGACTTGTCAGACAGACGATTGCAGCTGTGCGGACCCGCGAGGCAGCCAGCCATGCCGATCGCGCGCGGGTCGGCGCGCACAGCCCAACCGCGAGCAGCAGCGCCAACACCACCACAAGATCGGGTAGATAACGCAGCGTCTGTG
>Ga0268266_10002318_pt1 | contig 20627 bp, 20 predicted proteins | sample KBSS13metaG_FD_190356 | JGI IMG/M metagenome (GOLD analysis project Ga0268266, IMG submission 190356) | Switchgrass rhizosphere microbial communities from Kellogg Biological Station, Michigan, USA - KBS S1-3 metaG (SPAdes) (version 2) | ecosystem: Host-associated > Plants > Roots > Rhizosphere... | reverse complement strand
GAAGGCGCTCGCCATCCTGGTAGGGTTCGCGACGTCAGCCTTCTGGTTGCACGCGCTGACGGTCGGCGCGCTCGCGACCATGATCCTCGCTGTAATGACCCGGGCAGCGTTGGGCCATACGGGCAGGCCGCTCGTCGTGGAGCCCGCGATTGCGTTGGGATACCTGTTGCTTCTCGGGGCCGCGCTGGTTCGGGTGTTCGGACTGGGCGTTCTCAACCTGCCGTACGAGGCGATCATTCTCGTCAGTGCAACCTGTTGGACACTGGCATTCGGAGTCTTCATTTATGTCTACGCGCCGATTCTCTGGTCACCTCGCGCCGACGGCAAGTCTGGTTGAGGCACCATTGAGGTTGCGAATCGCGCTGCTCGTGGCAGCTGTCGTCCTGGCTCTAGCGCTGCTGCCGCGTAATGCTGCAGCAGCATCCGCGGAACCCGTCGTTCACGCGGTGTTGACCTCCCCACCGAATGTGCCGCCTCCGACAGGCCGGTCCCAACCGGCGAAAGTCATCGTCGAGCTCGAGATCCGCGAGGTCGAGAAAGAGATCTCCGAGGGCGTGCGCTACACGTTCTGGACGTTCGGCGGCACTGTTCCGGGCAGCTTCATCCGCGTCCGGCAAGGCGACACCGTCGAGTTTCATCTCAAGAACCATCCCGACAACAAGATGCCACATAACATCGACCTGCACGGTGTGATCGGGCCGGGTGGTGGTGCCGCGTCCAGCTTTACCGCCCCCGGTCACGAGTCCCAGTTTTCGTTCAAGGCCATGAACAAAGGCATCTACGTCTACCACTGCGCCACCGCTCCGGTGGGTATGCACGTCGGCAATGGAATGTACGGCCTCATGTTGGTTGAGCCCCCCGAAGGGCTGCAGCGAGTGGATCACGAGTACTACGTGATGCAGGGCGATTTCTACACCGTGGGAAAATATCGCGAGAAGGGGCTGCAGCTCTTTGACATGCAGAAGGCGATCGACGAGAAACCCACTTATGTCGTTTTCAACGGCAGCGAGAATTCCCTCGTCGGCGATCGCGCGTTGACGGCGAAAGTGGGCGAGCGCATCCGCCTCTTTGTCGGCAACGGTGGACCTAACCTGGTGTCCTCGTTCCACGTGATCGGCGAGATCTTCGACCGGGTCTGGTACGAAGGCGGCTCCCACTTTCAGGAGAATGTCCAGACCACCATCATTCCTTCCGGCGGAGCCGCGATCGCCGAGTTCCACACCATCGTGCCCGGCAGCTTCGTGCTGGTCGATCACTCCATATTCCGCGCCTTCAACAAGGGGGCGCTGGCGATCCTGAAAGTCGACGGCCCCGACAACAAACTGGTGTACTCCGGCAAGGAGATCGACTCGGTCTATCTGGGCGACAAGGCCAAGGACCTGAAGGTTGTCAGCCAGGTGACCGCGGCGGCGGAGAAGGGGACTCTCACCCTGGAGCAGCAGATCAAGGCCGGGGAGGCCCTGTTCGCCGGAACGTGCTCGGTCTGCCACCAGGTCAACGGACAAGGCCTGGAGGGCGTATTTCCGCCGCTGGCGGGCTCCGACTTGCTCGCCAAGGATCCGCACCGGGCCGCCACAATCGTTCTGAACGGCTTGACCGGAGCGGTCACGGTGAACGGCAAGACCTTCAACTCCGTCATGCCTCCCATGAGCCAGTTGAATGACGACGAGCTCGCCAACATCCTGACTTATGTGTCCCATTCCTGGGGCAACAAAGGCCTCCGCTACACGGCCCAGGAGCTGGCCCAGACCCGCAAGACGACAGCCCGCCCACCTGGCGCGGCCAACTGAATGCCTCCGCCGTCGTGCGCACCATCGTGACAGGCCTGTTGCTCGCAATCGTCTCAGTCGGCGGCGCCAACGTCGCGGCAGCCGGGGCCAACTCCGCGGTAGCCGGGGCCAACTCCGCACCGGCCGACAGCGCCGCTGTGCCCGCCGGCGACTTCGCTCCGGTGCTCGCACCGGCTCCCGGTAAACAGAGCGTCCATGTCACAGCCTTCCGCTTGGACAAAACTCCGGTCACCAACGCGCAGTTCCTGGAGTTCGTCCGCACCCACCCACAATGGCGTCGCGACCGCATTGCGACCCTGTTCGCCGACAAAGAGTATTTGTCTCATTGGTCCGCGCCCGACGCATTGGGGAAGGGCGCGCTCGCCCAACAGTCGGTCACACGCGTAAGTTGGTTTGCCGCGCGTGCTTACTGCGCTGCCGCCGGAGCGCGCCTGCCGAACTGGTACGAGTGGGAGTTGGCCGCCGCCGCCGATGAAAGGCACACAGATGCGCGCTCGAGCCCGGCCTGGCGCGAGCGCATTCTCGATTGGTATGCAAGGCCCGCCGGCCAGCCCTTACCCGCCGTGGGCTCGGGCACCGCCAATATCTATGGAATACAGGATTTGCACGGCCTGATCTGGGAGTGGGTGGAGGATTTCGGCTCACTGATGGTCAGCGGTGACAGCCGCACCCAGGGCGATCCGGACAAGTTGGCCTTCTGCGGTGCTGGGGCTCTGAGCGCGCGGGACCGTGAGAACTATCCCGTCCTGATGCGGATCGCCTATCTGAGCGCGCTGGAAGCTCGCTCGACAGGTCGTGTGCTGGGCTTTCGTTGCGCACAGGATGCCACGCCTTGATGCGGTTGATCAGCAAATGTCTCATCTGCCTGTTCATGACGGCAGCACTGGCCGAGGAGCTCCCGGGCGACTCGCTTTACAGGCTACAGATTCCGCTCCAGACCGCTGACGGCAGGACAGTGGCGCTGGCGGACCTCCGCGGCAAACCGATATTGATCACGCTCTTTTACAGCCAATGCTCCAGCGTCTGTCCGATGATCACCGTGCAACTGCAGAACATCGACAGGCATCTCACGCAGAAAGCACGACACAACCTCACGATCCTCATGCTGTCTCTCGATTCGGACCGGGATACTCCACAGGCACTGCAAACGTTCAAACAGGACCATCACATCGACGACCCCCGCTGGATAGTGGCCCGAGCGAGTGCCACTGACGTGCGTACCCTGGCGGCTGTTCTGGGCGTCCGTTATCGCCAGTTACCGGACCAAAGCTTCAATCATTCCGCAGTGATCACCTTGGCCGACCGAGATGGTGTCATCAAAGGTCATGCAGAGGGCGTCACGGCGGGCGGGGCCGCCTTCTTGCGAAAGGTCGAGTCCACGGCCGCAGCACCCAGACACTGACCCGCAGTCTCGCTGGCCGGTGTCGAGGCCTGGATCAGTCGTGTTCCGTCAGCGGCAATCGTAGGCTGAAGCACGCACCTCGGGGGCTGTTCGGCCGGTACTCCAGCGACCCCTGGTGCGACTTGACGATCGTACGGCTGATCGCCAGCCCAAGCCCGGTCCCGTGAGGCTTGGTAGTGCAAAAAGGTTCGAACAGGCGCGGCGCAATGGCACTGGAGATGCCAGGCCCGTTGTCGCTCACCTTGATCTCTACCGCCCCGTCGGACACTTGCTGCGTTTGCACCGTGAGCTGGCGCGGCGAGTGTGCACTGTCCCCAAGAGCCTCCAGCCCATTGCGCACGAGGTTGAGGACAACCTGTTGGATCTGCGCGCGATCGACCTCGACCCGGGGCAGCTGAGCGGCGAGGTCGAGCTTGTACTGCACGTCATACCGCTTGGCGTCGAGCTGAATCAGGTCGCTCAACTCACTTACGAGCCCGTTGATATCGGTCGGCTCGCGTTGCATGACCTCGTTGCGGGCGAGGGCACGCAGCCTGCGGATGATATCGCCCGCGCGGACGGCCTGAGCCGTGATCTGCTGAAGAGCGTCACGAATCTCCGGGATGTCCGGATCGGCCAGCATCAGCAGTCGGTCGCAGGCCTGCGCGTAGTTGGCCACCGCCGCCAGCGGCTGATTGAGCTCATGTGCGATGCCAGCGGACATCTCACCAACGGTGGCGAGCCGGGAGACGTGAGTGAGGCGCTCCTGCAGACGATGAGCTTCCTCTTCGGCGCGCCGCCGGTGCGTGATGTCGTGAACGAAGCCAACAAAGCGGGGAGGTTGGGTCCCCTCCACGATACCCACCGATAAAAATGCTGGAAAGACGCTACCGTCCTTGCGGCGGGCCTCGACTTCCCGCCCACGCCCGATGACGTGCGGGTCGCCGGTGGCCAGGAGTCGCGCCATGTAGCTATCGTGAGCGCTCCTATCGGGCTCCGGTGCCAGGAGGCTCACATTGCGGCCCAGGACCTCAGCCGGCGAATACCCGAACAGGCGCTCCGCTGCCCGGTTGAACGCCTGGATGCTGCCCGCGTGATCGACAATGACGATGCCGTCTACCGCGGCATCCATCAGCGCCTGAAACTCTCCTACTGAAGTCGATACCACAATGCCTCGCGACTTCTAGAGTGGTGTGGGTAATGCGGCCGTTGCAAGGAAGCGGGCTCCGCGACGCCCACGGGGTACCCGGTTGGTAAAGCGTGCGGGCTTCACGATCAGAATATCGCAGGACAGGAGATCGAGCACCCGCTCGGCCGTGTTGCCGATGAACAAGCGCTTGAGGCCGGAGCGTGAAACCGCGCCCATGACGACGATTGCGGCGTGAGTCTCCTTGGCGGTTTCTGGAATCGCGGCATCCGGGTGTCGCCCGACGACGTGTCGCCGTGCTTTCGGAATGCGAGTACCCCGCAATTCCCGATCCAGCAACTTCTGCGCCGCCGCGGTGGCCTCGTCCTCCAGCCGGGCCACCGTTTCCCGGCTGACCATCGTTTCGGGATCGGCCATGTAGGGAAAGGGCACGTAGGCATGCATGGCGTGTTGGGTGCCGTGGAGTGCTCCAGCCAGTAGTGAGCCTGCGGCCACGATCCGTTGATCCAGCTTTGCAGGCTTTGAATACGCGTGTTCCGGGTCGAGCGCGGCCAGGATGACCGGATGGCGATAGGTTCCCGAGGATTTCACGAGGAGCACCGGCACCGGGCTCAGCCGCAACAGCTCCCAATCGGTCAAGTGCAGCAACCCGGCTGCCATGTGCCTGCCGGCGTGTTGATCGGCCACGACCAGGTCGGCTTGCGTCTGCTGCGCGCGCCGCACGATGGCTTCGTAACCGGGATAGTCCCATTCGGCCGCCACGGTGACCTTGATATCGTCCTGGCGCAGCTTGGCCGCCATTTTCTCGAGCTTCGTCAGAACACGCGAGCGCATGTCGTGCTCGATCCTCGGGAGCTCGACTCCGGTTACGGTGTAACCGTCGACATACAGAGGGGTCGAGATTCCATGGAAGAGCTCGACGCGGGCCCCCAGCGCCCGCGCCAGCTGCGCGCCCTTGACCAGGGCCGGCGTGCTCTTGGCTTCGCAATCCTTGATGGCGATCAAAATGCGACGGATGGAGCGCATGATCGGTCTCCCTTCTCTAGTGCGACCGCGGCGCACCGGAGGTCGCCGCAGAGGCGTGCGGGACAGCGCTGCTGTGGGTCATGTGAACCAGGTGGGCCAGCGACTCGGCGTTCATTTTCTCCATGACCCGGGCTCGATGGATTTCGACCGTGCGCTGACTGATGCCCAACTTGTGCGCAATGATCTTGTTGGGAGCACCGGCGGCCACGAGCTCCAGCACGTCGTGTTCCCGTGCGGTCAGGGACTCGAGCCGACGCCGGACGTCCTCGTTGCCGCGCAGTTGCTCGCGGATGGCGTGGTCCTTGGCGATGGCGCGTTGGACGCGGTCGAGGAGCTCCTGGTCGCGAAACGGCTTCTGCAGGAAGTCGAAGGCGCCTTGCTGCATGGCCTCGACGGCCATCGGGACGTCCGCGTGGCCGGCGATGAAAATAACGGGCGCGATACAGCCTCGTTGGTTCAGGACCTGTTGCAACTCCAGGCCGCTCATGCCGGCCATGCGGATGTCCAGCAACAGGCAGCCGGGCTGGTATGGATCGTAGCCCTCGAGAAAACTGGCCGCCGAGTCATAGGCCACCGCTGCCAGTCCCAGAGATTTCAGCAGCAGGCGCAGTGAGCTGCGGGCCGCGGCGTCATCATCGACCACGCAAACGACGGGTGCTCGTTCTTTCATGGCTCTTAGTCTCCGTAAGCGGTTGTTGCCGATCCGGAAGCAGTCTCGCTGCAATGCCCGCTGCAATCCAATACGGAGGTGTCCGCAGGAGGCTAGGTATTTTCCGCAATAACGCCTTCTAGTGCTCGCTCACTCCCGCCGGCGCGGCTGGCAAGGTCAAGGTGAAACACGCTCCACTCGGGGAATTCGGGTGGTAATCGAGCTCGCCCCCGTGTGAGTTCGCGATCGTACGGGCCATGGCGAGCCCGAGGCCGGTACCGGCAGCCTTTGAGGTACAAAAGGGGGTGAACAGGTAGGGGGCAATCGACGCCGCCACTCCGGGGCCGTGATCGCTCACGGTGACCTCGACCTCGCCAGCCGGGTTGCGCTGGGTGTGGACGACGACCTCCCGGGCGTCCGCGGGTAGCTCGGCAAGCGCCTCGATCGCGTTACGGATCAAGTTGAGAAGGAGCTGCTGGATCTGCGACCGATCGACGCAGACGCCCGGCAGACCCATGCCCGCTTCGAACCGATACCGCACGTGGTTGTGCTTCGCGTCGGATTGAATCAGGTCGGTGATCTCCATGATCAGGAGATTGATATCCGTCATCTGCGGCTGCGCGTGCTGGGGTCGCGCCAGGCCGCGCAGGTGCCGGATAATTTCTCCGGCGCGCAACGCCTGGTCCGCGATGGCCTGCAGAGCACCCCGGACCTCCGCAAGGTCGGGGTCTGGCGCGGCCAGCAGTCGCTCGCTGGCCTGGGCATAGTTGGCAATCGCACACAGCGGTTGATTGAGCTCGTGCGCGATGCCGCTGCTCATTTCGCCGACCGTCGCGAGCCGGGAGACGTGGAGGAGGCGGCCCTGCAGCCGCAGCAAAGCCTCCAACTCGGGAAACGGCGGAGGGCTCAGGGTCGGGCGGGATGTTTCTTTCATGGACGAATGATTACGATTCGGCGACACGCCGGCCATAAGGGGTTCCACTCATTTCCGCATAGGAACACCCGCACCTGCGGTTAGTGCGTACGAAAAGGTGACCTGAATCGGGCAGTCTGCCGCAATGACAGCTCGTTCGAATCCGGCAGGTACCGCGGCAATCGTCAGATTCCTGCGCGAGTCCCGACATTACCCCGATCGACCAACGCGCATCGAAGTCATCGAAACCCATTTTGCCTGGATATTCCTGGCCGACGCGTACGCCTACAAGTTGAAGAAGCCGGTCTGTCGGGGCCGCATGGACTACCGCACGATCGCGGCTCGCAAGCGTGTCTGTTGTGACGAGGTGATCCTGAATCGCCGGCTCGCCCCTGAGACCTATCTCGGCGTGATACCGATCACGCGCGCGAGCGACGGCACCTTGGCGCTCGGTAGGAGCGGGCACGGGCGCGTTGTGGATTGGGTCGTGAAAATGCATCGTCTGCCGGCCGAGCGGATGCTCGATCGCGCCATCATCGAGCGCCACGTACACAACCAGGATCTCCGAGCGCTGGTGGCTCGGTTGACCCGATTCTTCGACGCCGCCGTGCGGCAACCCATGAGCGCGAATCGTTATGTCGAACACCTCGCTGCGCGTACGACGCAGAACCAACGCGACCTGTGCTCCCCGGATCTGGGGTTGAATCGGCGCTTGGTGACCCGGATTACCGGAATGCAGTTTGCCTTTCTGGCGGAGCACGCGGCATCGGTAGGGGTTCGTGCGGAGCACTTGATTGACGGTCACGGAGATTTGCGCCCGGAGCACGTGTACCTGGGCTCGGAGACGGAAGGGCCCTGTGTGATCGACTGCCTGGAGTTCGACCCGGGGCTGCGATGGCTCGATCCAGGTGAAGAGATGGCGTTTCTCGCCATGGAATGCCGGATGTTGGGCGCGCGTGCCCTCTCACGAGCGCTCCTCGCTCGGTATCGATCGGCCACACTGACGCCTCCGGACGCTCCGCTCATGGACTTCTACACGAGCCAGAGTGCACTGACCCGCGCCAAATTGGCCGCGTGGCACTTGCACGATCCGGAAATTGCGCGTCACGCAGCCGCGTGGCGCGCCCGGGCGCAGCGTTATCTCCTCATGGCGGCCCGTTTCATTCGTCGCGCAAATCATCATCGCGAGCCTGAGATCGGTTCGAGCCTCGCAGACCCAGCTACCGGAAATGACGTCATCCGCATAAATGCGTAAGTGACGACCACGATGTGCGGTTTCGGGGTGAGACGCTATATATCCGGGTACATCTCACGAGCCGGAAGTCCCTATGTTGCCTACACCCCATTTTGCAGCCGGAACGCCCGTGGTAGGGCTCGATGAAACCAAGCACCACCACGTCGTCTTGCGCTCGCTGGCCGACTATATGTCGGAGGTTTGCGAAACCGCCGCTATACGGGCTGGATTCCCTTTGCCCCTGGGGGCGTACGAGTTCGAAGGGGGCGTCAATTTCGCCCTCTTCAGCCGTGATGCGACCCGGGTGCGACTCGAATTCTTCGGCGCCGCGGAGGACTCCCGCGCGAGCCGGGTGGTCGACCTCGATCCCGCTCGTAACCGCACGGGCGACATCTGGCACATCTGGATAAAGGGCATCGAACCGGGACAACTCTACGCTTACCGCGTGGACGGTCCTCACAAGCCCGAGGTGGGGCAGCTTTTCGATTTCGAGCGTTTGTTGTTGGACCCCTTCGCCACGGCGATCAAGCGCTCCAAGGAGCCCAATGTCGCGCCTAAGTGCGTTTTCACGCGTCAGGATTTCGATTGGGGCGACGACAGAGCGCCGCAGCACTCATGGTCGCAGACACTGATGTATGAAACCCATGTACGGGGCTTGACCGCACATGAGAGCTCGGCAGCCCGTTTCCCCGGAACCTTCCGCGGGCTCATGGAAAAGATTCCGTATCTCAAGGACCTCGGGGTGACCGCGGTCGAATTGCAGCCGGTGCAGGAATTCGACGCCACAGAGTGCCGGGCGCGCGATCCGCGCACGGGCGAGACATTGAGAAATTACTGGGGCTATGACCCCATCTCATTCTTTGCACCCAACGGCGCGTACAGCAGTGCCGGCGACTCCGGCGAGCAGACCGCGGAATTCAAGGAGATGGTGCGCCAACTCCATGCCGCCGGCATCGAGGTCATTATCGATATCGTCCTCGGTCATACCGGCGAGTTCGACGAGCACGGTCCTTTCCTGAGTTGGCGCGGAATCGACAACCCCGTCTATTACTGCCTGGCGAAGGACAAGCGGCACTATCTCGATGCCGCCGGTGCCGGCAACACGATCAACGCCAATCATCCGGTCGTGCGGCAACTCATCCTGAGTGCCTTGCGCTACTGGGTCATGGACATGCACGTCGACGGCTTCCGCTTCGACCTCGCCGCCATCCTCGGTCGGGACAGCTCGGGCCAGGTCCTCAAAAACCCGCCGCTGCTGGAGCAGATCGCGGAGGACCCGGTCTTGCGTAACACGAAGCTGATCGCCGAGGCTTGGGACGCAGCCGGTGCTTACCAGGTGGGCAGTTTCTCCGAGCGGCGTTGGGCTGAATGGAACGGGCGCTACAGGGACGACGTGCGTCGTTTCTGGCGAGGCGATGCGGGCATGCTGGCCAGCTTCGCGAGCCGCATCTGCGGCAGCGAGGACCTGTATGCGAGCTCCGGCAAGGGCCCGGAATGCAGTATCAACTTCGTCTCGTGTCACGATGGCTTCACGCTCAACGACCTGGTGAGCTACCGTTGCAAACACAACCTGGCCAACGGCGCCAGCGACTGTGACGGCGTGGATCAGAATTACAGTGCGAATTACGGCACCGAGGGCCCCAGCGAGGACCCCGCCATCGAGGCGATCCGCAAGCGCCAGATCAAGAATTTCCTGCTGACCTTGTGTGTCTCGCGCGGTGTGCCGATGCTGTTGGGTGGAGACGAGTTCCGCCGCACCCAAAGAGGCAACAATAACGCCTACTGCCAGGATAACGAGGTGAGCTGGTACGACTGGAGCGGGCTCGATCGCAACGGGGACATCCACGACTTCGTCAGGCGGATGATCTCATTCCGCCGCGCGCATCCGGTCCTCTCCAGGGAGAGTTTTTATACGTCCGCTGAGGTGAGTTGGTTCACTCCCGAGGCGGCCGTGCCCGACTGGGACGACGCGGACGCCAGGGCAGTGGGTTGGCTGATCCGCGACTGCGCCGGGACGGACGCCCTCTACCTGATGTTCAATGCCGAGGACAAGCCTGTGTCATTCCTGATTCCCGCCGCCCCCGCGGGCTATCAGTGGCGGCTCGAGGTTGACACCGCCACGGACCTGCCGGTTTCCGGTGCGGAGCCCGCCGTGCCGGCCGGGAAGTCACGAACGATCGACTCCCGCTCGAGTGCCGTGCTGGTCGCCATCCCGGTTTGAGGCATGAAAGTCTCCGACGTCATGACTCGCACACCCATCGTGGTCCGCATGGATGCCACTTTGCTGGAAGCTGAAAGGGGCCGCATCACCAACGCGATGGGGCCCCCTGTTCCGTTTCGCAAACTTAACTCACGACGTTGATTTCATTGCTGACGCGCGTCACACCGGGAGCAGCCCACGCCGTGCTGAAGGCCTGCTCGCGCTCAGCCCACGAGTGAACCCGCCCACGCAGAGTGATTACGCCATGATGCTCCTCGATCGAAATCGTGTTCGCGTCCAACTGCGCGTTGCGTCGGAACGCGGCGGCGATCTGGTCCTTCAACCCGTTCGTGGCGACGTGCTGGGGCTTGACCCGGACTGAGTTGCGCACACTTACGACGCCGCGGAGGTTGTGCATGGCCTGCTCGGCACGCTCGCGTTGGTAGTGCCACTCTACCGTACCTTCGAGTGCCACTTTGCCGTCCTGCACGATCGGCTTGATCTGGTCCCAGGTGATCGGCAACTCCGCTTTCAATGCGGCGACTGCATCCCGGGCGAGCTGTGGATCGGGAACGCCTTCCCCGGCTGACAGCCGCACTTCAATGTCGTTTGCCAATGCCGTCACGCCCGCAATCCGTTTGGCGGCGTTGCCGGCCCGATATTTCTGAGCGTAAGTCTTGACGAAACCAGTCAGCGTTACGACACCATTGTTGATCTTGACGGAAATGTCCGTGTCGTCGACCTCCGGCTCCCAACTCAGCTCGGCCTCCACGTCATGCTTGATTGCACTGTCAGTCTTCATGCTCGATTCCTCCAGGTGTCTTCTCTTGTACTGCGGCGACAGTACGCCCCCTGGATAAAAGGTCGATCCGCGATTTCACCTACGTGAAAGTCACAATGGTCCCTGCGTACGGATCTCGCGGATACCTCGGCCCATGCCGTAGCAGCGTTGTACGCACTGCAGTGTAAGTATCTCTACTGATTCCCGTGCGGTTCGCCACGGTTTGCGCGAATTGAATCTGCTGCAATCCTATGCGCGCGGCAGAACCTCGAAAGGAAACAGACCATGACGAATCGAAAGGCGACCCCGTTACTGCTTTATTCGAACGCATCCTCCATCGGATGGGTGCGCACCCTGCGCTCATTCATTGACGAGGGCTTGGCCGCGGTGTGCATGCAGCAATGGCAACGTGCCCCGCTAACCTGCGCCCGACCGCTCGCCGCTGTCGCTCCGCGGCGGCGCGACAACCAGGGCTAGAGCGGCGAAGTGAAGTTCTGCAGCACAGTGAGCAGGAGTGCGGAATTCGTCGGCTTCCTGAGCCAACACAAGTGGCTGTCGCCGTCGAAGTCGTGTACCGCCGCCGAGGTATCCCCGCTGATGACTATTGCGTTGAACGTCGAGCCACGAATTCCGCGTACCGCCGCGATCACTTGGCGCCCTGCTTCATCCCGCGTCCCTCCTGCCTCGTTGAGACAGTGTACGCGCAGAATCTTCCCGCTACAGCCGCTGATACCCGACAGACTGCGCGAATGTGACGAACTGGTCATAGCCCAGCCCGAGCGTCTTGCCCAAGGCTTCGGTATCCAAGGCGCCCCGGAAGACGGTCGCCAACCCTTCCGACGCGCAATACAGATAGACGTTCTGTCCGATGAAGGCCGCATCGACCGATGCGTACAGCCGCCGCTCGGCGCTGAGCATTTCACTCATGTACTCACCATGCGCGACATAGATGAGATTCACCGGCGCTATAGCAACGAAGTCCTGCGTCCCGGTTTGCGGTCGGATGTCGGCAGACAGGCGCAACGTCAGCTCGTGACTGTCCGGCTCATAACGCCAGACCCCATCGGCCATGGCGACAAAAACGTCGATCACCAGCCGAGGTCGCCAGAAGGGTGCCGTTCTCTCACCCGTGTCGCGTCGATTCACACCGAAGGCCGCCCATAACAGGTCCGATAGGATCTGCGGCTCGAGCGGCACCGGTGAGTACTCGCGACTGGAGCGACGGGCCCATAACGCGGCCATGAGGGGTCGACCGGAGTCGTGACGTGGAGGAAGCAACGAGACCCTCTCGTTGCTGCGATACGTGGCGGCATTCGAATGGACTGCAATCATGACAACTCCCACGAACGGGTAACGGAAGAGGATTGTCCCGTTGCCGCGGGCTGACAGGTTCTCCCGCGAACATTCCAACAATGTGCTGCCACAGATGTTCGCATGGTTGGCACCGACGCTCCTGCTACTCGGTGTCTGGTATCTCATGAGCCGCGCCGCGGGACGCGGAACCGGTCTGCCGGGCATGATGTCAACTTCAGCGAGCAGACGGCACGGGAAATCGACTGCGTCGGGCGTGACCTGGTGCACGATGCCTTCCAGACGGGCGACGGGTATCTCCGCCAGAGGGTCTGGGAGGCTGTCTGACGAATGTTCGCCTTACTGCGCCGGCCCCAGTCAGACAGCCCTCTAACGTCGCCCGCGGATCTCCTGCGCCTGCTCCAACGAGACCACTTCGGTCAGCAACGCTGCATCCGCGGCCAGCCGCTTCAGCATATCGTCGGCGGTCACGATACCGACGAGCTTCCCGCCGACGCCCACGACCGGAATCCGACGCACACCATGTGTGCGCATCCGCTGCAGGACCTGGCTCGAGTCTTCGCCTTCCTCCGCAATGACAACCGGCTTGTGGATGACGGAGCCGACCGTTGTGACGGTGGGATCGAGTCCCTTGGCCAACACTTCCACGACAATGTCGCGGTCCGTGATGATCCCTAGCGGCGCGGGCTTCTGCTCGTCGTCGTCAATGACCACCAGGTCGCCCGTGTGCTTCTTGCGCATGAGGTGGGCCGCTTCGAGAGCCGTGGTGCGTGGACTGCAGCAGGCCACGTCCAGCATGCAGAAATCGCTCAATCGCATGTGCATTCTCCATTGTTTGCCTGGAGAAAGCATGCGGCGCGGGAGGGGGCGTGCGCATCGTGGCAAACCCGTAGCTTTTTAGCGATGGGCTCGCGGAACGGTATTGCAGCAACGGAAACCGAGGTGATAGTTGGAGTGACTGTGTGGGTCCAGGACCCGGCTGCCGTGCCAGTACGGAGCGCGCCATCGGCACCAGTCCTCATGGGCACGATAGGTGTCGAATATAAACCAACTGCCTTTCATCTCCGTGTATCCCAGGGTGAGACTGCCCCGGCTCGACATCTGTTCGGGATTGAGAGGCAGACTCATGTGCTCGGCGGCGTTCCCGTTGATATCGAAGACCTCCAGCGGACTGCGGCACGCGGGGAAACTTCCCGTCGGATAGGTGTTCGATCCGCATTGCGCCCAGTTGCCCCCGTTGCAGCCCGGGCTCTTGAAGCTTCCCGTAGCGCAGATCCGCGGCTGATAGACCGGGCCATAGCTCCAGCGCTTGCCCACCTCCTGGGCGCGATTGTGCGCCTCGCGCATCAGGTGGATGCCGACCTCGGGGGGGACCCCTCGCGCGAGATCGAAACGATAATCGGGCGGTTGCGCCTCCCCCTGGCAGGCATCTTCCCACTCATTCGCATCGCACATCCGTTTCCCTTCCGCGGCACAGATTTGCGCTGCCTCGCTGGCTTTGACCCACACCACCGGGTAGGTGCAGGGAATGTCTGGAAATTCGAACTGGTCGATGCAAACTTTCGCATCCTCGGGCTTCTGTGTAGCCGGGTTGTACAGCGGAGCCATGTAGGGTGCGCCACAGATGTGCTCGAACCGTTCGTTCTCATAGCGTACCCCCTGCTGTTGCAACCGGGCCTGGCACTGCTCGGGAGTCAGGGGATGTTGGGTGATCGCCGGGTTACCCTGGCCGATGACCCGCGAGCCGGCGAAGATGGCCCTGATCCGATCCATCTGGTCCGACCGCAGGCGATGGACCTGCTGCAGTTGCTGCAGGAGTTGGTCATGGCGCTCGGCCAATGTTTGCGCAACGGCAGGCCCCACCTCCGCGGCAGCGAGGATGCACGTGAGAGCCAGCGCAACGCGTGGTTCCATCGGATCAGCGCGCCTTGCAGCCGGGCTGACCCGCGAGCATGATTTTCAACCCGGTCGCGGCGATGTTGAAGCGCACGCCATTTTCCAACATGGCGAGCTCCACCATGACGCCGCGCTGGTTCTTCAGGATTGCCGCCGATCCGCCCCGGCCGATGGCAAATCCGCCCGACAGGGAGAAGTATTTCCCCGCAAAGTCTTCCGGAGCCTTCAGGTTGTACACATTACCCTGGGCATCGAGGGTGGCGGCGCCCACGTCGCCCACGGAGAGTCCCCGGACGCAGAATGTGAACTGCTGCCCCTGGTACGTCAGGGTGCCATGCCCCCATTTGTAGCCGACCCCCGCTGCCACGATGCCGCCGGTCAACTTAACGGTGGCGTCGAGAGTGGCCGGGGGCGGGCTCGAGGATGCGGAGGCGTCGTCGGCTACGCACGGAGCGGCTGACGCGGTGGCGAGCAACGCGACGAGGAGTGGAATTCGCATGGAAGGTGAGCCTGTGTATCGACGGGCCTTTCAGGGAACGATCAGGGTATCGACGGGGCAGTGGTAAGCCATCCGCAACCCTTCGGTTCCAAAAGGATCAAAGGATTCCGACGCGCCGGCCTCTTGCCGCCCCAGCACCACCAGCGTCGGTTGACTACGGGCGATCTCGGTCACCAGGCACCCCAGGGGGCTGCCGCGCACGATGTGGGGATGGATCCGAGCCTCCGGGGCGGCGGCCTTGATGACATCACTGACCATCCGTTGAGCCGCCGACTCGGTGACGCGCACGGATTCGTTGATTGACGCGTCGCTCACATCCGAAGCGCGGGTCCGCTCTATGTAGGGCACCTCGTAGGCGTGCATGACATGGCAGTCTCCCGCACCGACGAGGGAGCTGGCCCAGAGGACCACGCGCCTGGAGATGTCACAAGCCTCGTGCACGGCGGCGATCGAAATACGGTAGGGCTTGGGGTCCCACCCGCGGACCAACAGCAGTGGATATTCCGTATGTAACAGGAGCTTGAGCGTCGTGCCACCGAAGGCTTCGGGCGAAACTTTCGGCTGATGCTCACCGCGCGCGCCGGCGACAATGAGATCGGGGTGATATTCGGAGGCGGTCCGGGTAATGACGCGACTGGCTCGCCCGAGTTGGATTTCACTGCGAGCGTGCACACCGAACTCGCTCGCGAGCCGATTGACCTCGGCACGCATGGCGTCGTGTGCGCGGTTGGTGATGGCCTTATGATGCTGCTCGCTCGCCGACGTCCAACGGGAGAACAGGTCCCAGTCCGGTGTCGCGTGGATGAGGTACAGCTCCGCCTGGTGTTGACTGGCCAGCCGGGCGGCCCGATCCGCCGCCGCGCGGCTGCCCGGGGAGAAATCCGTCGCCACCAGGATACGGTGGAGAAAACCCATGAGAGCGTACCTGCTTGCACCTGTCTGATGAGGGTAGCTTGAGGGTGCCCGTGGCCCGCTGCATCGTGGTAAATGCCTAGCAGGTCGCGGCGCGGGACTGCGCCCTTCGAGGACATACGCATAACCCGCACTGCCCGGGGACTGCCGCGCTGCGATAGCCTTCCATCGGACTTTCGTCTTGTCCGCTGAAGGCTCGCAGTGAGGACCGATGTAGTGAAACGCCTGCTATCCGGCCCCTGGCACGGATTACGCTTGTTCAGCCTGATCGCGGGAGTCGCGGTTTTCCTGCTGGCGACGCTGGTTCTGACCGTCGGTTGGGAATTCGGAGTGTCCGCGGTGCGTAAACCCTTGGCCGCCTTTACTCCCATGAAACCCAATACCGCACTCGGTATCGGCGCCCTGGGGTTGGCCCTGGCCCTGTCGCGGCTGGGGGGGCCGATCCGGTTGCTGAGCGGGGTGTTCACCACGATAGCGGCGTTGATTGGAGCACTCACGCTGGCTGAATATGCGCTCAATTGGGATGCGGGCATTGATGAGCTCTTGTTTCGCGACTCGACGGGCTCACCTTCGCAGCCTGCGGGGCGCCCATCGAGCCTGACTGCCGTGTTGTTGGTTTTATTGGGCATGGGGGTGACTGGCTCGGAGGTGCCCGGCTGGCGCCATGTAAAGACCGCGTGCTCGTTGACAGCGTTGCTGATCACCTGGACCTTGTTGAATGGATACCTGTTCGCACACGCCACACCACGCGGCGTTCTGCCTATCGGGTCCGTGGCGGTGCACACGGCCGCCGCGCTTTTTGTGATTGCCCTTGGCGCCGTTGCTTCACAGCCGAACTCGTGGCCGGTTTGCACGGTCTTTGCGAACAATGTGGGGGGTACCGTGTGTCGTTGGCTGCTGCCTGCCGCGGTAGCGGCACCTCCGCTGTTGGGATGGCTGGTTTGCGACCCCACCATTCTGGAAGAGCCTCGCGCCGCATTCAGTTGGGCTTTGTATTCCGTGTTTTCTTCAGCGGGGTCGGTGGCACTGATTCTCGTTCTGGCGCACCGGATCGAACTGCTGGACGCGGAGCGTACTGCGGCCACCGTGATGTCTCGCCACGACGGGCTCACCGGTCTGGCCAATCGTCGGGCGTTCGATGCTTTTCTGATCGAGGCTTTCAACCGAGGGCGGCGCTACCAGCGGCCGCTTTCGCTGTTGACGATCGATGTCGACGAGTTCAAGTCCTACAACGACACTTTCGGACATCCGGCAGGTGACGGGGTCTTGACCGCGGTGGCCGCCGTATTCTCGAGCGTCGCGAGGGAAACCGACCTGGTGGCCCGTATTGGCGGTGAGGAGTTTGCAATCGTGCTTCCCGAGACACTTGAAACCGGCGCTCGCGCCCTGGCCGAGCGAATTCGTGAGCAAGTAGCCCAAACCTGCCTGCATCGATGCGTCACTGTCAGCATCGGCGTTGCAACCCTCTCGAGCGCGACCGCGACGGCGGCTGCACTGCTCGAGCAGAGTGACAAGGCGCTATATTCAGCCAAGCGGGCGGGTCGCAACCGCGTCGTCGCCTGGGCGAAATCAGCATGATCTCCCAATTCCTGCAAGAGCCGCGGGTAGCGTATTTCTCGATGGAGATCGCTCTGCGTAGCGAAATTCCAACCTACGCCGGAGGGCTCGGCGTGCTCGCCGGGGATACCCTGCGCTCGGCGGCCGATCTGGGCCTGCCGATGGTCGCGGTAACGCTGGTCAGCCGCGCCGGCTACTTCCGCCAGCACTTTGACGCCGAGGGTCGCCAGGTCGAGCAGCCCGCCAACTGGGACCCCTCACGCTGGGCCCAACGGCTGGATGCCAAAGTCGCCGTACGGATCGAGGACCGCCCGGTGTGGATCGGGTGTTGGCTGTACACCGTGGAAAGTCATTTGGGCGGTCGCGCGCCCGTCATTCTTCTCGACACCGATCTGCCCGAGAACGAGCCGCCCGACCGGGAGATTACGCATTACCTTTACGGGGGGGATGAGGCCTATCGCCTGAAGCAGGAAATGGTTTTGGGCATGGGTGGCTTACGCATCCTGCGCGCGTTGGGCTTTGAGATCGACGCCTTCCATATGAACGAGGGGCACTCGGCCCTGCTCGGAATCGAGCTGTTGCGACGCTATGAATACCCTCCGGGCGATGTGCGCGAAGGTGACTCGCCTTACGATCTGCCACGGGTCCGCGAGTTGTGTCGGTTCACGACCCACACCCCGGTTGATGCGGGTCACGATCGCTTCTCTTACGAGCTCGTCGAGCGCCTGTTCTCGAGCTCGACCTATGCCCAGAGTCCCTCTGCACGGGCGGGCCCGATCGATTTCGCTGCCCTGAAGAGCCTGGCCGGTGCGGACCGGCTCAACATGACCCGCCTCGCCTTGAACCTCAGCGATTTCGTGAATGGAGTCGCGAAGCGACACGCGGAGATCTCGGCAAAGCTCTATCCGGGCTATCGGGTTCGCGCCATTACAAACGGGGTTCATCCGTACACCTGGGCCGCTCCCGGCTTTCGTTCCCTCTATGACCGTTACGTTCCCGGCTGGTGTCACGAGCCTGAGCTGCTGTCGCGTGCCGACTCGATTCCCGATGCGTCGATTCTGGAGGCGCACCGGCCAGCCAAACAAGCACTCTTGGGCAAAGTGCGCGAGCTCACGGGAGCGGCGCTGGAGACCCAGGTCGCAACCCTGGGATTCGCACGCCGGATGACGGCCTACAAGCGCCCAGATCTTCTGTTCGAGGATCTGGATCGGTTACGGCGTATCGCTCGCGAGCACCCGATTCAGATCGTTCTGGCCGGCAAAGCGCACCCCCACGACGAGGAGGGCCGAGGTCTGATCGCCCGACTGCATCAACACGCGCGCGCTCTTACCGGAACGGTACAGGTCATCTACCTGCCCGATTACGATATGGGGCTGGCGCAATTGCTCGTCGCTGGCTGTGACATCTGGGTCAACACGCCGCTCCCCCCGTTGGAGGCCTCCGGAACGAGCGGTATGAAAGCCGCCTTCAATGGCGTACCCAGCCTGTCGGTTCCGGACGGTTGGTGGCTCGAGGGCTGCATCGAAGGCGTGACCGGCTGGAGTGTGAACGATGCGCATGGGCTCTACGAAAAGCTCGAGCACGTCGTGCTGCCCTTGTTCTACGGCGACCGGGCGGCCTGGGCGCAAATCATGAAGGCGTCGATCGCCAAGAACGCCGCCTACTTCAACAGCCACCGCATGATGCGTCGCTACGCAACCGAAGCGTATCTGCGCTAACGGCCGTCCTTGCGGACGAGATTCTCCTCTCGCATCATCCGACGAACGCGACGCCTCGCAGATCCGTATCATCCCTGATGCGCGCGCGTAGCCTGAGCTGGTATTTCTTGTATGAACAGCTCAGGAGACCCTCATGACGATTGGAACGATCTGCTCCCGGGACCTCTGTGTCACCAGGCGAGGTGCGGCTTTGACGGCCGCTGTGGAAAGCATGAGCAAGCGCCACGTCGGGGCGATTGTGGTGGTGGAGGAGAGCGTCACCGGGCCGAAGCCCATTGGGATCATCACCGACCGCGACGTCGTCTGCGGCCAGGTGAACCCCCCGCGGGACCTGTTTTGCCTGTCGGTGGAGGATGTCATGACGTCCGACGTCTTCACATTGGAAGAGAGTTGCGAAATCCCCGAAGCGGTCGCTCGCATGAGCGAGCGTGGCGTGCGGCGCGCCCCGGTCGTGGATCGCCATGGGAGCCTCGTGGGAATCATCTCGACCGACGATCTGCTACCGCGCCTGGCGGCGACGCTCGGCTCGTTGGCCGAGCTCATGCGCGTCCAACCCGCTCACGAGAGGTAACATCCGCCAGCTCGAAGCGGACGGCGCGGCTTACTCCTGCCGCGCCGCGTTGAATCCCGCAACGACATCGAACAATTCGCCATCGATCGAGCTCTGCCGCAGCCGGTTGAGCGAGGTGTGCAACTTTGCGGAGACCTCGTCGATGTTCTTCTCGGCCCGCTGCATGGCCTCTAGTCGACTGGCGTTCTCACTCGCCAGTGACTCCGCGCAGGCCTTGAACAGGCCGATGAACAAATGCTCATGGACCAGCGCGGGCAGGCTCGAAGCGCCGCCCCCAAGCACTTCAGCGAGCGCTTTCCCGGGCCACTCGATGCTCCTGATCCTGTTGCGCCACGCCGCGTCCAACGGCAGCAGCCGCTGCCCGTAAGGCTCATAACGCGGTGCAGCCCGCGGTTGGTTGTGGAAGACGTAGACAGGACAGGGACGACCGGCCGTGTAGCCTTCGATCTCGAGCTGGATGTCGCTCACCAGGGAAGTGATCGCGGCCACCGAGTTGGGCACCGCGAACTGCCGCCGGATGGGCAGATCGCGGGCTTCCAGGTGCGGAGCCACCCGCTCGCCCACGATCCACAACAGCTTCGGTCCGGGGATCTGTCGTAGGGTGTGCAATGCGAGCTCTGCAAGGACCTCGTTGAACCGTCCCACGAGCCCTTGATCGGAGCCGAAGATCAGAGCGGTCGCCGGACCGTCACGACTCGCGATCGGTTGCGTCGCGGTCTCCACGACGCCGGGCTCGCCAGCCCCTCCCAGGCACAGGCTCAAACCCAGCTCGACACAGCGCGCATAGTCGCCCAGTGCCGCTATGGCCGCTTCATATTGAGCGATCGAAGTGGCCGCCACCGCTTTCATGGCACGCACGACCGACCCGAGCTGGCGGGCTCCATTCAACTTGTGGCGCAGACTGACCAGCGTGTCACTCATGTCTTCAAGGGATCCAGCGCCGCTGCCACCGCGCGAGTGAGGTTAGTCCTATCGCTCGACGACGTGCTCCTGGACGTGATGTAACGCTGGCGAACGTCTTCCGGAAGCGATGCAACAGCGG
>Ga0268266_10002317_pt1 | contig 20650 bp, 13 predicted proteins | sample KBSS13metaG_FD_190356 | JGI IMG/M metagenome (GOLD analysis project Ga0268266, IMG submission 190356) | Switchgrass rhizosphere microbial communities from Kellogg Biological Station, Michigan, USA - KBS S1-3 metaG (SPAdes) (version 2) | ecosystem: Host-associated > Plants > Roots > Rhizosphere... | reverse complement strand
GCAATAATATCTGTCTTCTTGGCAGGTGCTAGCACAGCTTTCGTATACTCCTGATTCTTCTCTAGTCCACTCTTAGTGTCCCAATAAGAATAGCATTGCATAACGGGAGGGGCAATTCAGTCCCGTCAGCAAATCGATATAGATCCCACATTTTCCCCACAGCCAAATTTCCGGTAAACAGCCGCTAAGACTCGCCTTCTTCCTTGGCATATCTCTGCATCTGGCCCAGCCATCTGGAAAACCGCAAAACCTGCTTCCACTCCCCCCAAATAAGCGTCAGGAAGTCCTTTGCTTCTAAAGTTTCAGCCTTTTTTCCGGAATAAGTCTCCAATCGCCATCTCAGATAAGGACTGCGCCAAGGCCGCAACCTGTAACCCTGCGTCGCGCGCCACAGAAACCGGATCCCATCCACCATTACTTCCAGTGTACCTTTGCTCCTGAGACAAAATCGCCCTGCCATGGACCCAGTTATCCACCGTCTTGAATCCGAGCTCGCACGTTCCCTCCACGGGCTCGTCGGCCCGCAAACCCAGCTCCACCGACAGGGAAATGCCGAGCGCTGGAACATCTGCCAGATCGTTCAGCACCTTCTACTCAGCTACACTTCCACCGTTCGTTCCTTAGAGGAGCGTGTCGCAAAAGGACGTCCGACCCGCTCACGAGCGACTCCGTCACAGCTTTTTGCGCGCTTCTTCGTCCTCGGAACCGGGGTGATTCCCGTCCGTCGCGACGCGTCAGATATAACTCTGCCGCCCGCGCAGGCTCCTCACCCCCTACCAACCGGGGAGGTTCTTATCTCATCCCTCTCGTCTGGGCTCGCCGACATGGACGAAGTCCTTAGCAAGGCAGAGCGGCGCTTTCATTCCACTCCTTGCCTCGCCCACTTCGCCTTCGGTCCACTTAGTATTCCGCAGTGGAGGCGCTTCCACCTTGTGCATGGACGTCACCATATCCGCCAGATACTCGCCATACGGCGCGAATTCGGATTCTAGATATCGCTCTCTTCCGTGTCGTCCAGATCCTCCGCTACTCGCAGAAAACGCCGAATATACCTCAGCGGCTCCTCAGAGATAGCCATCTCGCGCAGATGATATCGCCATACATCTTCGCGAGCGCTGCGACGGATGTGAGCCTTCCTCGTGACCAACCGCACGCTTCCATCAGCCATGGCTCGGGGAAACGTCTGCTTGGTGACCTGAAATGTCATCTGCTCGCCTGCCTTCCAGAAGTTCTGGGCAAACTCATGCGAGAACAACAGTGCGTAATACCGCCTCTCCGTCGACAGGCTCGCAACTGCCTCCTGGGCGCTCGTCCACGGCAGCCCAATCCTAGACACATACCATTTTTTAAAAGGAAATCCATTCGCTCGCGCCTGGGCGATAAGTACCTTAAGCAGCTCCAACCGTGTCATAGAGGTCCTTCCATCTCAACATAAGAACGTGTGACGGCCACGGTCGTTCATGCGGCAACGTTATAGTTTACGGTGACAGACGTCTAAAACAAATGTGCCTTTACACCGGTTCTGAAATAACTATGTATACCAACCGCAGAGCACTCCTGACGACGCCCAAGACGCTACGTAGATTCACCTATATCAGTTTTTTTCGGACGATTCTGTGCCTGTCCATCTTTCTGGTCTTTCATTCATCCAAAGCCCAGGCCGCCAAACCGCATACAGATCCCCTGAATCTCACCCCCGAGGTCCGCGAGGCTCACGCCCTCTTCTATAACCTCGATTACGACGGTGCTCTCTCCCGCTTCGAAGCCATCCAGCGCGCCAATCCGCAGAACCCCATGGCAACGAACTATGTTCTTTACACTCTCGTCTTCCGCGAACTCTATCATCAAGACCTCCTCGATACCACTTACTACGCCCACGACTCCTTCCTCTCCTCCAAGCGTGATGTTCCTGTCCCGCAGGCGACCCGTGACCGTATCGAACAGCTGACCAATCACGCCGTCGAACTTGCTGACGCACAGATCAAGGCCGATCCCAACAACGCCAATGCGTGGTTCGCTCGCGGCTACGCCAAGGGCATGCACGCCTCTTTCATCACGCTGGTGGATCACAGTTACGTCGGCGCGGCCCGTCAAGGTCTCGCCTCACGTGGCGACAGCGAACAGGCTCTCCACATCGATCCTGACTATGCCGATGCCAAAATGGCCATCGGCATTCAACAATTCGCCGTCGCCTCCCTTCCTCGCATACTTCGCATCATGATCGGAATCACTGGTGTCACCGGGAACAAGGAAAAGGGCCTCGATCTCCTCCGCGAGTGCGCCGCCCATGGAGTCGTGAACCGCGTCGAATGTCGCACAGCTCTATCCCTCTTTCTCCGCCATGATGCTCGCTACCCTGAAGCGCTGGCCGTTCAGCGCGGCCTCGCCCAGGAGTACCCCCGCGACTATCTCTTCCGCCTCGAAGAAGCAAATCTCACCAAAGACAAGGGCGACGGCACTGCTGCCATAGCCGCCTACAAGCGCGTCCTCGAAGACGCCCGCAAACCCGGTTACTTCATTGACCCGCGCTTACAGATGACGTACTTCGGACTCGCCGACACTCAGCGCGGTCAAAACCTGATCGCCGATGCCGCTCAGAACTACCTGAACGCGGCCTCCCAGCCCAAATGCAGCGATTGGCTTCGCCGCCGTGCCCAGCTCAACGCCGGGAAGATGTTCGATCTCCTCCACGAGCGCGACAAAGCCATCGAACAATACAAACAAGCCTCTACGGGAGGCGGGGACCAGTCCCAAGCCGACGAAGCCCGCAAATACCTTAAGACCTCTTACACCGGAAAGTAGTCATCAAGCGCAAGAGAATCCGTCTTACGAAATCACCTATTTCAACCAAGGACATCTAATTATGGTTTTCACGTGCAGATCGTATAACTTGTTATCGCTGTTGCGATTAGGTCGCTCTGGTGAAACTGGAAACTGCTCGTAGAAGATTTATGCAGCTGGCTGCCGCTGTCAGCATCCTAAAATCGCCATAGGAGTCAGGGGGTTATATTGGTGCTGGCGCCAGCCTGATGTGGTTCATGCGCCAAATCGAATTGCGGAGCCGAACTAGTGTTTTCGCGGCAGCCAAACCTCAAGCTGACCCTTCGCGGAGGGCAAACCGATCCTAACGGCCCGAGCGTCCGGATACGCCTGCTTCAATATCTCAACGCATCGATTCGCAGAGACCTCATCGGAGGCGTTGAAGTATCTGACCTGAGCTACATTTGGCATGTTCTGGGGAGAAATCTTCTGTACCTGAGACTCTACGTTCGCTGTGGGCCATCCTCTGCGAAGCAGCTGTACTACCCTCGTACCGGCTTCGGGAGTGTCGGTCGCATCCTCCTGGACGTCCATATGTGGTCCAACTTTTGTGGTCGAGGCAGAAGGGCTGGGGCCAGGTGGAAGAGAGATGGGAGGAGCCGGACGAAGGACGGGAACGGCAACCTGGACCGGTGTCGGCGTCGTAGCAGAGACTGAGGCATTCCGGCTGGTTCCGAATTCTGAAAGCAGCAGAACTATTGGCTGGCTCTCGTTGTCAGCGATGCTGAGCGTCGACGAACCGGGATTGTCGTTGATGCTGAATCCGCCGATCTTTGCCAACTGGGCTTTTACTGTAGCTGGATTATCTACCTTGACAAGGAAGGTCATCTTTCCGAGCACAGTACCGCGGATCAGTCGCGTCCCGGGGTGGCTGGAGATGAACTTCCCGCAGTCGCCCTGGGCGGTGACATGTTCCACGGACTTGTCGTCCATGATCTGAATTTGTGCGTCCACGATCGCGTATTGTATGTTCTGCGACTGCTTGAGGTTTACGCCTGCACTGTTGAGACCCTGAAGTGCGCCGGATCCAAGATTTGCCGCGAGAGCGGTATCGCTGGACATCGTGTAGGAAGGAAACAAATGCTGCGCCGCGAAAGGCGTAGGAGGAGGTGCGGGAACGCAATCCTCCAGATCCGCAGGGACCGAACCGGTCGCGCGGAGCAACGTACCCAAAGGATATGCGGTTGTCGCAACGATCACACTGAAGTCGCTGCCCCCGCCAAACTGTTTTAGCACCCGATTCGCTAGGTCCTGCTGAAATTGATCGAAGCCGCTCACATTCTGCGAAGATGGCCGATCTCCAGTACTGTCGGTGTTGACGAGCGGGTTCTTCGGACGATGGTAGAAGTGCCACGCAACAATGATGGCGACAAGAACAGCTATCACAGCAATCAGTCCAGCGACCTTTTTACCGGCAGGATTCATTGATCGAGTCCTCAGCAGCCCCAGCCTCACAAAAGCGAAGCAATTTCACTCATCGTCTCAGAAAAATGATTCGACTTGGGAGATTATTCAGCAGCCCTGCATACCTTGTCGACCGGCGTTTACACAAGTACCGGTCGGCTGGACTAAGGGAGTACCGGATCGGCAAATCCCAGCACGACTCAATTTCATGGAATATCTCAACAGCACAATTCCGGCGGTTCGTCGTCGCCGAAGCTTGGGTTATATCCGCCAAAAGCGGAGGCCCAGATCCAAGCTGGAAAGTCTGACCAGTCAAAGACGTCATCAATCGTGAAAGTGGATAACTATGTCTAAAATGATGCATCTGAATTACATAGTGGATCGATGCTCGTTCAACTCGACTGGACACGAACGCAATGAAATGCACAGAACAGAAGGCTCACTCGATATTCACACGGTGGTACGACGAAAGAACTCCTCTGCTGTTACATTTATGCCTAAGTCCGGCTTGGATCCCTTGTGCGGAAGAGATTGGATCGGACATCTTGCCATAGAAGACTTTCGGTTCGTCGGCGTTGCCATGTCGCTTTCAGTACGATTCGAGGATCTGGGCTTCGACTTAGATGACATCGTTTCGACCGACATCTGCTCCGGTGCTTCAGGCTTTTTAGCATCACAACTCACTACGCAGATTCCCGCTAACATGCATAAATCCGTCCCTGCGCCCGGAAACAAGATGCAGAATCGCTGAAGATATAGAGACTAGGAGCATCAATGGAGTTCCATATTTCCCGATCAGTCCGTGAACAAATTGATCTTTCTGATCTGTTGTTCAGCTACTCCGGCAACGTCATCTTCGCGAACGTGACCGCCAGCCGCAAGTTAGCCGCAGGATTACAGTCACTGGACAATCGGAGTGATCTTCTTCAAGAAGACGTCAATGCGGCAGCACTCTTCGCAATGGGCCTGATCGATGAACTCAGTCACGCACTTATTGCGGCGTATCGCGAGAAGACTGATCCTTTAGTTCTAGACAACGGACTCAAGTTTCTTTCAGAAAAGGTCGACTCTAAGGCCACCGAGAAGCTTCTCTTAGCGTTTACGGAAGAATTTCCTAATGTTGCCGTCTTTCGCAATGAATTAACCGCTGAAGCGTGGCTCACTGGGCATTCTGAAGGCACCTTCAACCAGGAGCTCGCTCTGGAAGAGCTGCTTCTGTTGTGGCTGGCTAATACAAATCCTGCGTTTACACCATTCAAGATCCTATTTGATGATCGTACTCTGAAAAGTACAACCGCCTATCTTGCCGCAGCAGCCGCCCTGCCTGATTACTTCAAAACACGCCCTTTGGTCGAGTCTGGTCTAGGAACACTGCTGGACGCTCTCAAGGCGCCGATGTTGGCGTCGCCGGACTCGCTTACAGGCCAGCTGGAGTACATCCGGGAGCATTGGGCTCCCGTTCTGGGCGAGGGCCTCGGTCGAATTTTATTGGCGATAGATGTCTTACGGGAGGAGGAAATTGCTATCTGGATGCGGTTCCACCCAACGGGGCCAGTGCGGCATAGGCATGGCGACCAGGGTGGAGCGATGGAAGGTTTCGTTGGAGACGAATATGTGGGTTTCGACTCTAAGCCCACCGACCGTGAAGACCGTCGACGGCTCTACGCCGAAAACTATCAGGCGCCTCTGCATGAATATGAAGCATTCAGTGCGGATCAAGCGTGGATGCCTACGGTCGTGTTGATCGCGAAGAATACCTATGTATGGCTAGAGCAACTATCGAAAAAGTGGGGCCGCCATATACACCGCCTCGATCAGATTCCAGATCAGGAATTGCGGACGTTGGCAGACCGAGGAATTACGGGGCTTTGGCTAATCGGCTTATGGGAGCGGAGCGCCGCTTCAAAAACGATCAAGCGTCTGCGCGGAAACAATGAAGCTGTCGCCTCTGCTTACTCCCTTAAGAATTACACGATAGCGCAGGATCTTGGCGGCGAAGCGGCATTCCAGCATCTGAAACAACAGGCAGCTGCGGCGGGATTACGTCTAGCCAGTGATATGGTGCCAAACCATATGGCCATCGACTCCGATTGGGTAATCGAACATCCTGATTGGTTTCTATCTCGTTCCGACAGTCCTTTTCCTGTCTATCGCTTCGAGGGGCCGGATCTTTCAAACGACCCCCGCGTCGAGATCAAAATCGAAGACCATTATTATGACCACTCCGACGCTGCAGTCGTCTTCCGTCTTCGGCACCATGCCGACGGAGCAACGCGCTACTTGTACCATGGCAACGACGGAACAACCTTCGCTTGGAACGATACTGCACAAATCGACTATTCAAAGAGCGATGTAAGAGAACACGTTATCCAGGTCATCCTCGAGGTTGCTAGGCGTTTCCCGATTATCCGCTTTGACGCTGCAATGGTCTTGGCGAAGCGCCACGTTCAGCGTTTGTGGTTTCCCCTTCCGGGTGCAGGGGGATCAATTCCGTCTCGAGCGGAATATGCATCGTCGGAAGAGGCGTTCGATGCGCTCATGCCACATGAATTCTGGCGGGAGGTTGTGGACCGAGTTGCGGTCGAGGTACCGGGAACTCTTCTTTTGGCTGAGGCCTTTTGGCTCCTTGAAGGATACTTCGTTCGCACACTTGGTATGCACCGGGTCTACAACAGCGCATTCATGAACATGCTGCGCGACGAAGAGAACGCAAAATATCGCTCGTATCTAAAGAAGACTGTCGAATTCGATCCAGACATCTTGAAACGGTATGTCAACTTTATGAGCAATCCGGATGAGCGCACCGCAATCGATCAATTCGGATCGGGCGATAAATACTTCGGAATCTCAGTACTTCTTGCTACTCTGCCGGGACTGCCGATGTTCGGCCATGGTCAGATAGAAGGTTTTACCGAACGCTACGGGATGGATTTCAAGCAAGCCAGACTAGACGAATACCCGAACGATGACCTGATCGCGAGGCATCAACACCTTATAGCGCCTCTTTTGAAGTCGCGTCATCTCTTCGCAGGAAGCGAGCACTTTCTGCTCTACGATTTTTGGAACGATAACGGTTTCGTAGATGAGAACGTTTTTGCCTTTTCGAATCGCCATGACGGAGAGCGAGCGTTGATCATCTACAACAACAGCTATCAATCAACTCATGGCACGATCCACTTCTCCGTAGGCTTCCTCGATAAGATCACCGGCTCCATCCAGCAGAGAAGCCTCTCGTATGGACTCGACCTGTCAGATAACGATTCGATTTTGGTTGCATACCGCGACAATGTAGTGGGCCTGGAATATCTCAGATATGTACGCGACCTTCGCCAGAACGGACTATCCGTCTCACTTCGGGGATATCAGCATGTTGCGTTCCTCAAATGGCGGGAACTTCATCCAACGGCATCGCAACCGTGGGATCTATTGTGCAACGCCCTCCATGGCTCGGGCGTGTACAGCCTCGACGAAGCGCTATCTAAGCTAAAAATTCGCCCGCTGCTCGAAACGCTTCAGCAGGCGATTTCGACGAATACCATCGAGAGCTTTGCAACTCTTTCCGATCGACCCAGCCAGGTTTCGACTGAGACTATCAAGCGGTTGCAAGGCGATGAAATAGTTACGAACAAAAAAAATCCGAACGCACTACCAGATCGCTCGCAGGCAGTTTCGCGACTGATTGACTTCATAGACTGTGCTGTTCGATTCTCCTGTCAGATACGAGAATTGTTTGCCATTGACCACCACATGGCATCTCAGACGCCGGAAGGAACTGCATCAGATCAACATCGAAAGCAACTAACTAAATGTGTAGACGCCTCCCTCGAGTTGCCGGTACTACTGTCCGAACTCCCCGAACTTCTTTTTAAGTCCGCCTCGGCGGTTCTACCTTGTCGAAAATCGAAGACCCCCCCGCATCTGACATGGGGTCCCGTCCTAGCGTGGTTGATCCTCCAAAACCTCGAACCGGGCATCCATCCATTCGAAGTCTTCGAGAAATTTAATCTTCGCTGGGCGTTGGCGGAAACGTTCGCCGCGGCAGGACTCGAAGGCGAGGCTGCTTGGAAGGCTGCCGCGCAGATTCGGATACTCGCGAAGTTCTTCGGGAAAACCGCAGACGAGACATTTAGACTCGAGGCCTTCTGGACTGATCCGGACGTCCGTTGGCTTATCGGTGTAAATAACGCAGGAGGAATTGAGTATGTGAATCAGGAAAGGCTCGAAGAAACGTTAATCTGGACATATCTCCCCGAACTTCTTCATGAAGCGTCACTCTCTACGCCTCGACTAACCCTCGACTTGGTTACTCGATTTGTGAATCGCGTTCAACTAGCGAACTTCGAATATCTTCGTATTCTCCAATTCACTCACGCAAAAGACCCTGGATCTAGTGATCGAGCGGAGCAATCCCCCGATGGTAGAGCTGGGAAAGGCGATGAGGTTTCGTAGTCTCTCGAACTCTGGTGGCTCGCCATCTTTGAATAAGAAATCAGCTTATTGGAAGTGACCTCATCTCGTCGTTGTTGTTCACGTCGTCAATCTGAGTGAGCGTTTTCAGTCACGAAGGGTAAAAACACGCTAAAAACATTTTTATGACCGAGTGGAAGTTGCAATCTACCTAATGGCTAATGTGATACGGATAAGTTCAATATCTGATCGACCGAGGGAGATATTGGCTTGTCTGCATTTTTGAGTAAGAGAGTTACTTCCCACCTTTCTTTGTCAGAAAGAGCATGCGAGAAAGAAGGCATACCTGTAAGCCGGATACCGTTTGACACAATCCAGTAACTAAATCCAGGATCATCATCGCTCACGCCAACTACACCATGAGAACCGTGCTTTTTCCAGAGTTGAGGTGGGGCTGGGAACATTTGGCTGGCCAGTGCGGCATCCCGGCCCGGACCACCGTGGCACATTGAACAGTGCTGCCGATAGATGCGCGCCCCCGATTCAAATACATCTTCGTTGACAGCAAAAGGAGGGGTTTGATTCTGACGAGCGGTACGTGCTCTAACTGCAATCCTGACAATTGTTTTCTCAAATGGAAAAGCTGGATCCGCAACCGCAACTGGAACGGGCCCGAACCGCAGATAAACATAGGCACTGATGATGAATAAGATGAGCAAGAGAGCTACGCCGAGAAATACCTTGCCGTACCGAATGTCGGAGACATTCTGAACCATATGAAGCCTTTCTGCAGATGCGACACTCTATGTGCCACCTTCCTAACGTGTCGGGTCGGTATCGGTAACATTCAAATTGGCATTTACCTGCCTTTGTTTGAGGATCCCTTCTAAGGATAAGAAGAACGCCGCCAAGAATTGTCATCCAGATGTCATTCATTTCCGCAGCTATTTGCTGTCGTTAGCTGTCTTTGTAATGACCGATTTCGGCTTGAATCAGGCTAGAACGACAAGAGATGTCGATCATCTGCCAGTTTCTGGATCAATCAGTGTAGATCAGCGTTTGAGAGATTCTGCCGGCCGCTTTGCGATGATCTGATATCGCGAATCAACGACCCTCAAGAGGCCCGATCGGGCAATAAATCTCCGATTCACTCATCGAGGAATCGTTGCTGAACGAAGCTTGACCAGGCAAAATACATCCTCACGAGATATCTGAATTAGGTGGAATAAGCCCAAGCTTAGGTTGTATATGTATTCGCAACAGAAAGTTAGAAAAAAATGGTGCGCAAAAAACCGAGGGGAGGGATTTCTGCCTCTTCGGAGCACCAAAGCCGATTAGGTAGGGGAAGACAGGATGAGGATGAAAATCAGAATCAATCTCGCACTTATGCTTTCGTTTGTGATCATCCTGATCAGCGCCGTTGCGACGATGGCGCAGCAGACGCAGACGAGACCCAGCGTTTCTCCGTCCAGGCCCCAAGGCCCATGCGATATTTACGCGGCTGCGGGTAACGCTTGCGTAGCCGCTCATAGCACGACACGCGCGTTATATGCCTCCTATAACGGTCCGCTCTACCAGGTTTCGCGCCAGTCGGACGGTAAGACTCTGGAAATTGGGGTTGTCCAGCCGACTGCTTCGCCAGTTCTAGATTCGGGCGGATACGCAGACGCCGCGGCACAGGATAGGTTCTGCGCCAATATGTACTGCTGGATCAGCATTGTCTACGACCAATCTCCTAAGCACAACGATCTCACTCAGGCACCGCGCGGCGGATTCAGCGGCCCGGCGCTGGGAGGATTCAACAATCTTCCCGTTGCTGACATGGCGCCGATTACGGTCATGGGACATAAGGTTTATGGTGTTTTTATTGAGCCGGGCATGGGCCTCCGCCACAATGATGCCAGAGGTACAGCCGTTGACGACCAGGCGGAGGGCCAATACTGGGTTGTAAGTGGTAAGCACTTCAACGCCGGGTGCTGCTTCGACTACGGCAACGCCGAGATCGACAGCCGTGACGATGACAACGGCACGATGGAAACTCTCTACTTCGGCAACGCCACTCCGTGGTATAGCGGAGAGGGCAACGGTCCGTGGATCATGACCGATCAAGAGAACAATCTGGTCGGTTGCGTCAACGCGGATGGTTCCAAAGGCTGCCCAAATCTACCAAGCATTCCCTGGCGGTTCGTGACCGCAATCGCCAAGGGAGAACCGCACCGCTGGGCATCGATGGGTGGCGACGCACAAAAGGGTGCTCTTTCCGTCATATTTGATGGACCGCGCGTGAATCCCACCTATGACCCGATGCGCAAGCAGGGGGCAATTCTTCTGGGAAACGGCGGAGACAATAGTGTCGGCTCGCAAGGAACCTTCTATGAAGGAGCGATGACTGCTGCTGGCACATTCCCATCGAACGCTACCGACCAGCTTGTACAGACAAACATCGTGTCTGCCAGCTACGATGTGGCCCCACTCACTGTGGTGGCAGCAGCAGCGTCAGGACTGCAGACGTTCCGTCCGGGATCCTCACAGGACCTCACCGTAACCTTCACGAATACAACAGGAGCACCAGTGACGGGCGCTACCTTGAAGATTGCTGTGCCCAACCAGCATTGGAGTTCTGTCGTTTCAGGCACCCCCGAGACGTCAAAGACGTTCGCTCAGGTGATCGCGCCAGGTGCGAGCGCGATCACAACTTTCAGAGTCACCTCTGGGCCAATGGCTTTCAACGGCGATCTCGTCGCTAGTGCATCGTGGACAAACTCGAACAGCGGTAAAAAGCAGGTCGAAACAGCGGTTGAAAAGGTCCGCAATGCTCGACCAGTAAAGATCAACGAGTTCAGAGTCAGCTCAGGCGCGCCTGCCAATCCGACAGACTCATTTATCGAGCTCTACAATGCAGATTCCCAAAGCGTCGATATTTCCAACTGGACGTTGACAGAACACCCCGCCCATCAGGCGATATTCTCGACAATAAAGATCCCTGATGGAACGAAGCTTGCAGCTGGCGGCTTCTACCTGCTCGGTCTCTCCAACTCTGGGCTGGCGGTCCCTGCACGCGGAGGCGACAGAATCATTCACGTCAGGAATACGGATGGAATGTCTGTCGGCGATACGATCACCATTGATACCGGCTCGAGCACGGAAACGCGCAAGATCGCAAGCCTGGGGACAGCTGCCAGCAATCACACGACGTTGTGGCAACCCCTTCCCGAAGGACCGGTGATCACAATTCCTGTCGGCTCGACCAACGTGCCTGTGGAGAGCGTATCCGGTTTCGTTGTTGGCCAGAAGATTGCACTTGGTTATGGCACTAGATATCCGGTCGTTGCAAATACTCTGGAACAGTATGAGATAGCCACGGTCACCGCAGTTGGCATGGCGGGAACCCAAGCATATCTGGCTATGGACGCGCATGCCGGAGCGACGAACCTCAAGGTAACATCTGTCTCGGATATATCTGTCGGTGACAAAATCCGGTTGGACATCGACAGCGTCGGGCATGGAATCGAAACCGTCACAGTCGCGCATGTCGGTACTGCGGCGAATCAGACAAATCTCACAGCTCCTGCAAGCGAGGGTGCAACTCGGGTAAGCGTCCGCCGCGCCGCGAATTTCGCTGTGGGGGAAAAAATCACCGTCGGAACACCAGCAACCCAGGAAATCGTCACTGTTACTGCCGTCGGCAGCCAAGGACCGAATGGCACCTCCATCGATCTTTCGCCGGCGCTTGCCAAGCCTCATGTAGCCAATGAGTGGGTTGTATCTCCGGGCACTGGCCTCACGCTGACTACTCCCCTGCAGTTCAACCATTCGGCCAACCTTCCCTTCAGCGATCGCGGAACGGGGATCAGCTTCCAGCCTGCGACGGCCTTTGCCCATTCGAGCAATGAGTCCGTTCAGGCGCTTGGCTCCGGTATAGCGCTCGACAGATCACTTACTACAGAGCACGCGATCCACGCATCCGTACGCGACGCCGCGGTTAAGACTGCGGGCTACCAGGGTAAACCATCTCCTAGCCAGTGGTTCGGAGGTCCCGAATTGACCACCCACTCTCCACAATTCGGCCACACCCTGACCGTCGAAGAGGGCAACATGATGTTAAGGGATACAGCGGGAGTAGTATCCGATAGCCTCAACTACGGTGGTCTTGTCGACCCATGGGCGGCCGAAGGCAATCAAGCTGCCTCAGGAGCACTCCTGAGCGGCTGCTATGCGCCCGCACCTGGCTCAGTGTTCAAGGCATGGTCAACCGTCGTAGCCCCAATTGCCATCAATACGAGCGCTGGACGATTCCCCGACGGAGTTGATACCGATAACAACTGTACTGATTTTCTGGCGCAGGCCGCTGCTACTTTGTCGGCCACTTCGGCTTCGGGTGCAACCAACATCAAAGTCTCCAGCGTGGAAGGCTTCAGAACCGGCCAGAAGGTCCTGGTGGATTCGGGTGCAAATCTTGAAACTGCCGTCATCGCCGCGGTTGGAACGGCGGGAGCTACTACGGTACGCACTGCCACTGATGTGGGAGCAACTGTTCTCCCCGTCATCAACGTGGCGGGCTTTAGCAAAGGCCAAACGATCACGATTGGCAGTGCTGCGAACTCCGAGACCGCCGTTGTCTCTTCTGTCAGGACTCGCGGTGCTGCCACAATTACAGTCGCCGCCCCACTCTCTCATGCTCACGCGGCCGGCGTGGAGGTTACAGGCACCGGTATCAGTCTCACCAGCGCGTTGACCCGTCCACATCCCGACGGAGCACCGGTCACCAACGCTGTTCCAACGCCCGGCGGGCCCAATCAATATCAGAGGAGCAATTGAGAGGCTATCAATCTGAAGCGGGTTCCCGCCCGGTAAAGAGCTTTCCGGAAGAGGTGCCGCTTCAGAACGATTGAACGCAGCATGGCGACCCGATCTGAGTGTATGGAGCCAACGTGACTTGCTTTGGAACCTCCTCAAATTCGAGCGTCCTCCGCAACTCTACTGCGATCTCGCGAGAAAGAATAGGCTGACACAAAGTAACAAGGGGTCATCCGAGGTTACGGTGTAGTTGCGTCGACTGGTGAGATGAGGAGAACGAATTGAGTACCATCTTCCTGGCAAAAGCCCCGGCTGTGTCGGATGTTGATTACGCCAAATTGCTCTGAACATTACATCAAATAGCGTGCGTAAACGCTTCGGAACTTTGCTGAACCACGCAAGCCTCAATCTGGTGGCGCCATCAATAGAAAGCAGTATGGTGAGAAATCTCTTGGTGGCATCAGACCGGGCTGCCCGCAAGAAAGTTATCCGCGTCTGAATGAAGAGATGAGGAATGGATGAATCTCAATGAGATAAGGGCGGAGTTTGGACGGCGTATGGCAGCGAGTGCAGGAGTTGAAAACGACAGCCCGGTCGCTAAGGTGTTCGCTGCAGTTCCCCGTGAAAGGTTTGTGGGGGCGCCTCCATGGAGAGTCTTCGGAGCCGATGGTGAAGGTATTCTGGTAAACGATCCGGCGATGCTGTATCAGGATGTTCTGGTTCAGATTAAAGGTGAGGTGGCGATCAACAATGGTCAACCTAGCTTGCATGCACTGTGCTTCGCTGCCATGAGAGTCGTTCCGGGAGAGGCGGCAATTCATATCGGAGCGGGCACCGGCTACTACACAGCAATGCTGGGAAAGCTGGTCGGTGAGCGAGGTCGGGTAGATGCGTATGAGATTGAGAGCGATCTTGCTCTGAGAGCGGCAGAGAACCTGGCTGAAATGCCATGGGTTCGGGTGCAAGCAAAGTCGGGCACGGCCGGATTTCTACCTGAGTGTGATGTCCTGTATGTAAGTGCCGGGGCGACGGACCCTCTGGAGATGTGGCTCGATGCATTGCGGATTGGCGGAAGGTTGCTATTTCCACTAACTCCGGATGAGGGTTACGGTGGGATGCTGCTGGTGACACGGTGGAAGGAGGAATATGCGGCCAGATTCTTGTGCGGAGCGAAGTTTGTGGGCTGCGAGGGCGCACGAAACGCGGCGATGGGGCAGAGATTAACCACCTGCTTCAGCAAAAAACGCACTGCAGAGGTGAGATCGCTCAAGCGCGGGGGAGAAGCAGATGAGACGGCATGGTGTGTCGGGACGAACTGGTGGCTTTCAAGGCGAGCGATTGGGTAAGGTTAGAGGTGGGACTGGACTCCGCGATCTGATTTGGATAAGGTTTCGATGAAGCTAAGATAAGGAGCATCAATGATCTCACGCAGAAGGTTTCTGGGGCAGGCTTCGGCTGCCGCTCTTATTGCAGCCACGCACAGCAGGGTTTCTTTCGCCAACCCATTGGGACTGCCGCTCGGAATTCAGCTCTACTCGGTGCGTCAACAGCTTGCGCAGGATTATGAGGGCACACTGGCAGAGGTCGCCAAAGCTGGCTTTACCGAGGTGGAGGCCGCCGGGTATTACAACCATACTGCAGCCGAGGTAAAGCAGGCGATGCAGAAGGCGGGTCTGAAGTGCGTGAGCACGCATCATCCCTATGGGGACCTGAGGAAGAAGTTTGATGAGCTTCTTGCGTTCGACAAAGAACTAGGTGTGCAGTACATGATCTGCGCCAGCCCAGGAGCTAAGGATCCTACACAGAAGACGATGACGCTCGATGACTGGAAATGGCTGGCTGATGAGTTCAACAAGCTGGGCGAGAAGACGAAGGCTGCTGGAATCACCTTCGGGTATCACAACCATATTCATGAGTTCGACAAGCTGGACGGTGGCATTCCTTATATGGAGCTGCTCAAGCTTACAGATCCAAAGAAGGTGACCCTGGAGCTGGACTGTGGATGGGCTACAGTAGCAGGAATGAATCCGATCGAGATTATGAAGAACCATCCGAACCGGATCTCGATGCTGCACGTCAAAGACTTTACGATGGCCCCTGGCGGAGGACCGGAAGGCGCCAAGGTGACCGAGCTGGGCCAAGGAACTATCAACTACACTCCAATCTTCGCGCAGGCGGCCAAGACGCAGAAGATTCGGCACGCCTTTGTGGAACAAGAAGCCTTCACGATGCCGTGGAAGGAATCGCTGAAGACGGATGCGGAGTACATGAAAAAGTTGAAGTAGACATTTTCTGGAACTAAAAAAGCCCCCGCAATTGCGGGGGCTTTTTTAGTGAATCCCGGCTTGATGGCTGGGACTAACCGCAGATCCCGTTCGACTTCGCTTAGGGCAGGCTCTCGACTACGCTACGCCTCGCTCAGGATGACACTCCAAGAGGGCCTTCTCGACGGGATTATTTTTAGGAGACGTCTGTCCAATCTAGGATGACCTTGCCGGAGTTTCCTGAGCGCATGGCATCGAAACCTTGCTCGTAGTCGCGCCAGTTAAGCCGGTGGGTGATCACATCGGAGATATCGAGGCCGCTCTGAAGCATGACGGTCATCTTGTACCAGGTCTCGTACATCTCGCGGCCGTAGATGCCGCGGATAGTGAGCTGGTTGAAGACGACCTGGTTCCAGTCGATCGAGATCTGCTCAGACGGAATGCCGAGCATGGCGATTCTGGCTCCATGGCTCATGTTGGAGAGCATCTCACGGAAGGCGGCGGGGTTGCCGGACATCTCGAGGCCTACGTCAAAGCCTTCCTGCATGTGGAGCTGCTGTTGTATGTCTTTGAGTGGGGTCGCACGCGGATCAACAGCGAGGGTGACGCCGACCTTCTGCGCAAGGTCGCGGCGGTACTGATTAGGGTCGGAGATCACGACGTAGCGCGCTCCGGCATGCTTGGCAACAGCGGCTGCCATGATTCCGATGGGACCAGCTCCAGTTACCAGGACGTCTTCGCCGAGGACCGGAAAAGCCAAGGCGGTGTGGACGGCGTTGCCGAGGGGATCGAAGATGGCGGCGCTCTCGTGCTTGATGCCGGGAGCGTGCTGCCAGATGTTGGACATGGGCAGGACGACATATTCGGCGAAGGCGCCGTCGCGGTTGACGCCAACTCCCTTGGTGTGTGCACAGAGGTGGCGGCGGCCAGCGAGGCAGTTGCGGCAGCGTCCGCAGACGACGTGGCCTTCCCCGGAGACGAGCTGGCCGACGGCGACATCGGTGACGTTGGAGCCGAAGGCCACGACTTCGCCGACGAACTCGTGGCCGATGACGAGGCCCTGCCGAATGGTGGAGCTGGCCCAGGCGTCCCAATCGTAGATATGGAGGTCGGTACCGCAAATGCCGGTGGCGAGGACGCGGATTTTTACGTCATTGATGCCGATTTCTGGTTCCGGGACGTCTTCCAGCCAGAGGCCGCGTTCAGCTCGGCTTTTTACAAGTGCCTTCACAGGGAGCCTTTCCGGGGTTCGCCGGGAAGGTATCCCGCTCAGTCTTGAACCGCCTTATCTAATTTTACTTCCCCCGGACGGACGAGCCGGGGCTACGAGAGCCGCTAGTGCATTTGACTTAGATGGCGGCGAAGGTTTGCAGTATAGGATGATCGCAGCAGGGTTATGGCCCATCGGTGTATCTCACGGGGCGACCGATCGAGGAGGATGACGATGAACGTACGCTGGAGCCGCAGAGAGTTCGTGCAGTGGGCAGGGCTATCTTCCTTGAGTTCCGCAGGCCTGTGCTCTTCCCTGCTTCCGCCGGATAGCAAAGGAAATTCTGGGCGATTCGCGTATGTCGCATCATCGGAGGGCGTAGACGAAGGAATCCACGCGTATGCGGCTCGAGCGGGGCGCTGGGAGAAGCTGCAGACGCTCGAGAGCAAACGACCGGTGGCACTCGTCGCTACTTCGAATGGGAGATTTCTATACGCGGTCAACGAGATTGATTCGCACGAGGGCTTGCCAACAGGAACTGTCGAGGCGTTTGCGATTGAGGAAAATGGGCGGTTAAGGTTTGTGAACCGCAGCCCGCTTGCACTTTCTGCCACGATGCCCAAACATGCTGCAGTTGCAACGGATGGGAAGAGCCTGGTGGTCGCCGTGCATGGTGGCGGAGCCTATAACGTACTGCCTATCGCCGAAGATGGAAGCCTGGGAAGAGTTAGCAGCATTCTCAAAGAGGTGGGTGTTGAACGTGCAGATTCCAGCCGACGCGCCCAGCCGTTGATGGTCACCTTCGACAAACAAGGACGTGCAATCAGCTTAGACGAAGGTGCGGGTCGCCTGAATGTGCTTTCCGTTGATGAGAGCGGCATTACTGCGCATGCGAGGGTGGAGTTGGAGGAAGGATGCGGAGCGACGCAGGTGACCATGCATCCGAACGGCGACAAGCTCTACGTCATGCAGGGCTCGACGATTGCATGCCATGGCTACGATGCATCTGCAGGACGAGTGCTGGAATCGACCTGGCGGCTTCCGGTAGGGGAAGTTATGGAGGAGCACGGGGCAATCGCTGTACATCCTGCCGGACGCTTTCTGTATGCAAGCCAGAAAGACGGTAGGATTGCGACATGGCGGTTGACCGCACGTGGAGATGCGGCAATGCGTTCGCCTGAGACTCAGGCTGCACAGTTGCGCGGTCTGCATGGCCTTGAGATTTCACCAGATGGAAAGAGCCTGGTGGGAATCAGCCACAGCCATGGGCTGGTGCAGAAAGCAGAGATCGATTCCGAAACGGGAAAGCTGCACTCAACGGAAACCGTGGCTCGTTTGAACTCGCCAAGCAGCCTGGTGATGCTCTACAGTTAGCGGGTGGTTTCCAGAGCAGGAGAAAAGAATAAAAACATGATGAAGATGTCGAGGCGGAGATTTGTTCAGGGTTCTTCGGCGGCGGCTCTTATAGCAAGACCGTGGGCTTCGTTGGCAAAATCCGCGGAAGAGAGACTATTGTTTGTCGGAACGCAAACGACGAAGGACAGCAAGGGAATTTATGCCTACAGCTTCAACTCCGCAACCGGTGAACTGACGAAAAAAGGGCTGGCCGCAGAGGCGGAGATGCCGACCTTTCTTGCTCTGTCTCCAGGCGGCAAGACGCTGTTCGCGGCAAATGAGCTGGATGAGTATGCAGGCAAGAAGACCGGAGCGATCTCGAGCTTTGCGATCGATCGCCAGGCTGAGAAGCTCACCAAGATCAACGAGGTTTCAGCGGGTGGCCCTGGGACGTGCCATGTGAGTGTGGACCACACCGGCAAGTGCGCGTTTGTGGCGAACTATGGTGGAGGAAGCGCTGCTTCGTTTTCAGTGGATGAAGCAGGAAAGTTGAGTGAGGCAGTTTCGTTCTTTCAGTACGAAGGACACGGGCCCAAGCCTCAACAGACCGGCCCCCGAGGACACCGGGGCACGGTTTCACCAGATAATCGATATCTGTTTGTGAATGATCTTGGGCTGGATGAGATTCACGTCTACCACCTGAATGCCGCGACGGCGAAGCTGACTGCACAGGATCCGCCGGCGTGGAAAGCAGTGCCGGGATCCGGGCCGCGCGCCTTGCGGTTTCATCCGAATGGACGTTGGGTGTATTGCCTGAATGAGGTGGGCTCCTCGGTGAATGTGCTGGACTGGGATGCCAAGAAAGGCGTTTTGACAACGGCTCAGCTTATCTCGACGGTACCGGAAGGGCATACGGGGCCGTCGGCTCCTTCAGAGATTGTGATCGATAAGACCGGGCGTTTTGTATATGCGGCTAATCGGTTTGACAATTTTCTGGTGTCGTTTTCGGTTTCTCCTGCGGATGGAAAGCTGACGCTGATTGAGAGGACATCGTGCGGAGGAAATATGCCCAGGCATATTGCACTCGATCCGACGGAGAAGTGGCTGCTGGTAGCGAATCAGGAGACGGACAATCTTTCTGTCTTCGCGCGAGATGCCAAGACCGGCAAGGTCTCCAACGAAGGAAAAAGCTTCCCGCTTTCCCGTCCACAATGCATTTTGTTTTTGTAGGGAGATAGTTATCAGGGCAAAAAAGGCGCTCATAACTGAGCGCCTTTTTTGTTGGGCAACAGCCAATCCTAGTGGCGGTCGTTGTCGCTGGGTGTGGGCTTGGTGCCGTGCATGTCCGGCCCACGCGGAGCAAAGGTCGTCCACGTCGAATCGTACTGCTCGTACTTGCTCTTGGGCTCGCCGTACTTGCGGGCTTCGATGCCGTTGAGGTCATATACAATCTTGCCGCTCTTGATGGTGAGTTCATCGACGAGCTTTTTGGTTCCATCGACTCGGACGTTGTCCATATCGGTGAAGCCGAAGTGGCCCGGCTCCAAGCGGAGGACGGCAACGTCAGCCACAGAGCCTACGGAGAGATTGCCAAACTCCTCACGCTTGATCTCGTGGGCGGGGTGGGAGGTCATCTCAGCTACGGCCTGCTGCAGCGTGAGCCCGATCGCCATCATCTTGCTGGCAACGTTGAGCTCATCCTTGGTGGCACTGTTCATGCTGCCGATGTGGAGGTCGGTAGAGAGAGAGTCAGGGATGAAGCCATCCTTCACCATGGGAACGGCAAGCGAGAACCGGAAGCTGCCACCGCCTGTGCCCGCGTCGAAGAAGATACCGCGCTTGCGACCATCGATGAAGGCTTTGCTCGGTCCCTTAGTAACGGGATCCTGCTCGTGACGGAGGCCGGAGTACATGTGGGTGTAGATATCGCCGGGGCGCAGCTTCTTATTGAGGAGATCGTAAAGCGGACGGCTCTCAGGATGATCTACGCCGAAGTCCACCATAACGGGGATATTCGCTTTGGTTCCTGCAATGACGGCCTGCTCTACCGGCTTCCATTCGGGTCCGGCGAAGTGAGCTGTCTTGATTCCAACGACAATATCCTTATATTTGAGAGCCATCTTTGCAGTGGCTTCGCCGTCCATGTCGGCCATGTTCTGTTCGTACTTGTCACCACGCATGCCAGAACCAACGATGTTGAGCATGACCAGAATGCGGGTCTTGGAGCGGTCAATGATGCGCTGCTTGTAATCCTCGAAGTTCTTCCAGCCCGAGCATCCAGCGTCAACGACGGTTGTCACTCCGTTGCGGAAGGTGAAGCCGTCGGGTGGGAGGCTGTTATCTCCGGCATAGGAGCCGCGTTCGCCAGTACCAGCATAGAAGTGGACGTGGATATCAATGAGGCCGGGAGTTA
>Ga0268266_10002316_pt1 | contig 20650 bp, 20 predicted proteins | sample KBSS13metaG_FD_190356 | JGI IMG/M metagenome (GOLD analysis project Ga0268266, IMG submission 190356) | Switchgrass rhizosphere microbial communities from Kellogg Biological Station, Michigan, USA - KBS S1-3 metaG (SPAdes) (version 2) | ecosystem: Host-associated > Plants > Roots > Rhizosphere... | reverse complement strand
CCAACGCAGTATCCCAGCGTCAGCATGATGAACTACAAGACAGGCGATCCGAATGCGCGATTCTGGGTGCTGAAGCTTTTGAAAGATCACTTCGGTCCCGGAGATAAGCTGGTCGAAACGAAAGATGGCAACCACGACCTATCGATCCAGGCTTTTCAGACTTCACATGGCCGGCAAATCTTGATCATCAATAAACATCTCAAAGAAGAAGAGGTCACCCTTCCACAGGACTTCAAGGTTGCGCATATCACCTATGTAGCTCCGTCTACAGGCGATCATCCACCAGCTTCGCAAGCGATGCCGGGGCAGACAGTTAAGCTTGAGCCTAACGAAGTCGCAGTTGTCTCGGAATGAAGGGAGGCCTGATGCAGCGTATTGCCTTTCAGTTGAGACTGAAGAAAGACAAGCTTCAGGAGTACGATAGCGTTCACGAACATGTCTGGCCTGAGTTGCTACGCGAGTTGGAATCGTTCGGTGTTCGCGAATACTCCATCTTTCGCAGGGGGCAACATTTGTTCCTGTACATGCATGTTGTCGATTTTGAAAAGCTTCTCGCTCAACTGGCGCAGAGTGAAATCGATCAAAGATGGCAACGTTCCGTAGCTGATCTCTTCGAACGTGTGCCAGACCTGCAGGAAGGCGAGCCCTTCGCCATGATGAGGGAAGTCTTCTATATGCCCGGCCCTAAATCTACTACTGTCGATGCCGCATGAGGGAGTCAAGGGTGAAGAGCAAACAAAGACTCACGCGGGTCGGGCTTATTGGTCTAGGATTGGAGGCTTATTGGGACCAGTTCCAGGGGTTGCGGGAACGTCTGCTCGGCTACGTCGATGTTGTCTCACAGAAGATCGGAGCTCCCTCGCGAGTTGTGGTCAATCTAGGCATGATCGATTCACCGGAGAAGGCGTTGGATGCAGGCCATGCATGTCGCGCGCAGGATATAGACATCCTGTTTGTATATGTCACAACCTATGCACTCTCTTCTACGCTTCTTCCGGTTGTGCTGAGAGCTCGCGTTCCAATCGTGCTACTCAATCTCCAGCCCGCAGCCGCCATTGATTACAACACGTTCAACCGTATAGGGAACCGCACGGACATGACAGGGGAGTGGCTGGCTTATTGCAGCTCCTGCCCGGTTCCGGAGATCGCCAATGTCCTCACGCGCCTATCTGTTCCATTTCATCAGGTCACTGGCATGCTTTATGACGATCCTGTGTGCTGGAATGAAATCGATGAATGGCTTTGCGGTGCCGAGGTCGTCCATGCGCTCAGTCACAGCAGACTTGGACTGATGGGACACTACTACAGCGGCATGCTCGATATCTCCACAGATCTTGTTCAGCTAAGCGGACGATTCGGAATCCATATTGAGATGCTGGAGATTGATGAGCTGAGTGGCCTTCGGCGGCAGATTACAGAAGATCGCATACGTGCAAAGATGGAAGCCTTCCGTAGCTTCTTCCAGATCGAGGAGGACTGCCCGGAAGAGGAGATCTCCCGCGCCGCGCGTACTTCAAGCGCTCTTGATCAATTTGTAGACGAGCACAGCCTCAACATGCTGGCCTACTATTACAAGGGCACTGGCGTTCCGGAAAACGAGGACACAATCAGCTCTATCATCTTGGGCACCTCAATGCTCACAGCGAACTCGGTTCCTGTCGCGGGGGAGTACGAGGTGAAGAACGTCGTTGCCATGAAGATCATGGACTTGCTCGGTGCGGGAGGATCTTTTACTGAGTACTACGCGATGGACTTCAATGAGGATCTTGTTCTCATGGGGCACGATGGTCCCGGGCACGCCGGCATCGCACAAGACAAGATTAAGGTTCGGCCTCTGCGTGTTTACCACGGGAAGATGGGCAAAGGGCTTTCTGTCGAGATGTCTGTAAAACATGGGCCTGTAACTCTGCTCTCCGTTGTTGAGGACAAGAACCGCGACTTTCTTCTACTCGTCGCCGAAGGCGAGAGCGTTCCTGGTGCGATCCTCGAAATCGGAAACACCAACAGCCGATATCGCTTCTCAATAGGAGCCCGAAAGTTTGTTGAGCAATGGAACTCCTACGGTCCCGCCCACCATTGCGCTATTGGACTGGGACACCAGGCAAGCAAGATCGAAAAGATTGCGGCTCTACTCGGTATTTCATACCGAAAGGTATTGTGAGATGCGTAGCGATAGCAATGCGGTTGTGCGCTCGATCGCCATCCAGATCTCTCCTCTCTGTTTGTGAAAATACGGCGAACTTCCTTGCCATTTCGAATGAGGTAGCCATAGGCTGAATCCGAAGTCGCATTACGGGTCCGGTGGTTCTTCCAAGGAGACAATACAACACCGTGAGAAATCTCCCTTTCATTTGCTCGTTTGAACACTCTTCTTCTCGCCGGAATCAGGGCTTTCGATCTTCCAGGCACGAATAACGAAATCATCAAAGAAAGATGATCGGCCTACCCGTCGATTTTGACAGATGGAAGGCTTTGATCGTGGCGATCGCTGTCATCGCCCGGCCCCGATATCGCTGTCTCTGAGGTGACTCGTGGATTCCATTGTTCCTACTTCGCCTGATACGCAGGCTGAAGACGCTCATCACATTGATCGCGAGACGATCATTCCTCTTTTTGAAGAGGAGGTTTCGATTGGGAAGCGCATTATCGACACAGCACGCGTGCAGGTCTCGCGGGTTACACACAGCCGCGAACAGCTGGTTGAAGAGATGCTCGAACGCGAGAGAGTCGAAGTGGAATGTGTCGCCATAGACCGTCCAATCGAAACGATGCCCTCAATACGACAAGAGGGCGATATCACCATCATTCCCGTCGTAGAAGAGGTTTTGCGAATCCAGCGACAGCTTGTTTTGAAAGAAGAGCTGCGCATACGGCGGATTAAAGAGACCGAGAGATACCAGGAGGTTGTCACGCTCCGCAGTCAAAAGGCCGAAATCTCTCGCATCCCCATCGATGCATCTCCTGGCCTCAACGCCGAGGCTGAAACCTCCCAACCAACCGCAGAGAGGAAATAAAACAAATGAGCACATATGAGAAGATCGTTACTCTGTTCGATACCGCCGAGCACGCTGAAGCGGCGAGACAGAACCTTCTGCACGCCGGCTTTTCTGGCAGTGAAATCAGCATCACTGGTAACGACCAGATCCCCACAAGCGCAGCAACGTTACGTGAACCTGGCTTCTGGCAGAAGATCTTCGGCAATGACGTTGCACAGCATGAGGCAACCGTCTATGCAAAGGCAGTCGAGACTGGCGGTGTCGTTCTTACGCTGAGAGCGGAATCGGATGAAGTTCCCGGTGCAATGGGAATTCTGAACCAGCATAACCTCGTGGATGTAAATGATCGTGCTGTGGATACAGGTCTGATCTCGAAGGAAGCGGCGGCGACAATCGCGGCCCCAGCAGCGGTGGCGGCAGCGATTCCGTCGAAGCCGATTACGTCTGATCTCGGTAAGAACGAAGTCATTCGCCTGGCGGAAGAACATCTTGAGGTAGGCAAGCGGCTTGTGGAGCAGGGCACGACGCGTATTCGCCGCTTCGTTACGGAGAAGCCAGTGGAGGAGCAGGTGACACTGCATGAAGAGCATGCAGAAGTTGTCCGCAGGGCAGTCTCTGATCCGAACTACGTGAAGGACATCGACTGGTCAGATCAGATGATCGAGGTACGTGAGACCGCGGAGGAGGCTGTTGTCTTGAAGTCTGCGCGGATCGCAGAAGAGGTCGTCGTAGGCAAGACCGGTTCAGACCATGTCGAGACGGTGCACGATACGGTAAGACGTCAGCAGGTTGACGTTGAACATGTTCCTGCAGGCGGGACTTCCGACAAGCGATAGTGGCGATAGTTTAGCCCGGGGCAGACGTGCTGCTGCTTCGGGCTGGGCGTCGCTTGAGGATGTGACTGAGAAGCGCGGTTCTCCAGCAAAGCCCTACTCTTCAACCAGCCGGATGGTTACGTCTTTTTGGTTGTCGATTGCGACAAAGTAGCCCATCTCGGGAACGATAGCGACGTGGGATCTGAATCCGGATTCGCGCAACTCGTATTCGAGGATTGCTGCCAGCCTTGCTCTCATAAACTTCGTTCTGAGCTCGTCCTTCATCTCATGCCCTTTAGTCCGTAAATTAATGGTCCTGAAATCCTCTATTAATTTATCGATGATATGCGAAGGCGCAAAAGCAGCGCAGAAAATCTTAGGGCTTTCCTTCGGATCTGTGACGAGAACTCAACCAAGGTGAAGGCGTATGAGCATTGAATTTGAGCACGCTCACGAACATCTGGAGCATGCTGCGCACGGTAAGACCCACGACAGCCATCCAAAAGGCACGGCAATCTTGATTGCAGTGATGGCGGCGGCGCTGGCGTTAGTCGAGTTTGCCGCAAAAGACGCGCAGACCGGCTATATTAGCAACCACATTGCTGCGAGCGACACCTGGGCGCAATACCAGGCGAAATCGATCCGCAAAGCGATTTACCTCTCCGATACTGTGACATTGGCAAGCCTGCCAAACGCGCCTGATCCCGCTGTGCAGAAGCGCCTCGCGGATGCGCGGAGCAACGCTGCAAGGATGCAGTCTGAGCCAGGCAGCGATGGGATGGATCAGCTGGCGGAGAAGGCTCACGAACGGGAGCATGAACGCGATCACGAGATGCACCGTTCGCACCTTCTCGAGATTGCGAGTGGCGGCCTTCAGATCGCAATCGTGCTTTCATCGATTGCGATCCTTATCGGTCTCCCGCACTTCAAGGTTGCTGGCGTAATTCTGGCTGTGGTGGCCGTAGTCTGTGGATTGCTAGGGGCGATGTCACTTATCTGACAAGAAAGCTCTGGAATGATTTATGACGAGACCGGTGCGCACCGCCCCATACACAGAGGTAGGCAGTCGGATCGGGGTGGAAAGTGTGCCTATTGAATCAGCAAGGCAAAATAGCAAAAAATAACCCCGCAGCGTGCGCGGGGTCTCAACAAACTTTTGTCTTTGAATAGAATCTAGCTACTTGGTTCAAGTCAGGATATGACTCGAAAGGTGTACATAGCGCCGGATCAGCAGATGCGCGTGATTGATGTGACCCCAAAAACTTGCCAGCTTTGAGATATGGGGCAGCATGTTAGTTCATGGCAAACCACTGGGACGCGAAACGACCAATGAAGGTTTGGACTTCGTTGGATCAACTTGTAAGGTGATGTGGCGGAGAGACAGGGATTCGAACCCTGGATACCTTGCGGTATACACGCTTTCCAAGCGTGCGCCTTCAGCCACTCGGCCATCTCTCCGCTCTAGGTGACTTTCTTGAATCTACCACACTGCTCGTCTTTATTCACGGAGCCTGTACGGGAAGGTTTTGCTGGAGCTTCGTTTCGGCATGAATATCTAGTGGCATTCCTTGGGAGAGATACTTCTGAAGGTTGGCGGCGCTCTTCCAGTCGATCTTCCAGCCCTGGTCGACTGCGATCAGGAGGTATTGCCCTGGGATAATATCGTTCAGATCAAAACTCCCATCCGTGTTGGTCTGATCCTGGACAACGTGCGTAAACGATCTTGGGTCGTCTAGTCCTGCCGGAATCAGGAGCACCATGGCGGCCGTCACCGGCTTTCCGTTCGCACTGGCAACGCCGTTCACGGTGGCACGTCCTCTGGCTGTATGGAGCAACAGCGTCACTTTTCCTGTACGAACGGTAAGGAATCTTCCCGAAACCTCCGCGCCTTTCGCCGCGATCCCCACAAGATAACCATCTCGTCCCATCAAACTGACTTCATAACGTCCTGGCGGAACCTGAAGGCTGATCGGTCTTGGAGTTCGCGATTGCTCACTCCGTGAAGAATTCACAGGCATAAACATATTTCTATTTATCGATGTGAACCGTTGCCCACTCTCCGTATTCGTTAGCTCAACCCATAGGGAGTGCCCCTCATCCTCGCGATCGACCTCTACCGCAATGTCGGCAACCTCTGCAGTCGCCGCCGCAAGGTCGACGACACGTGACGATCCGGGAGCAATTTCGATCACTGTAGTCTCACCTTGTTGATCTTGTCCCGGAATACGCATTCGATAGAGCCCAGGAGCTAGCCCCCCAATGTCTAACTGACCATTCGGGCCATTTCTTGATGTCGCCTGCGCGATCCCCGGTCCGGTACCGTTGTCAATCCTCTCCAACACCGGATAAAAGGGAACTGGAGGGCGGCCATCGATGGGGCGCGTCTGCCCAGCTGCCGGAACCTGCAGATGAACGGACGGAATCGGTACAAGATGAAAATCGGCTCTGCGATTCTCCGCCGGATGCAGCGATAAAATCTCCGCCTGAGAAGAATCATCCACACCTGGATACCAGGTCGCTTGGTACGTTACATCCAGCGTTGGATTAAGGGTCGACGTATTGTTAACCAATCTCGGTTGGTTCGATGTGCTGTACCACGGCTTTGCATCCACCTCAATCCGATAGTCACCGTCAGCCAGACCGTCAAACTCATACACGCCTCGATCATCAGTCTGAGTAACCATGCGGTTCCGAAAGGTTTGTCCTTCCTCATCCGGCGGATTTGCGCCGCGATGTTGAAGCGTTACTCGAGCTCCTCTCACGCCTTCTCCTGCCTCATCTAGAACGGTTCCCGCGATCTCGGCCTCTGGCGAAAGTCGAAAATGAAGATCGATCGTAGGCTCAGCTGCCGTCAGCACGATCGCAGAAGAATAGTCATTGTGCTCCTCGTAGGCCTGGGTAACAAAGCCTGTAGCGCTTGCCCTCAGATGCCACGCTCCAGCGGATGGCAGGGTGAGCGTAAACCTTCCTTGTTCGTCTGCATCGGTGCTTATCCCGGAAGAAGCTGCTCCCATCGAGAACGAACCCCCAGGTCTTCCATGGGTAACAGGGGTGGCATTGAGATGAACATGGGGGACCGGTGTCTCATCGACGCTGCTCACCACAACCCCGGTAACCCGGTAGACAGAAACCGGGCCAGCAGCGGTTGGCTCCGCTACATTGAGCAGGGAACTGAAAAGTATCACCCCAAACAGACAAATCACAGGTGCATCTCCGCATCTGGAACTGCGTCAAGATCAACTGTCGATTTGTTGCCCGGCGTAACGGTCACGCTACGGACATATGTCGTGAAAGGAGCCAACACCTTTGGATCATGGAAGTCAGCTGAATAACGGCTCTGGAAACAGATCACCTGGTAATTGCCGGGAGGTAAAGAAGAGAAGTTGAAGCTTCCGTCCATATCACTGCGCATCGAATAGAAGGGAACTGCACTCGCCGCGGTAGGAATCGCATCGATCCAGGCTGGTGCCGCCATGCCATTTTGCCTGGTTGATCCTTGCATACCTCCTGTTTGCGTACTCACCGTTATCACAATGGGAGAGCTACCCGCGGCTGCAGCGACAGTCATATTTTGTTGCAGCAGATCGTTTGAACCATAGACAGCCGATTTCACATACCATTGGCCAGAACTGCCGGCACTGAACCGGTACGTTCCTGGAACCGGACGAAAGTAAGCTCCTCCCGAGCCCCCGCCCATCACCCCGACTGAATTGAGTGGCAACTGGGATTCTTGAACGTTGTGCAGCTGAAGTCCAAGTTGTTGCGGAGCGGGTGGCGTCTTATCAGACGTTGAGCCGGAGTCGACCAGAACCTGGATTGGAATAGAGGCAACCGAAGACAATCGCATCGTTACGCCGGAGATGTCATGGTCCGGAACCGTTATAGACGCTTCGCCATACTCCATATTCTCGCCTCGGGCGAAACTTGCCATCAAGGTATAGGTTCCCGATGGTAAGGCAATCCGTGTCTCATCCATTCCATTAGCTCTATTTCGGAAAGTGCTGACAGGAAAGACCGTACCATCACCGGCTCGAGCCAGCAGCATAGGGAACATTGGGCCACCCGAAGATTCAATTCGAAGTCCCACCATGTAAGTGCGGGTCACCACCGGATGAAGGTCAAACCGCTCCTCCGTGCCGCCGCTGACACGAATGCTGCTTTCTGGTCCTGATGATCCAGGAACAGGAGTCAACAGCGGAAGCACGGCCTCCGACGATCCGCTGGATCGAGGCGAAAAGTTCGTCGAAACACGGTAGTCACCGGGCGGAACTGTCAGACGAAACTCACCTCGAGTGTTGGTCAGATTTTGAGCAAGAGAAACCCATTGATGTCCCGACTGGCTATATGTGCTCCGGAGGGCCGAAACCAGGACATGGGGCAAAGGCAATCCGTCCGAGCTCGTTACTGTGCCCGTCATGAGTGCTTCAGGGTAAAGGCGCACCACAATCGGCGCGGACAGCTCAGTGGCACGAACTACACGGTTTGTTACACCCATCTCCTGGTTGAAGTAAAACCCGGGCTTCTTCACCTCAATCACGGCCGTACCGGTCGAAGCAAACTGGTCGAACTCAAATTTACCTTCGTGATCCGTAAGCATCGCGCGGTCATTCAGGCTGACCAGCGCGCGGGAAATAGCTGTTCCGTTGGCCGCATTCAGGACCACGCCAGTAACCGTCAGAGACGTAGCTGACGAGTCTGACAGCGGAGCGGCGGACAAACCGCCGACTGCCTGCGACCTTCCAGGCAGAATCGCTATCCAGCCAAAGAGCACTATCAGAAGCAACTTCGAGAAAAATCGGTCGGGGGACAATAGAGCCACTCTCGCGAGTGAGACGATTGTAGAAGGCAAAGGGTGAGACACCAAAAGATCTTCTCGCTGATCTAACTATGATTTCCTCCTCAGCCATTCCGGGACGAACGAGTCACAGAAGCCCTCCAGGGGGGTGGCAGCGGAAGGATCAACCTTCATAGGCTATGTCCGATAACACGTATTATGTACACTTTGACGCCAGGCTTGCCAGGCTTAACGAATCCCACGTTGCCCCGCGGATTTTGACCGCGATGGTTTCGTATCTAGCATAAGTGCTGCCATTCGGACGGTTCAGTTGCACTAAATATGCAAAATATCTGTTAGTTTGCGACAGCTTACCTTCCTTGTGAGTCGTCTTTGAACCCCATCTTCTCCGCTCAGAGACTGGCTGCCAACGGTCGCAGTAATAAATATTTACTCAGAGAACGATAAGCATTTACGCGCTGGGCTGGCAGCTGACAGTCCCATCGATTGATCCTGCGACCCTATTTGGTGCCCTACGTGCTCAACTGTCAGGCGCAGCCCTAAAACAAGACCCCTCAACCGGAGTCTTGATCTTTACAGAAACCGGTTGTGGGTCACGAAGTAGTTTGTCATCAGCCTTGGCATGGAGAGCGTCTTTTGAGCGACAAAACGATTCTGATCACTGGCGGGACTGGATTCCTTGGTAAGAAACTCGGGCTCGCATTGAAATCCGACTATCGGGTTATTCTTGCGGGTCGCAATAATGGACTCGCAAAGCGAGCTCAGGACCTCACCGGCTGTAAAGCCGTGCCCATCGACGTAACGAATATTGAGTCGGTTCGCGACATTGTGGTCGCAGAGCGCCCCAACATCATCATCCACGCAGCAGCGACCAAATTCGTGGACAACGCAGAACACCAGCCCATGGAGTGCGTTGATGTAAATGTTGTCGGCTCGCAAAACGTCGCTCGGGTCGCCATGGAACGCGGCGTGGAAACGGTAATCGGCGTCTCTACGGACAAGGCTTCCCCTCCCGTACGGAATACCTACGGCATGTCCAAGGCGCTTATGGAGCGTATCTTCTGCTCCTGTAATCGCATGACGGACACCAGGTTTGTGTGCGTGCGATTCGGCAACGTTGTATGGTCCACCGGATCGGTATTTCCGCTCTGGAGAAGCATGCACGAGAAGACCGGCGTAATTGGCACCACCGGCCCTGAAATGCGACGGATGTTTTTCACTGTTGACGAATCCGTCCAACTCGTTCTGGCAGCCCTGAACAACGCCGATCAGTTCCAGGGTAAGGTCCTCTGCCGCAAGATGAAGGCAGCGCAGATCGAAGACATCTTGCGTGTCTGGTGCAAGCACAAAGGCGGCAGCTGGGAGAAGATCTCAGGGCGTCCAGGCGAGCGCGACGATGAATTCCTGATCGGCGATATCGAGATTCCCTATGCCACTGAATTGGAGCTGGATGGCGTCACCCACTACCTGCTCTCCTTCAACGAGAAGGCGCAAAAGCCAGTGCCCTTTGGACTATCGTCGGCAAATACCGACCGGCTGACCGATGCTGAAATCCTGAATTTGATTAGCAATCGGCCACTCGAGGAGGTTTAGCGTATGGCACGCATCCGACATGCACTGATCATGGCTGCGGGACGTGGGACTCGTATGATGCCGCTGACGGCTGTCATCCCTAAACCCATGGCTCCACTTCTGGGATCGACACTCATCGCTGATGGGATCCGCCGGATTCGCGGGCACATTGACGTGATTCACATCACAGTTGGATACAAAGGACCGAAACTCGCTGAGCACGTGATCGATCTGGGAGTGGATTGCGTTTACAACACCAGCGGCAAAGGAAACTCCTGGTGGATCTACAACACGATGCTCAAGTACTTGGATGAACCCCTGCTCGTCCTGACTTGCGACAATGTAGTGGAACTCGATCTTGAACAGCTGGAGCATGAATACGCCCGGCACAACAGCCCCGCGTGCATGGTCGTTCCTGTAGTTCCCGTCCCAGGACTGGATGGTGACTACATCTTTCATGAGAAGGATGTAGTGACAAGACTGGATAGGAATACGCCATCTGACAGGTATTGCTCCGGGATTCAAGTTCTAAATCCCGCGATGATCAACCGCATCACCTCGCAGCAGGAGGACTTTTACGCGGTTTGGAAGCAGTTGATGCCCCAGCACCAGGTCTATTGCTCGTCAATCTATCCCAAGCGCTGGTTTGCTGTGGATACGTTTGAGCAGCTGTCCTCGATTAACGAAATGGCAATGTCGTCGAACAAAATCATAATGTCGTCCGCGTCGTACCTTGATTAATTTTTCCGAGAAGGTAGCCCAATATGAAGATGCCGGCAGTTTCAGTAGTCATACTGACCCACAACCGCAAAGATCTTTTACGTCAATCATTGAGCAGCTGCCTCGGATTGAATTGGCCCGAATTGGAATTGATCGTCGTTGACAACGTCTCGACTGACGGAACTCCGGAGATTATCCAGGAAGAGTTCGGCTCGAGAGTGCGCGTCATTCGCCGTACGGTGGATTCTCCTACTGCCGGTCGAAATGAGGCCTTTCGTTCTGCAAAGGGAGATTTCATTCTCTCACTCGACAACGACATGATCGTTTTGGATCCCGAGTGCATCTATAAGGCCGTGGAGCTCTTCCGTCAGTTTCCAAAGGTGGGACTTCTGACGCTGAGGATCGCGGGAGTGGAAAACCCGGACAGCCCGCTGCGTGAACACTGGTGGCATCCGGTACCGTTTGATATCGGAAAAGACCGCTTCCACCTTACCGATTACTTCAGTGAGGGCGCGTTGTTTATCAGAGCCTCGACTCTCCGCGACACCGGCGGTTACGACGACGACTTTTGGGGTTGCTTCGAGGCCGTAGATCTTTCACTTCGCATTCTGCGCGCCGGATATGACATGCTTTACGTGCCCACCATCGGGACTGTGGAGCTACAGGTAAGCCGACACGAGAACAAGACCCGCAGCCAACGCAACTACTACTTCCTGCGGAACAAAATTTGGACAGCTTGGAAGAATTGTTCGCTGCCGCGTGCGGTCACCTTTGTTGGGCCACGTATCTTGAAAGATGGCTTGCTATCGGTTCGATATGGCTGGATTGATCTGTGGTTCCGCGCCGTGAGCGAAGGAATCGCTGCTCCCTCGATGATCCGCCGTAAGCGGAATCCCCTTCCATCATCCACCTGGGAACATATTCGGCACATACGCAAAGGTCATCTTCTGGAGATGGAAGAAACGGACCCCACCAGCACTACAAGCAGAGCTGCTCAACCTGATGAGACAGCATTGAGCTCTGTTGCTCCTTGAGCGTAGTGCGGTGTTTTTACTGATTTCACCGCACTACGGCTAAGACGTGTTGTGTTGGGCAACGATAATCAGTCACGGTCGATCCCGATTTCTCAATCGAAGCGTGCGGTCCGCTTCCCTAATCTCTTATTCAGCCGTTTATAGCCGCACTTCTGCTCTTTGTTATCCTCAATGTTGAGGGCCCTCCCGCTTCTTCATGAGAATTGTTCAGGCTGTTTTTGGTGTCTTTCATCACTTTGAGCTGGCTCGCGAGCTTGAGCGGCGTGGACATCTCTCTGTCATATACTCCACCTTTCCCTGGCGACGTCTTCAACGTGAAGGCCTGCCGCACTCTCGTGTCCAGACCTTCCCGTGGATCCATACTCCCGAGTTCTTGGTCCAGCGATACCGGATAGGAGGACACTGGCTGTCCGACCATCTCGGCTATGCCAATGCACTCGCCTTCGATGAATGGACTCTTCGGCGAATTCCCTCCTGTGACGCCTTTATTGCGCTCTCTGGGGCTGGCCTGAAGACCGGTCGGAAGATTCAACGGGATGGCGGCATCTTCATCTGCGATCGGGGATCCTCTCATCAGCGCTACCAGGAACAGATCGTACGCGAGGAGTACCGTCGATGGGGCGTAGATCTTCCAGTCAGCGATGAAAGAGACACGATCCGCGAAGAAAAGATATACGAAACGGCTGACCTGATCACGGTTCCATCCGGCTTCGCGCTAAAGTCTTTTATCGAAATGGGGATTCCAGCCGAGAAGATGCGGAAGATCCCTTATGGCGTCCGGCTCGAACGATTCCGGCCCGCTGGAGAGCCTCCCAAAGATCGTTTCGAGGTTCTCTTTGCTGGCGGTGTAAGTCTTCGTAAAGGAGTTCCCTACCTGATGGAAGCATTTGCAAAGCTTCCGCATTCATCCAAACGACTTCGCATAGCAGGTGCTGTCCGCCCGGACTTTGAAGCCGTCCTCTCGCGCCTGCCTCGTGAGAACGTAGAGTTTCTTGGCTCCGTCTCTCAGGAAAAGATGGTCGAACTGATGAGCACCAGCCACGTCATGGTTCTCCCCAGCATTGAGGAAGGTCTCGCTCTGGTTCAGGGGCAAGCGATGGCCTGCGGCTGCCCAGTCATCGCCTCGACTAATACCGGTTCCGAAGACCTTTATACCGACGGGGTAGAAGGCTTCATCGTCCCTGTCCGTGATTCCGCTGCATTGACCATGCGGATGCAACAATTCGCCGAGGACCCAGATCTACGGCAGCGAATGAGTGAAGCTTCACTGAAACGAGTAAAGTCGCTTGGCGGATGGAAAGACTACGGTGACCAATGGGAGCAGCTTCTGCTCGATTCCACAAGTGCTCCTGTAACCAGAGGTTGAGCTAGGTTACATAAAGCGCTTGTTTAGGGTAATGTACTAATGTTCGATAATGCTTAGGCTCCCCCGCCGACAAAGTGAACAATCTCAAGTTTGTCGTCTTGCTTCAGGACCGTCTTCGCCCAGATGGCGCGGGACGCAATCTGTCCATTGTGCTCAACGGCTACACGATCTCCTTTTAAACCCAATTCGTTTACAAGGTCTTCCAGGTTTGCCGACTCGGAGAGTGAGTCGAAGATACGTTGTTGGCCATTCAAAACAAGCATAAGCGGCATGTTTCAAGGTTAGCAGGAGTCCGAAGTCAGGCTGCCTTTCTCATTCCCTGCCGTTCGGCGTACTCCTCGAAGATCTCCCGGCTTCTTCGCAGCAGGATGCGAATAGCTTCGCCAGCGGCCATCTCGCTAACGGGTGCCTCATCGTAGACACGTTCGCTCGCTAGATGCTCGGCTGCACTTCCCAGAATCTGTAGAGCAGTTCCATAAGTCGTTGTCTCGGATACTTCTCCGGAACTTTGAACACCTGTCATCAGATATCTCCCTCCGCTACCACTATCGGCTTAGATGCTCGCAGCGTTATAAGGAGTCCTGAAATCCTCACTTTAGGGGCCAAAGATGGTTTAGAGGGCCGTTCCCAAAGCCCAGGGGGGCGGCACGGCGAATTGCTTCTGCGACGTAACGCTTGGCTTCTCGCGCAGCCTCCAGGGCTCCATCTCCTGATACAAGACTGCTCAGCAACGCGCTGGAAAAAGCGCAACCTGTCCCATGCGTCGAGGTGCTTTCGATCCGCTCGCCTGGAATCCACTCCGGTTCATACCCGGGAGCCAGTAGCAGATCATCCGGTCGCTCAAGATGACCTCCCGTCGCCAGAACATGAAGGCCCGGATATCGTTCGGCCAGAACCTGACTTCCTGAAACGACGTCCGCTGGCGTAGCAACTTTAAGTCCGGAGAGCAGGCTAAGCTCGTCCAGGTTTGGAGTCACCCAGCTCGCAAGAGGAAGCAGCCTCTCTCGTAGAAGCGTGATCCCCTCTGGGGCTAGCAACTCCCTGCCCGAACTGGAACGGATGACAGGATCGACCACGATCGGAAGATTGGGAGAGAGCTTCCGCAATCTCTCCAGATACTCCGATACGATCACCACGATCTCCGGTGTCGCCAGCATTCCCAGCTTTACACCTGCCGGAGGAAGGTCGACGTGAAGGCAGTCGAGCGTCTCTCGCAGGATCTCGGGCTTCACCGGCTCGCTACGGCGGACTCCCTGCGTCGACTGGATGGTCAGACTGGTGATGGCGGACGTTCCGAAGAGGCCGTGCGCAGCGAAGACCATCAGATCTGCTGTGATTCCGGCGCCGGAGGAAGGGTCAAATCCGGCGATGGAGAGGACGGTCTGCATAAGGTCCGAGAGATCTTCCCGTCGAGTCATCACGGGGCGTTTTGGGCTCTTTTAAGCCTTTTTTTCAACTTTTCTAAAAAAAGCTAAATTTGGTCGACTTGCCGGGAAACCGGCAAGATTCAGGTCAATTTGGGCTGAATCCAGGCGTCGGCCGGGCTTCCGGCATCTGATCTTCTTTAGCATATCTCTTCTTGCTTAGGCAAGCTTGCTTTTCTCGTAACTCGCTGTTGCTGTTTGACTTAGCAAATTAACCTCAAGACAATATAAGGAGGAGGTGGCAGTGAAGATCTTTTCTACGATGATGGGGGACAGACAGATGCCTTCCCGGCGTGGAGCAGCCATCGCAACTCTGCTGGTCGCGCTCGGAGTCACAGCGTCAGCCAGCGATGCTGGTTCGCCGACACCAGCCAAAGCTCCCGAAGCGAAACCGACACCGGTGCAGTCCAGCAAGGTGCGTCGCTGGTTCCAAATCGGTACAGCATCCTGGTACGGACGATACTTCCAGGGTAAGCAGACAGCGAACGGCGAATCGTACGATATGAACGCCCTTACCTGCGCGCACCGCAGTCTTCCACTTGGCACCTGGTTGCGCGTCACCAACCTGAAGAATCGCAAATCAATCTTCGTGCGGGTCAATGATCGTGGTCCAGTTCCTGACGACCGCATTGTCGACCTGTCGTACGGAGCCGCCAAGGCAGTCGGTATCACCGGCCTGGGCAAGGTCAAGCTCGAGAAGCTGCGTCCCGGCGATCCGGAGATGGCAAAGCAGCTGATCGCACAGCTCCGCAGACCGCTCGCGGTCGGCGAGGCGATGTAGTTCCCTTCTCAGTTTCCTCTTCTATTCGCAGCTTCAGTCTCTTCCCCGGGCCCCAGTCATTCTCAGCTAGACTGAAGCTGTGAACTCCCTGACAAACGATCTCGCCGCTAAAGACCGCCTTGCTGTCGCGCTCGATGTTCCAGACACCAATGCCGCGCTGGCTCTGGTCGACCGCCTCGAGGGCAGCTGCCGCTGGCTCAAGGTTGGCATGGAGCTTTATTACTCCACTGGGAATGCCCTGGTCGAGTCGCTTCGCCGGCGCGGCTACAGCATCTTCCTCGATCTCAAGCTTCACGACATTCCAAACACGGTAGCTGGAGCGGTTCGCTCCGCCACGCTGGCGGGTGCGGAGCTTCTAACGGTCCATGCCTTCGGCGGCGGAGCCATGCTGCGCGCTGCGGCAGAGGCCGCTGAGGCGCCGGGTTCTCCGCGGCTGCTTGCGGTGACGGTTCTCACCAGCATGGATGCGAACGAGTTGATCTCTGTCGGCGTCTCTGCCTCCCCCGCAGAGCAGGCGCTGCGCCTCGCCCGGTTGGCGAACGACTCCGGGATCCATGGAATGGTCTGCTCTGCCGAGGAGGTCGGCTCCCTGCGACGCGAGATCGGTCCGGACGCCCTGCTGGTTGTGCCGGGAATCCGCCCCTCCGGCGCTTCGGTCGACGATCAGCGAAGGATCGCTACGCCCGGCGACGCCATCTCTCGGGGAAGCTCGATGCTGGTCGTCGGACGACCGATTACGAAATCTGCCGACCCCGCCGCCGCCGCCCGCGCCGTTCTAGATGAGATCGATGCGGCTATGCACTCCCTCCCCCATTTTTAGCGCAAAGTCTTCTATCGAAGCAGCTTAGGTCCGGACCTCTGATTTCGTTCTTCGCGCAAAAGAAAAGCCCGGATGGAATCTCCGGGCTTTCTTTGAACTCTTTCCATTGTAACAACTGAGGCGAAACTAATCGGCTACGAGAAAGCCTTTGCGTTGTGAGAGTTAGAGCCTTCAGCCCTTGACAAGGCTGTGCGTGAGCCTGGAATCGCTCAGGCGCAGGGCAAGAGCCTTCGCCGAACCTCCCCCGCGGATGAACTCACTCAGGTCGACCTCGCTCACGTCATAGCCCTTTGTGTCCAGACGGTCCGCCAGATCGGTTCCTGCCCGGCCCATGATGATCTTCTGGCCGATGTTGATCACGTTGCAGGCGAATCGTGTTGCTTCCGGTTCGGTAACAGCGATCCGCATCTCGGGGGCATAGGCGGCTTCGATCCGTGCCCGCGAGGGCTTATCAAAGGCTTCCGGAAAGTAGAGTACGTGGCCGCCGGACAAAGGAGCGAAGCAGGTGTCCAGATGGTAGAAGCGGGGATCGACGAGGTGCAGCGAGCTGACCTGTGTGTGCCAAGCGTCGGCGACGTGCCGATGGCTCTGCAGACAGGTGCGGACACCGTGTGCAGCCCAGAGATGGTCGCCGGTGGCGTTGAAGAGTGCGTCTCCCTCGCCCTCGAAGGCGGTCTCCCGCGGAGTCTCCCAGATGATGAAACCGGTCGACTCGAACCAACGCCGCAGATGACGCTCCTCCGCCTGACGCTGAGGATGCGCAAAGCTCGAGAGGGCGACGATGCCATGCTGTACAACAGCGGCGTGCCCAACGAAGACCATATCCGGAAGCCCCTTCTGTCCGGGGATCAGGCGAATGTCTGCGAGTCTCTGAAGCTGGTTGTGCAGTTCCTTCCACTGGGCGAATGCGAGATCACGCGAAGGTCGATGGAGATTTCCGGCCATCCATGGATTGATGACGTAATTTACGTCATACCACTCCGGTGGACACATCAGGTGGGTTGGCCGATCGAAGTGTGGAAGGGATGAAAAACTGCGAGCCGAGGAAGATGAGTTGGGTGCTACAGGACTAATGGTACTCATATAGAACTAATTCCCTACTTTCGGTCTAGAGTCTGCCCGGCAGAAGAGACAATCGTCAAGTGAAGTATGTGTAATTTTGTTGCTTTCTTGGTACGTTGGTGCTGTAAAGGGACTTAGAGTACCATTTTTTCCTGATCTCAAGCACCAAAAAAGCCCCAATTCTGGGGCTCTCTTTTGGTAAATTCCAAGTAAGTTAGAGCTTTTCGACGAAGTCGCAGACTGAGCAGGAGATGTAGACTCCACCCGGAGTTCCCCGCTCGCGGTCCTTTACACGCTTTACGATACGCGTAGGCTTCGAGCACTTGGGGCAGTCGGTGCTCTTCTGTGTGTCCATGACCTTCTTACGGTCGCCGGTTTTGGCAATCTTTGCCATAATCTTGCTCTCCCTAGTACGAATGTTTCGGTCAGCGCGCCAAAATGCCTGATGCTCTCAAGAGGCATTCGGGAACTTCTCAGGATTGTCCGGGGCTTGTCTCGGCCGGAATCGGAGGAGAAGAACTGCGGTCGCTACTCCTTAGGATTTTACACTAATTTTTCTGTTGGGACGGACTGGGCTTTGAGGTGACCTGGTACGGCGAACTGAGGCAAAGAGTGGATGGTAGAGAAGCGGATCTCTCCACTACGGTCCTGCGGTCGAGATGACATCCTTCAAAAAAGCGAAGGTCACGCCGAAAACGCAGGCACGCCCATCCAGCGAACGCGGGCTACTCGCTGAAGACGTCCGTCTTCGAGGATCAAGGTTGAGTTCGTGACCGCGGCTGTCCTGGTGTGTTCTGCGGATAGGGGCCTACGGGCTGGCCCTGCTGGTTCGGATACGGAGCGCCGGGCTGGTTCGGAAACGGGGAGTTCTGATTTGGGTATCCGGATCCGGACTGCGATGCACTAGGAATAGGAGACTGCTGCTGCTGGGGATAGTCCTCCGAAGTATCGGCGGGAGAGCCGGGCGCAGCGGGAATCGGTTGACGATCGAGACGCTTATCCTTGTCCTTATCTTTATCGGGATACTGAACCTTCCCCTGCGCGTTCACAGGCTCAGATGCTTCGCCGGGAAGACGCAACGATGGCGGCGCAGCAGGAGCGGAGCCATCCTCTCCTTCCTTGCCGGGCACCTTGTCTCCCATAGCGATCTGCCGGGTGTTCGAGGGAATGTCTCCTTCTTCCAGCTCGTTCTTGTCGTGAAGCTCGATCGGCTTGCCGAGAGCCGCGATCTGGACCTGGGCGACGCGGTCACCTTTGAAGCGAATGAACTTTACGGTTTGGGGAACGTGCCCGTAGATCCACTCCTCGTAGCGCGACCCATTGGCATCGCCGCTTTCTTTCTCGCGAATCTTGCTTTCGGGAGAACCTAACGAGGCGAGGACCATACGGTGATTCATGCCAACGAGAACCTCGTGGGCCGCGATAGCATCCTTAATCTTTGGCGGAAGCGTATCTGCGTAGGCCTGCTCTCCGGATTTGACTCCAAAGTCGACAACGGGCTCGAGCAGAGCTTTCACTTCGGGGGCGGAGATATCGGGAATACCTTTAGGAAATACAAGCTCCAGGCGCGAGCCCATGGGCTGTTCGCCAGTATTGGCGGCCACCGGTGCGTTGTTGAGCTGAACATGGCTTAGGAAGCGGTGCTTGGCATAGGGCCCCCCATTGAAGTCAAGGACGATGCGATCGCCTTTGATATTGAGGGCTGTAACGACGACACGATCGCCAGGCGCGGCGGCCTGCCCCTTCTTATAGATCATCTCGCGATACTTTTCGCCGCCCGGCGAGAGCTCGCCATTTGCCTCGAGGGTGAGGACGCCGATCGGCAAAGGACGATGCGCGAAACCCTGCTCGGCTTCGAGATTGCGGACCAGTTCGCGACGGCCTCGCTCATTCAGCTTCTGGTCAGAGAGTGGAAGACTGGTGGGGTGAAAAGAGGTCGAGATATCCGCGGTAGCGGTCTTCTCTCCTACAACAAACACCTGCGCGTAGAACGCTTGAGCCGGGAGAAGAAGACACCCTGCGAGGAGGGTCCATCTGTGCGTGCGGGTCGCCATGGAAGCACCTCAGATACAGACAAGATTGCGCCTTCTGTTCCCTTTTGACAAGGGGAGCGGAGCATGGTTGGTCGATTTAATCAAAGCGAGATGAGAAATTTACATTTTCAGGGGAGGTGAGGCTCAGGCATCCGGCGGATCTCCGGCCGAACGCCCCTGAGGCGAAGCAGGAAGGATCTGAATCAGTGCTGGAGGGCGGCTCTGCTGCTCCTGCTCCATGGCGACATGAGCGGCCGGGGGTTTGGCCTCCATGGGATATCCACCGGGAACGATGGTGGGATGGGTGTAGTTCCAGGCGTATTCGCGGGTGACGCGGACCAGGACGATGAGACCGACCAGGAGAGCCAGCGCCGTGAAGCGAGCGGCCTCTGGGCCGTAGCTTCCACCGGTGAGCGACCTTCTGCCGGAGGCGATGGTCTGGACCAGAACCGCAGATTCGACGCTCCCTTTGACCGGGAGTCCGAAGAGAACTCCCATGCTGGCGCTCCAGGCAAAGTGCATTCCCCAGGCGATCCACAGACCGTGGGTTCTGAGCCACGAGACGGAGAGCAGGATTCCCATAAGGATGGCCATCCATATTCCGGCGGCCCTGGCTCCATGATGAAGTACCTGGGCAAGACCGAAGAGGACAGACATTCCGAGAGTGGCGAGGACGGGGCCGGTGGTGTCAATCAGGCAGCGGAAGGCGTATCCGCGAAAGATAACTTCGACAGCCAATGTCTGGGCCGCAAGGGTTAGAAGAGTGATGGCCAACAGACGCAGGGTTCCGGGCTCAGTCCAGAAGGTGACGTGAAGGCTTCCTGCAAGCGCCATGGGAAGGATGGAGAGGATGACCATCGCCCACCCGAGGGCAGCACCGGTGAGCCATTCTGTGCGTGCTGAGAGACGACTGGGAAGGGCGAGCACGGAACGAAACGATGCAGGACGCCGCCCAATCATCTCCAGCAGGAGGTATCCGACGGCGAGCAAAAACAGAAGAAACAAGGCGCTCAGAAGAGGCTGCCAGGCTGGGAGATTGAGCCGGTGCGTAATTCCGCGTGCCGAGCTGGCTGAGAGCAGCCAGGAGGACGCCGACCAGGCGATAGCCGCGGCAAAGCGCGCAAACTGGAGGAGTCGTCCAGTGCGCTTGCGCGTAGTCGTTAAATCAGAGGCGTACGACAACAAAAAAGGGCTCCGTGCGGGGCGAGCCGCTATACGCTGGCCGAGGCCTC
>Ga0268266_10002315_pt1 | contig 20653 bp, 15 predicted proteins | sample KBSS13metaG_FD_190356 | JGI IMG/M metagenome (GOLD analysis project Ga0268266, IMG submission 190356) | Switchgrass rhizosphere microbial communities from Kellogg Biological Station, Michigan, USA - KBS S1-3 metaG (SPAdes) (version 2) | ecosystem: Host-associated > Plants > Roots > Rhizosphere... | reverse complement strand
CGCGATCCGCGGCTGCGCGTGCTGTCGTTTCCGCCGCTCGGCGGCCCGGCCGCACGCAATGCCGGCGTGCGCGCCGCGCGTGGCGACCTGTTCGTGTTCATCGACGACGACGACCTGCCGTACGGCAACGACTGGCTGCGGCGTCACGAGAGCAACTTTGCCGATCCGAAGTGCCTCGGCGTGACCGGTCAGTTCTTCGAGCCCGATGCCGCGCCGTACGTGAACCTCGAGCGCGCGCGCCGCGACGTTCTCAGCTTCAACGTGCTGATGTGGCAGCGCGTGTTCGCGCGCACCGATCAGAAGAAGCGCGTGCAGAGCCTGATGGGCGGCAACGCGGCGATCCCGCGGCGCACGCTCGAGCGGTTCGGGTTGTGGGACGAGTGCACGCCGATCGAGGACGAGCCGTCGCTCGCGTTCCGCATCAACGCCGCCAAGGATCCCGACGAGTATCTGCTGTTCGATCCCGACGTGAAGATGATCCGCCGGCTCGACGTGCCGGGCGGGATGGCGAAGCGGACGATGTCAGGACCGCGCTACGCGAAGCGCGTGTTCACGTTTCTGCACAACATCATCGCGCACTACTTCCCGGTGCGCTTCGTGCTGCTGTACCCCGCGTACTTCTACATGTGCGCGTATCACGTGACGCAGTGGATCTGCAGCGACAGCATCAAACACCGCACGCTGCCTCATCGCGTGTGGGCGGTGACCGGGTTCTTCCTGTCGCTGATCCCACTCTGGATCTTCTGGCTCGCGAGCTGGAGCGTGCGGCGCATCGTCGTCGGCGAGCCGCCACATCGACCGACGCTGCATCCCGAGCCACAGCCGATCGCGGTCGTGGCCGAGCAGCTGACCGCGTAGCTCAGCGGTTCGCGGCGGCGGCGCGCTGACACGCCGGCGTGACGCGATAGGCGGTGTAGCCGCCTCCGATCGCGCCGAGCGTGCCGAACACACCCTTGGCGACGGCGCCTTTGGCGGCCGACACGCCGAGCGCCAGGCCGGCGGCGGCGCCGCCGATGACGTGGCTACCGCACGACTCCTGATCTGCGGTGCCGGCGCCGCCGGTGACGTGGGCAAGTAGGCTCGGATCGATGCTCGTCATTACCGGCCAGTGGAGCAACGCACGTGCCGAGCGAGTCGGCTGACATCACGCGTGGTTGGGCGGCGATGGCTAGCCGCGCCGCCAGCTAGTCGACCTTCGGTAGCGGACCGTTCTTGCAGCGTGTCGTCGCGTTCTGCATCGACACGGTGGCCTTGTGGCAGGCGAGCGCGATGACCTTCTGATCCTCGGGCTTGGGCTCGCCCTTCTTGCCGGCGTCGAATGCCTGCTGCGCGATCTCGGCCACGCGCTTGGACCACACGCGGATGTCCTCGTCGGCGTTCGGGCAGGTGCCGTAGGCGGTGATCGCGGCGACCAGGGCGTCGCACTCGGCTTCCATCGTGCCGACCACGAGGTCGGGCTCCGCGGGGATCGGCTCGCCCGGCGGCACCGGCGGCACCTCGTGGTGACAGCCCACTAACGTGGCGATGAGAAGCCATTTTCGGCCGAAGTCGCTCGGGAGTGTCGGCCGCATGCGCTAGATCGAGAGTTCATAGCATGGGTGGCTTCACGCATCTGCACCTCCACACGCAGTACAGCCTGCTCGACGGCGCGATCCGCGTGAAGGATCTGTTCCCGAAGGTCCGCGAGCTCGGGATGGACACCGTCGCCGTCACCGACCACGGCAACATGTTCGGGGCGATCGACCTCTACAGCGAGGCGAAGGCCACCGGCACCAAGCTCATCTTCGGCTGCGAGACCTACGTCGCGGCGACCGATCGGCACGATCGCACCAACCGCCGCAACTACCACCTCATCCTGCTCGCGAAGAACGACGTCGGTTACAAGAACCTCTCGTACCTCAACTCGATGGGGTACCTCGAAGGCTTCTACTACAACCCGCGCATCGACAAGCCGCTGCTCCGCGAGCACACCGAGGGGCTCGTCGGAATGTCGGCGTGCCTCGGCGGCGAGATCGCGCAGACGCTCGAGAAGAACGGCGTCGCCGCCGCGGAAGAAGTCGCCAAGGAGTACGCGAGCATGTTCGCGCCCGGCGACTTCTATCTCGAGCTGATGCCGACGCCGATGACCGAGCAGGAGACGCTCAACGGCGAGCTCATCAGGATCTCGAAGAAGACCGGCATCCCGCTCGTCGCCACGAACGACTGCCACTACGTCAACCGCGCGGACGCGACCGCGCACGACGTGTTGATGGCGATCCAGACCGGCAAGAGCCTGAAGGACGAGAAGCGGCTCAAGCACGTCGTCGACAGCTACTACATGAAGTCGCCGTCGGAGATGAACGCCGCGTTCAAGGACGTCTCCGAGGCCATCGAGAACACCGCGAAGATCGCGGCCGAGTGCAACGTCAAGCTCAAGCTCGATCAGACGCACATGCCGCAGTACAAGGTGCCCGAGGGTCACGACCTCGACACCTATCTCGCGAACATCATCGAGAAGGGGCTCGAGCGCCGGTTCGGCGAGCTGCGCGAGCGCGGCCTCGCGTTCGACCCCGACGTCTATCGCGAGCGCGTCAAGCGCGAGATGGGCGTGATCCAGAAGATGGGGTTCTCGGGCTACTTCCTCATCGTCTGGGACTTCATCAACTGGGCCAAGGAGCACGGCATCCCCGTCGGACCCGGTCGCGGCTCGGGCGCTGGCTCGGCCGTCGCGTGGGCGATGCGGATCACCGACATCGATCCGATCGAGTTCAAGCTGCTGTTCGAGCGCTTCTTGAATCCCGAGCGCGTGTCGATGCCGGACTTCGACGTCGACTTCTGCATGAACCGCCGCGGCGAGGTCATCCAGTACGTTCAAGAGAAGTACGGCAAGCACCAGGTCGGCCAGATCGCGACGTTTCACCAGCTCAAAGCGCGCGGCGTGATCCGCGACATCGCGCGCGCGATGGAGGTCCCGTTCGGCGAGGCCGACAAGCTCGCCAAGCTCGTGCCCGAGCCGGTGCAAGGCAAGTCGCCGCCGGTGCGCGAGGCGATCGAGCAGGTCGGCGAGCTCAAGCAGCTCTACAACGAGAGCCCGCTCCACAGAGAGCTGCTCGATCTCGCGGCGTCGCTCGAGGGCTTGAACCGCAACGCCGGCATGCACGCCGCGGGCGTCGTGATCGCCGAGAAGCCGCTGTGGGAGTACGTGCCGTGCTTCAGGGGCCAGAACGACGAGCTCGTCACGCAGTTCGCGATGAAGGAGGTCGAGAAGGCGGGCCTCGTCAAGTTCGACTTCCTCGGCCTCAAGACGCTCACGGTGATCCAGACCGCCGTGAAGCTGATCAATCAGCAGCGTCCGCCCGGTGACGAGTTCGACATCAACCTGATCGATCGTTCCGATGCGGGCGTCTACAAGATGATCACGCGCGGGGACACGACCGGCGTGTTCCAGCTCGAATCGAGCGGCTTCCGCGAAATGCTGAAGAAGCTCAAGCCCGACTGCCTCGAGGACATCGTCGCGGCCGGCGCGCTGTACCGGCCGGGCCCGCTCGAAGGCGGCATGGTCGACACGTTCATCGAGGTCAAGCACGGCCGCCAGAAGCCGGACTACATGTATCCGACGCTCGAGCCGGTGCTCAAAGACACCTACGGCGTCATCGTCTACCAGGAACAGGTGATGCAAATCGCGCAGGTGCTCGCGGGCTACACGCTCGGCGGCGCCGACATGCTCCGCCGCGCGATGGGCAAGAAGAAGCCCGAGGAGATGGCCAAGCAAAAGGCCAGCTTCATGGACGGCGCCAAGAACCAGAACGTCGACCCCAAGAAGGCCGGCGAAATCTTCGACCTCGTCGAGAAGTTCGCGGGCTACGGCTTCAACCGCTCGCACTCGGCGGCGTACGGCTGGGTCACGTATCAGACGGCGTATCTCAAGCATCACTACCCGCACGAGTTCATGGCGGGCTTGATGTCGTGCGACGCCGACAACATCGAGAACGTCGTCAAGTTCATCGCCGAGGCGCGCGCGATGGGCCTCGTCGTCGAGCGACCCGACATCAACGAGTCGCAGCTCGACTTCACGGTCACGCCGCGCGCCGATGCCACCGGCGGCAAGATCGTTCGCTTCGGGCTGGGCGCGGTCAAAGGCGTCGGCACGAACGCGGTCGAGGCGATCCTCGAAGCGCGCGCCACCGACGGCACGTTCGAGTCGTTGTACGAGCTGTGCCGCCGCGTCGATACGCAGAAGTGCAACCGCCGCGTGCTCGAGCAGCTGATCAAGAGCGGCGCGTTCGACGGCTTCGGCAAGCACCGCGCGCAGCTGCTCGCGGCGCTCGACGGGGCGATCGAGCGCGGCGCCGCCGAGCAGCGCGATCGCCGCAGCGGCCAGACGTCGCTGTTCGGCTTGATGGAGCCGGTGCGTGCGCCGGACTCGACTGCGCCGAAAGTCGGCGAGGTCTATCCCGAGATCGAGCAGTGGGGGCACAAGGAGCTGCTCGCGTTCGAGAAGGAAGCGCTCGGGTTCTACGTGTCCGGCCACCCGCTCGATCGCTACGCCGGCGACCTGTCGCGCTACGCGACGGCGACGACGGCGGAGTTCGCGGCCGGCCATCGCTCGCCGGGCGAGCACTCGGTCGGCGGCATCGTCAGCCAGTACCGCGAGATGATCACGAAGAAGGGCGACAAGATGGCCCGCTTCCAGCTCGAGGACACGTCGGGCTCGCTCGAAGTCATCGCGTTCCCCAAGACGTTCGAGAAGGTCCGCCACGTGCTGGTCAGCGACGAGCCGATCCTGTGCACCGGCCAGGTCAAGAACGAAGGCACGACCGACGCCGCCGAGTGGAAGATGCTGCTCGAGACCGCGCAGCCGCTGTCGGAGCTGCGCCAGCAAAAGAGCTCGCGCATGGTGATCTCGCTCGACGCCGACGCGCTCACCCACGATCAGATCGACGAGCTCAAGACGATCCTCAACGCCGCGACGCGCGGCGGCTGTCAGCCGGTCGTTCAGCTCAAGATCTCGACGCGCTCGGTCGCGGTGATCGCGCTGCCTGCCGACATCTGGTCGGTCGCGCCGACCGATGACCTGCTGATCCGGATCGAGCGGCTGTTCGGCGATCGCGTCGCGACGCTCGCGTAGACAAGCTCTCCACCAGCCCAGGGACGCTCTCCACTAGCTCAACCAGAGCCACCTTAACGCATCGAGATCATTCGACGCGCGAGGGACGGACTAAACCGACGCGACTTCAGGACAGCCTCGTCGCGCGCGATCGGCCGTCGTTCGCGGCGATTCCTCGTCGGAAAACGCGAGCAAGTTTAGTCCGTCCCCGAGCGCATCAATGATCTCGCGGGATTAGATCGCGCTTGGTTGAGCTAGTGGAGAGCGTCCCTAATCCAGGCCGAGGCGCTCGAGGTCGTCGTCGTCGAGCCCGAAGTAGTGCGCGGTCTCGTGCAGCACGGTGATGCGGACTTCTTCGGCGAGCTCGTCGAGGTCGGCCGCGATGCGCTCGAGGTTGCGCTTGAACAACAGGATCGTCGTGACCGCCGGCGCGAGATCGTCGGCGGCTTCCGTGCCCTGGAACAGCCCGAGCAGCCGCGGGTCGATGCCGTCGGCGACGAGCTCCTCCGATGGCGCGGTCTCGATCAGGATCGGCACGCGCTCGAGCTTGGTGCGGACCTCGGCGGGCAGCTCGGCGAGCGTCGCCAGCGCGATCCGCTCGATCTCGTCGTCGGCCATCGAAACCGGCCCGGCGGGCGCGGCGGCGTCGCGCGTGCGGACCTCTTGCCACGCGGCGATCATCGCCGCCTGATTGCCGGTCGCCTCGTGGATGCGGCCGAGCAGATGGAGCGCGTCGGTCGAGAACTTGGGATCGTTGCGCGCGACCTCGATCCACTTGAGCGCCGACTCGGTGTCCTCGGATGCGAGCGCGAGCTCCGCGAGCTCGAACGCCTGCTCGGGCTCGTCGATCGCCGACGTCGCGAGCTCGCCGAGCACCTCGCGTGCTTCGTCGGGCTGGCCGAGGCCGAGCAGCGCCTCGGCGCGCACGACCACCGCTTCGATCAGATCGGCTTCGTCGTCGATGAAGTCGAACGCGCCCGACACCGTGTCGAGGGCGCGCTCCGGGTCGCCGAGGTCGCGCAGCTCGATGCGAGCGGCGCAGATCCGCGGCATCGGATCGTCGGGGGTCAGCTCCATCATCGAGCGATAGTGGGCGAGGGCGGTGTCGATCTCGCCACTCGCATCGGCGACCGCCGCGGCCAGCGCGATCACACCGGGGTTCTTGCGATCGATGCGCTGGCAACGCTCGACGCACGCCGCGGCGACGTCGAGCTGGCCCGCGTCGAGCGCGTCGAACCCGCGATCGAGATCGGCCGTCAGGCGGTCTTGTCGAGTCATAGCGGTGACATACCGCGATTTGCACCACCGCGCCCGCATCGCTATCGTCTGGGCGTGAAAGCAGTCTGGCTCGCCGCGGTCGTCCTCGCAGCCGCGTGTCACACCGGGACGCGGAAGACCCTCGTGCCCGACGTGCCGACCACGGGCGATCCGGAGGCGCGCAACCGGTTCCTCGAGGCCAAGGCGAAGTTCCTCGAGGACGCGCACACCAGCAGCACCGAGTTCGAGCGAATCGCGCAGGACTTTCCCGCCGATCCGATCGTGCCGTGGGCGGACCTGTACGCCGGCATCGCGTCGGTCAAGGCGCACGACTACGCGAAGGCCGACGCGCAGCTCGCCAAGGTCCTCGCCGTCCATACCAACGAAGGCGTCGAGACCAAGGCGCGCCTGTACCTCGGCATCGCGAAGAACTACGAGGGCGATGTGGCGGCCGCGCGCGATCTGCTTGGCCACGGCGCCGATCGTGCGATCGAGAACGACGACGAGCGCACCGAGTATCTCGCGGCGGTCGCATACGCGCTCGCGGCCGGCGAGCAGCCGCTCTCCGCACTGCCGTACTTCGATCAGCTGTGGCCGCGTTCGACGCCGACCGAGCGCGGCGTGATGATCGGCCGCATCGCGCAGATCGTCCAGACGGCCGCGCCCGACGCGCTCGCCAACGCGTACAACGCGCTGCCCGATCGCCGCGGCCCGAGCATCGCGATCGCCGGCGGCCGGCTCGCGCTGATCTTCGAGGCGACCGGCGACGCGGCCGGTGCCGCGAAGCGCCGCGCCGACATCGCGCCCGCGCGGCAGGCTGCAGGGCTGACCGCGACGATCACGGAAACCACCGTCGGCGCGCTCAAGGGCGCGCCCGGCGCCGGCGATCCGGGCCTGCTCGGCGCGGTCGTGCCGCTCGGCAGCAAGCGCGAGAATCGCGTGGCCGAAGCCGCCGTCGCGGGCCTCGGGCTCGCGGCCGGCGCGACCGATGGCAAGGGCGTCGCCGCGATCGAGACGCGCGCCGCGACCGACAAGGACGCCGCGGCATCGGCGGTCGATCAGCTCGCCGGGCAAAACGTGATCGCGATCGTCGGGCCGATCGAAGGCGTCGCCGTCGATGCGGCCGGCGCGCGCGCCGAGAGCTCCGGCGTGCCGCTGATCTCGCTCGCGACCGCGCCCGAGCAGCGCGCGGCGGGCCATTTCGTGTTTCACATCCGGCATTCGGCCGAGTCGCGCGCGCGCACGCTCGCGAAGCTCGCCGTCGCCAAGGGCGTGACGCGGTTCGCGGTGTTCGCGCCCGATAGCGGCTACGGCAAGGCCGTGACGACCGCGTTCGCCGATGCCGTGCAAAAAGCCGGCGGCTCGATCGTCAAGCGCGTGACCTATCCGAAGGACGCCAAGTCGTTCGCGAAGCCGGCCAAGGAGCTCGGCGATGGCTGGCAAGCGGTGTTCGTGCCCGACAGCGCCGATACGCTCGCGCTCGCCGCGCCGGCGATCGCCGCGGCGGGCAACGTGCCCAAGCCGATGCCGTTCCCGAAGAAGGTGCTCGGCGGCCGGCCGATCCTGCTGCTGTCGACGGCCGAGGATCTCACCGCCGATTTTCTGACCGCGGCCGGCCACGACGCCGCCGGCGCGCTGCTGGCACCCGGGTTCTATCCCGACGACGCCGATCCGGCGATCAAGCCGTTCCTCGATCGTTTCGTCGTCGCGTACGGCCACGCGCCCGGTGCCGGCGAGGCCTACGCCTACGATGCGGCCGAGCTGGTCGCGTCGGCGCGCGGCGGATCGCGCAACGCGCTCGCGGCGGCGCTCGCGTCCAGCACGCTCGCGGGCGTGACTGGCACGATCAAGTTCGACGCGGATCACCGCCGTGCCGATCCGGGCGTGGTCTACACCGTCGTCGAAGAAACCGGTGGCACGTGGGCAATTCGCACGCTCAAGTAGCCGCGCTGTGCGTGCTCGCGACGGCCGCAGCATGCCACCGCGATCCGATCGGCGATGCGTGGACCACCGCCGACTGGACCGAGGCGGGCGTTCCGGATCCGGGCCACGAGTGGACCAGCGACGAGCTCGATCTCGCGGTGAAGGCGATCGAGAAGGCGATCGGCGTCGATCGTCACCGACGGCCGGCGTTTCACGGCAGCCGCGGCGGCGCGGTGTTCGCGCGCGTGGTCTCCGAGCCGGTGCTCGATCCGAAGGCCGACCCGCGCGCGCGGTTCAGCAGCATCGAGCTCGGCCTCGAAGCGCATCACGCGTTCAGCAACCTGTATCCGATCGCCGCGCTCGAGCCCGCGTCGCGCGAATCGATCGAGACACTCGGCGTGATGTTCGACGACTACGCGCGGCTCGAGCCGGCGATCGATCCGTTCCTCGCGACGTTCGGGAGCGACGATGCGTCGCTCGACGCCCGGCGCAAGAGCGTGCTCAAGGTCCAGGTCGGCCTGGGCCTCATGCTCCACCACGCGTTTCTCGTCGCCAACGATCGCCGGATCTCCGTGGTCGATCGCGTGGCGCTGCTCGGCTACGTCGGTCACGCGATTCCCGCGGCGTTCCCGCACCTCACGCCCGACGTGCAGGACAAGCTCCGCAGCGACGCGGCCGTGCTCGTGCATGCGACGACCGGAGATCTCCACGATGCGGCCGCTGCGGTTCTGCGTCTGGTCCCGCCATAACGTGGTAGACCACGGGCCATGGCGTTCTCGGTCGGCAATCGGTTGATCGCGGCGCTCGACGCGCCGAACGCCGCCGCGGCCGCAGGCCTCGTCGAGCGGCTCGCCGGCGTGCCCAGCTGGGTCAAGCTCGGCCTCGAGCTGTTCTGCGCCGAGGGCCCCGCGCTCGTGCGCGAGCTCGTCGCGCAGAAGCTCGCGGTGATGCTCGACCTCAAGCTCCACGACATTCCCGAGACCGTCGCGCGCGCGACCGCGCAGGCGGCGTCGCTCGGCGCTGGGCTACTCACCGTGCACGCCTCGGGTGGGCGCGCGATGCTCGAAGCGGCGGTGCGCGCGGCGCGCGATGCCGGCGACACGCGCGTGCTCGCCGTGACCGTGCTGACCTCGCTCGACGATGCCGACCTCGCGGCGATCGGCGCGCAGGGCCCGGTGGGCGAGCTGGTGCGCCGTCGCGCGGAGCTTGCTGCGAGCGCCGGCTGCGACGGCATCGTCGCGTCGCCGCACGAGGTCGCGCTCGTGCGCGCGTCGGTGCCGAGCAACTTCTTGATCGTCACGCCGGGCGTGCGACCCGCCGGCGCCGCGCGCGGCGACCAGAAACGCGTGATGACACCGGGCGAAGCACGCGCGGCTGGTGCCGACCTCGTCGTCGTCGGCCGTCCGCTGCGCGACGCGCCCGATCCGGCGGCGGCGGCGCGCGCGGTGATCGCCGAGCTCGCGTAGATGTCGAGTCCGGGAGAACGACTCGTCTACGGCGCCGGTCCAGTGCGCGAGCTGCTCGTGCGTCGGCCGAAACAGCTGCGCGCGATCTGGGTCGATCCGCGGCGCGCCGACAAGAGCGCCGGGGATCCGGTGGCGCAGATCGTGACCGCGGCGCGCGCGGCGGGCATTCGCGTCGAGGATCGCGACCGCGCGACGCTCGATCGCGCGGCAGGCGAGGGCGCGCGCCATCAAGGCGTGATCGCGTGGCTCGGCACGTTCGATTACGCGGAGCTCGACGACCTCGTCGGCGGCGAGGGCCCCGCGCTCCTGGTCGCGCTCGACGGCGTCGAGGATCCGCGCAACCTCGGCGCGATCCTGCGCTCGGCGTACTTGCTCGGCGCGAACGGCGTGATCATTCCCGAGCATCGCGCCGCGCAGGTCACCGCGCTCGTCGCGAAGGCATCGGCCGGCGCGAGCGAGCTGGTGCCGATCGCGCAGGTCGGCAACCTCGTGCGTGCGCTCGAGCGCTTGCGCGAGCTCGACGTGTGGCGCGTCGCGGTGCACGCGTCTCCGGAGGCGCAGCCGATCGCGCAGATCGACGGCAGGATGCCGCTGGTCCTGGTGCTCGGCTCCGAAGGCGGCGGCGTGCGGCCGCTGGTCGCGAAGCAATGCGACTTCCACGCCGTGATCCCGATGGTTCACGCCGGTGTCGGCTCGTTCAACGTGTCGGTCGCGGCCGCGCTCGCGCTCTACGAGATGCGGCGCCAGCGCGGCTGAGCTGGCCACTCGAGTTGCCGGTTTCGGGCCGTTGTGGCGCAGATCGCCGCAGCCAGGCCCGGGGACGCGGGCACTCATCTTGCCTATCCGCCGCGCATGCAGCTGGGAAGGCATGTTGCGGGCGTCACGTTCGCGCTCGGTCTCGTGGCTTGCTCGCACCCGGGCCCGGATCAGAACGTCCACGGCACCGATGCGCCGGACGCGGGCGGATCCGATATCGGCGTCGATGCCGGGTCCAACACGACGCCGTTCTCGGTCGTCGGCGTGCCGCTCGCCGGCTGCTTCAACACGCACACCGTCACGACCGTGATCGGCGGCCAATCGTTCGCGCTCAACGTCGACACCGGATCGTCGTCGCTCGGCGTGGCCGCCTCGAACTGCGCGCAGTGCACCAACGTCACGCCGCTCTACACGCCCGGCGCGACCGCGACCGACCTCCACGAGACGGTCTCGTCGCAGTTCGACACCGGCGAGCTCGGCTGGAGCGGCGAGGGCTACGAGGACACGGTCGCGATCGGCGGGCTGGGCGTGCCCGTCGACTTCGCGGCGATCGCGATGCAGACGTCGTACTTCTTCGATCCGAACAACTGCCCGACGCAGAACGGCGACGTCCCGGCCAACTACGAGGGCATCATCGGCTTCGGTCCCGAAGGGCTCCTGATCGCCGGCACGACGCAGTATCAGGGCGCGCTGGCCAAGTCCGGCGCACCCGACGTGTTCGCGCTCGACTTCTGCAACACCGGCGGCGAGCTCTGGCTCGGTGGATACGATCCGTCGGTCCTGACCGGCCCGATGCAGTACACGGACATGGACTCGCAGGGGCTGTACTCGGTCGACTGGACCGAGCTGACCATCGGCTCCGGCGCGCCGATCGCGATGACCGCGCCGACCGCGATGCTCGACAGTGGCGGCGCGCCGATCATCGTCCCCGACGCCGCGTTCAACACGATCGCGAGCACGCTCGAGGCCGATCCGAACGTCGCATCGACGCTCGGCGCGACGTGGTTCTCGGCGACCGCGAATGCGTTCGCCAACTGCGTCACGCTGACGTCGACGCCGGCGCAGATCGACGCGCTACTGCCGCCGCTCGAGTTCACGTTTGGCGCCACCAACCCGATTCAGGTCACGCTTCAAGCGACCGAGTCGTATCTCCTCTACTACTACGTGAGCCCGACGCAGGTGACGTACTGCCAGAACGTGATCGACGGCCAGGCCACGTACGGCGGCAACTTCTACTACCTCGGCCAGACCCTGATGAACGATCACGTCGTCGTGCACGATCGCGCGAATCACCGCGTCGGCTTCGCGCCGACGTCGCGCTGCGGCACCTAGGAGGCCGTATTGAATACGCCCTCCGTCGCATGATCGCCTCGCGAGGCGCTCGGCTATACGGAACGCCTCGCCAAGGCTCGGCTAGCTCACGGGGGCGGCGCCTGATCGATCTCGCGGCGCGCGTTCCACCACAGGAGCAGCGAGACGATTCCGCCGGCGAGCTCGAAGTACGACTCGGTGCGGTTCATGTGCAGCGTCATGTAGAGCCAGTGGTGCGTCGCCGGGAAGAACCCGAGCGCGGCGAGCGCGAGCATGCCCACGCCGCTGATCAATACGAACAGCGCTTCTTCGCCGAACCTGGCGAAGCCAAAGCCGACGAGCCCGACGCCGAGGTTGAGCCCGATCGCGTGGATGCGGTTGGTCGGAAGCGGCCCGATCTGCTCGGTGAACAACCCGAACGCGCCCACGACCACGAGGAAGCTGGAGACCAGCAACGCCCATGTCTGCACGAGCTTGTGGGGGTTGGTCGCCATCCCGGCCATGACCCCAGCATAGAGGATCCAGCGCCGGGTGCCACCTGTGTGCGCTACGCGACGATCTTCTCGAGGAAGCTCGCCTTGAGCAGCTTCTCCCCATGAACCGGGAAGAACGTGTAGATGCTGTCGCCGACCACGCGCACGACCTCGCCTTCGCCCCAGCGCGCGTGGCGCACGATGTCGCCCTTCTCGAGCGGGCCGAACACCGGCCGCTTGACGCGCTCGATCTTGAGCGCGCGGCCGCGGCCCGCGGTGTGGCGACGGCGCAGCGCTTCTTCGAGGAGCGCCTTGCGGGTCTCGGGATCGCCGCCGCGGCGAGCGGCGCGCTCGACGGCCAGGCGCTCGGCGCCGAGATCGTGGATCGCCGGCTGGATCGGCAGGTTCCGTGCGGCGCGCTGGCAGTTGTCGCAGCTGCCGCACGCCGGCGCATCGGTGTAGCCGAAATACGTCACGAGCAAGCGCGTGCGGCACAGGTGCGATTGCGAGTAGCGCAGCATCGCGGCGAGCCGAGCCCGGTCCTGCGCGCGCTTCTGCTCGTAGCGGCTCGCGGCGCGCGCGAGGTCGTCGATGCTCGGCGGCTCGGTCGCGAGCGGCGCGAACCGCGCGCCCGGCGCTTCGGCCGCGAACCCGACTTCTTTCAGGAACGACAGCACCACGCGCGCCTTCTTCGCGGGCGCATCGGCGCGCTCGGCGATGTCCTTGACGGGCATGAACACCGGGTCGTGATCGTCGGTCTCGGTCGTCGCGACCGTGCCGCCGGTGACGTGCACCAGCGCTTCGGCGACCGCGCGCGTCTGCTCGGGCGTCGGATAACGCCCGCCGAGGAAGAAGCTCTGGATGCGCTTGTCCTCGGGCTGATAGAGCAGCACGCAATCGGCGGGCAGGCCGTCGCGGCCGGCGCGACCAGCTTCCTGGTAGTAGCTCTCGAGCGAGCCCGGGAAGTTGTAGTGGATGACGAACCGCAGGTCCTGCTTGTCGACGCCGAGACCGAACGCGTTGGTCGCGACCATGAGCCGCGGCTCGCCGTGCTCCATGAACGCGCTCTGCACGCGCTCGCGATCCTTGGCGCGCATGCGGCCGTGATAGCGCCCGCACTCGACGCCTTGCGACCACAAGAAGTCGGCGAGCGCGTCGACGGTCTTCACCGTCGCGGCGTAGATGATGCCGCAGCCGCGCTGCTTCTCGATCAAGCGCAGGAGGAGCGCCTGCTTCTTGCGCTCGCTCGACGCCTTGATCACGTGATAGCGCAGGTTCGGGCGATCGAGCCCGATGTCGATGACCGACGTATCGGCGACGTCGAGGCCGAGCTGCGCGAGGATGTCGTCCTTGACCTTCGGCGGCGCGGTCGCCGTCAGCGCGAGCACCGGCGGCTTGCCGAGCGCGCGCACGGCCTCGCCGAGCCCGAGATACGCGGGCCTGAAGTCGTGGCCCCATTGCGAGATGCAGTGCGCTTCGTCGACCACGAACAGCGCGACGCGAACGCTCGCGAGCCGATCGCGGAACCGCGGCTCGCCGAGTCGTTCGGGCGTGACGTAGGCGATGCACGGCCGGTTCTCCGACAGCCGCGCGAGCGCCGCGGCTTCATCGCGCGGCGACAGTGTCGAATCGAGTCGCAGCACTTCGATGTGCAGCTCGGCGAGCTTGTCGTGCTGATCTTTCATCAGCGCGATCAGCGGCGAGACGACGAGCGTGACGCCATCGAGCTCGAGTGCGGGCAGCTGATAGCAGAGCGACTTGCCCGCGCCGGTCGGCATGATCGCGAGCGTATCGATGCCGGCGAGCACGTTGCGGATCGCGAGCGCCTGGCCGGGACGGAAGTACGAGATGCCGAACCGGCGCTTGCCGAGCTCGAGCATGTGCGCGTCGATCGATGCGTCGTCGCCATCGAGATCGAGCGTGTCGAGTACTTCGCCATCGACATGCGAATCGTCTGGATCGACGACGATCGTGTCGTGATCGGACTCCTCATCATTGGCCGTCTGCGGCCGGCGCGCCTCGGCGATCTTCGCGATGTCGCGCGTGCCGCGTGCGAGCTTGCCCGACGGCGGAGCGAGCTCCGCGACGTGGCTTTCCGACGCTGGGGACGCCAGTCCAGCCGTGATCGCGCGCCGCTTGGTGCGTCTCTCTTCCAGCTGGTGTTTGGACATCAAAGGCTACCGTCGCTCGGAACCACGGGGTCCGCAAGCGAAACATCGCGACGAAATATGGTGAGCGCGTACGCCACACTCCGTCACGTCTTAACACTCGTTTGCAGTGTCTCTTAGCGCACGAATTTCATTCGCGCCGAAGTCACTTCGCGACGAGGTAACCGTCGTTTGTCAGTAGCTCCGCGGTCAAGACTGCACCACCCGCCGCACCCCGGACGGTGTTGTGCGACAGGCAAACAAATCGATAGTCGAACTGACGATCTCCGCGCAACCGGCCGATCGAGACCGCTTGACCGTTGCCGGCATCGCGGTCGAGCTTGGTCTGCGGCCGATCGTCTTCCGTGAAGTAGCGCAGGAACGGCGTCGGCGCGCTCGGCAGCTTCTTGTGCTGCGGCGGACCGGCATATTCGCGCCACGACGCGAGGATCTGGTCCGTGGTCGGCTTGTGATCGAACGCGACGAACACCGCGGCCATATGACCGTCGCTAACCGGCACGCGCATGCACGTCGCGCTGATCATCGGCGCAGTCGCGTTGACGATCGCGCCTTGCTTCACACTGCCCCAGATCTTGAGTGGCTCTTGTTCGGTCTTTTCCTCTTCGCCACCGATGAACGGGATGACGTTGTCGGCCATCTCCGGGAACGTCGCGTGTGTCTTGCCAGCGCCGCTCAGCGCTTGATACGTGCACACCGCAATGCGGCTCGGACCGAACGCGAGCAGCGGATGGATCGCGGGAACGTAACTTTGAAGCGAGCAGTTCGGCTTGACGGTGATGAATCCGCGCTTCGTGCCGAGTCGCGCGCGCTGCGCGGTGATCACCTCGGCGTGGTGCGCGTTGATCTCGGGCAAGATCATCGGCACGTCGGGCGTCCAGCGGTTCGCGCTGTTGTTCGAGACGACCGGCGTCTCGGCGCGCGCGTAGGCTTCTTCGAGCGCCTTGGTCTCCGGCTTGGGCAGATCGACCGCGCAGAATACGAAGTCGACCTGCTTGGCGATCGCATCGACGTGCGAGGCATCGCCCACGATCATGTCGGCGGCGCGCGCCGGGATCTCACCCGGGAGCGCCCAGCGTCCCGCGAGCGCTTCGCGGTACGGTTTGCCGGCCGATGCGGGGCTCGCCGCGACGGCAGCGAGCTCGAACCACGGGTGCTCCGCGAGCAGCGACACGAACCGCTGGCCGACCATGCCGGTCGCCCCGATGACTCCAACGCTGAGCTTCTTCGCCATAACGCGCGAACGATAGCATTGCGTCGCGGAAGCGTTCGTGGAAAATCCCCGCCGTGCCGCTCTGCGATGGTGTCGAAGTTTTCGCCTCGGGCATTCACGGCTACGGTGGTCGCGCGACGCGCGCGTTCCGCACTGGCGAGACCGTCTGCTTCGGCGACGGCGTGCTGTATTCCGCCGAGGCCGACTTCGACGATACGTACGCGCTGATCGTCGATGACGATCGCGGAAACTCGATCTTCTGGGATCTGGTCGATCAAACGCGCTGGTTCAATCACTCGTGCGAGCCCAATACCGACGTGCTGTCGCGGTTCGATCGCGAGCACGGCCGCGTGATCGCGTGGTGGGTCGCGACGCGCGACATCGCCGCCGGCGAGGAGATCACGTACGACTACGGTTTCGTCGCCGACGTCGCCGAGCCGTGCGCGTGTGGTACGCCGAGGTGTCGCGGGCTCATCGTCGATAGCGATCCCGCCGAGCAGGCAAAGCTCGCCCCGCATCTGCGATCGCTGTTACGGATCGCGAGCTGAGAGATAAGGTCGGACCAGTCATTTAACACGTTCGGGCTTCCTCGGCCCGGTCATCTATGTAAGGTGGCCGCCGGCGTGCAGCGGATCGGGCGCTACGAGGTCCTGGGCCATCTCGCGACGGGCGGGATGGGCAAGATCTACCTCGCCAAGACGACCGGGCTCGGCGGGTTCGAGCGCCAGGTCGTGCTGAAGACGCTCGACGTCGACGACGAGAACGAGAACGAGGACGACCCGTTCGTCACGATGTTCCTCGACGAAGCGCGCCTCGTCGGCAGGCTGCACCACCAGTACATCGCGCCGGTCTACGAGGTCGGTCGCGACGAAGACGGTCGTTACTTCCTCGTGATGGAGTACGTGCGCGGCGAGACGGTCGAGGCGCTGTGGAAGCGCGCCTGCGAGCGCGGCGGCAAGCTGTCGATCGAGGCCGCGCTCACGGTCGTGCGCGCGGTCGCCTCGGCGCTCTCGTACGCGCACTCGCTCGAGACGCCCGAGGGTCACCCGCTCGAGATCGTGCACCGCGACGTGTCGCTGTCGAACATCATGATCGGCTACGAGGGCGGGGTGAAGCTGATCGACTTCGGCATTGCGAAGTCGGCGAGCCGCGTGACGCGCACGCAGGCCGGCACGCTCAAGGGCACGTTCGGATATCTCGCACCCGAGCAGGTGCTCGGGAAGCCGATCGATCACCGCGTCGACATCTTCGCGCTCGGCGTGGTGCTCTACGAGCTCACCACGATGGAGCGCGCGTTCGTCGCGAGCTCGGAGCTGCTCACGCTCGAGCGGATCACGAAGGGCGACGTGGTCCTGCCATCGCGCCACGATCCGAGCTATCCGCGCGGGCTCGAGCTGATCGTGATGAAGGCGCTCGCGGTCGATCCGCAACATCGCTTCCAGTCCGCGAGCGAGCTCGCGAGCGAGATCGAAGGCTTCGCGCGGCGCACGGGCATCGCGCTCGGTGACGCGCCGCTCGCCGAGGCGATGAGTCAGCTGTTCGGACGGCGCAGCCGGCTCGGCCGTGGCACGGCGAGCCTGCCCGAGATCGCGGCGCCCGAGCCGGTCGAGACCGACGAAGAGCTGACCGTGCCGGTGCCCGTCGAGATGGCGCCGTCACCGCTGCTCGCGCCGACGACCATGACCGCCGAGGTCGCGCGCCCGCGCCGCGAGGGCTGGAGCGGGTTCTGGATCGCGATGGGGCTCGTGTGCGTCGCCGCGGCGGTGGCCGTGGTGCTGGGGCTCACGTAGACGCGGTCAGTGCCACCATCGTCTGGCCGTCTCGCACGTAGCTCGAGCCGGGAATCGCCTTCGCCGTGCTCTTGCCGACCGCGGCGAGCTCTGCGAGCGACGCGTACGTCCTCGCGCGCACGAGCGAGATCGCCGCGACCGACACGCTCATCAGCGGGAACTTGCGCTGCACGCCGAAGCGGTCCTTGGTCTCGATGTAGCCGCGCTTGCGATCGCCGGGGTCGTAATAGAGCTTGATCAGGTGATCGAAGCGATCGCAGATCGCGCGGCACACCTCGTCGGCGCGATCGGCGTTGGTCACGAACACGAAGTCGTCGCCGGCGATGTGGCCGATGAAATCGCCGGGCGTGCCGCAGCGCTGCACGACCTGGCGGATCACGTCGCCGGTCTGGCGGATCACCGCGTTCGCCTTGGCGTAGCCGTAGTAGTCGTTGAACGCCTTGAGGTTGTCGAGGTCGAGGTAGCACGCGACCGCGTTGGGATCGCCGATACGCCGCTCGATCTCGGTCTGGATCGCGTCGGCGCCGGGCAGCTGCGTGGTCGGCGACGCGCCGAGCTCGCGCGCCTGACGGTCGAGCGCCTTCGCGACGCGCGCGAGCAGCTCGGCGGCGTCGAACGGCTTGACCATGTAGTCCTCGGCGCCGCTCCTGAACGCGCGGACCTTGTCGGCGGTGTCGCCCTTCGCGGACAGGAACATGATCGGCGCCGGCGAGCGCGACGGATCGGAGCGCAGCATCTCGGCCGTGCGATAGCCGTCGGTGCCGGGCATCAGCACGTCGAGCACGATCATGTCGGGGCGAAACCGGCGCGCCTCGGCGAGCGCCGCGGCCGCCGAGCCGGCGTCGCGCACCTGATAGCCGCCGAGCTCGAGCACCTCGCGGCAGATCGCGCGGATCGACGGATCGTCGTCGACGATGAGCACGCGCGGCGCTTCGCGGCGGCCGCTCTCGACCATGCGCAGGCAAGCGTCGCGAAACGCCTGCGGCTGGATCGGATACTCGACGACGTCGTCGGCGCCGGCCGAGAGCATGTCGGCGCGGTGTTGCGACTCGCCGACCACCATCACCGCCGTCTTGTGCGTGTCGGGATCGTGCTCGAGGATCGCGAGCAGCGCGAGCGTGTCGGGCATCGCGCCGGCGACGACCGCGAGCACGGGGTGCTCGGCGCGCGCGAGCGCGAGCGCGCCGTCGACGTCGTTGGCGACCAGCACGCGATCGGTGAGCGCCATCAGCTGGCCCTTGAGGAGCAGCGCGCGCCGCGGATCGTCGTCGACGACGAGCGCCGACGCGCCGTCGCCCAGGCCGCGCCGCCGCGGCGCCGCCTCGATCGAGATCGGCTGCGTGAGGTCTTCCTTGACCTGCGAGACGGGCAGGGTGAACACGAACTTCGTCCCGGTCGCGTCGCTCTCGACCCAGATCCGGCCGCCGTGCGCCTCGATGATCGTGCGCGAGATCGACAGGCCGAGCGCCGTGCCGCCGACGCGCCGGCCCGACGCCGAGAACGGCTCGAACACGCGCTCGCGATCCTCGATCGCGATCGGCTCGCCGGTGTTGTGGACGCTCATGCCGACCGCGTCTTCCGACAGCGGCGGCCCGAACACCTGCACGTCGATCGTGCCGCTCTGCGGCGCGAACCGGATCGCGTTGGTGAGCAAGTTGCCGAGCACCTGCGAGAGCCGCTCGGGATCGCCGAGGATCGCGATGTCCTCGGCGGTCGCGCCGAACTTGATGTGGAGCTGCTTGGACGCGGCGGCGGCGCGATAGCGATCGATGACCTCGCGCGCCAGCCGATCGAGCTGCACCGGCGCCGTCGAGACCGAAATGGTGCCGGCCTGCGCGCGTGCCAGATCGAGCAGCTGATCGACGAGCTGGTTCATGCGCGTCGCCGCTTGGCGCGCCATGTCGATGTAGCGCAGCTGGCGATCCTGGAGCGGACCGGCGTAGCCCGACAGCACGATGTCGAGCGCGCCGGCGATCGACGTCAGCGGCGTGCGCAGCTCGTGCGACATGACCTGCGCGAACTCGGCGCGCCGGCGCGCGACGTCGGCGGTATCGCCCAGGTCGCGCAAGATCACGATCGCGCCGACGGTGGTCTTCGATTCGCGCAGCGGCGTGACGACCGAGTGCAGCACGCGATCGCCGATGCGAACTTCTTCGCGGATCGGCGCGCCGTCGGGCGACGCGACCGCGAGCTCGAACGGGTAGAACCCGACGACGTCTTTCAAGTACTGGGTGTCGACCGCCGCGTCGCCGGGGATGCCGAGCATCTCGCGCGCGGCCTGATTGATGACGACCTCGCCCGACGTGGTGTCGGCGAAGATCGCTCCGTCTGCCATGAGATCGACGGCCGCTCGGAGTCTCTCGGGCATCCGTCCCGGCATTCAGCGCAATAGTATCAGGTGTCCTGGCGCCGGAACGTCTTCTCGAGCGCGGCGTAGAGCCCGCCCTTGGCGACCAGCTCGTCGTGCGTACCCTGTTCGACGATCTGCCCCTTGTCCATCACCACGATGAGGTCGGCATTGCGGATCGTCGACAGCCGGTGCGCGATGACCAGCGTGGTCCGGCCCTTCATCAGCTCGTGGACGCCGCGCTCGATCAGGACCTCGGCCTCGGGGTCGACGTGCGCGGTCGCCTCGTCGAGCACGAGGATCTCCGGGTTCCGGAGGAGGGCGCGCGCGAACGCGACGAGCTGGCGCTCGCCGGCCGAGAAGTTCGCACCGCGCTCGGCGACGCGCTCGTCGAGCCGCTCGAGGTTGCCGGCGCCTTGCCGGCGACCGAGCGCGCGGTCGAGGCCGACGCGGCGCACCGCGGCTTCGATCGCGGGACGCTCGTGCGGCTTGCCGAGGCTGATGTTCTCGGAGAGCGTGCCTGCGAACAGCGTGACGTCCTGCGAGACGACCGTGATCCGGCGCCGCAGCTCGGGGAGCGGGATGTCCCGGACATCGACGCCGTCGATCCGGATCGCGCCGGCCGTGCGCTCGTACAGCCGCGTCAGCAGCTTGATCACGGTCGACTTGCCGGAGCCGGTGGCACCGACGAGCGCGACCGTCGCGCCGCGCGGCACGCGGACGTTGACCCCGCGCAGCACCGGCTCCGCGCCGTACGTGAATTGCACGTCGGCGAGCTCGATCACCGGCGCGCCGGCCTTCGCGGACGGCTCGTCTTCGCCGATCGTGCTCGGGCTCGGCACCCCGCCGTCCCATTCTTCCGTGTC
>Ga0268266_10002313_pt1 | contig 20667 bp, 14 predicted proteins | sample KBSS13metaG_FD_190356 | JGI IMG/M metagenome (GOLD analysis project Ga0268266, IMG submission 190356) | Switchgrass rhizosphere microbial communities from Kellogg Biological Station, Michigan, USA - KBS S1-3 metaG (SPAdes) (version 2) | ecosystem: Host-associated > Plants > Roots > Rhizosphere... | reverse complement strand
CGGCAGCAGGCGCCAGTTCTTGTCGCTGGGTTTCCATTGATAAAGACCGCCGGTGATCTTGCCGACATAATAGTCCGCCTGGGTCGCCCCGTTCTTCATCTGCACGCTGTTGTAGATGGTGCCGTCCGTCGCGGCGGTAAGGCCGTTGCCCCTGAGATTGTCAGGAACCTTGACACATCCTGTCCAGTGCAGCTCCGGTTGTGCACCGCGAGCATCCAGGGCAAAAACCTGGACACTTTCAAACGGGAAACCGTGCGTGACTGTGTAATAGGAGAAAAGCCCGGGGGTCCGCGTCGGCCGGATCGCGACGCCATGCGCGCTGAGCCGCTTGGCGTCCGGCATCGCCGGACAGTCGGGATAGGTTTTCAGGTCGGGCTTGGGCTGGCTGAGATCGAGCTGGCGAAAGGCCTTGGTGTCACTGTCGATCAGCCCCCAGCCGGTGGCGGCCGAACCGCCGGTGATGATGTATTTGGTGCCGGGGATCACGAGCATGTCCTCGGGGCGCCCGATATCGCAGACGTAATTCAGCCCCATGGCCGGGGTGCAGGGCATGCGCGCCGGTGCGGATGGCTGCGCCGGGCTCGGCGCGGTGCCGGCGATCAACGCGCCCGCAGCGATAACAAGATGGTGTTTCATGCCGCCTCCCGACTATGCGCTTTTGAACAGCTTGCCCTTAACTTGCTCCGGCATCAAACGTCTGTTCACGCTAGTGTCCCGATTCCGAAATTCGCGCGATCTCTATATCGGGCTCCTAGCGAATTTCGGAATCGAAGGACACTAGCAAGTCATTGATTCCTAGTGCCGTTATGGTTTCGAAGTTCACCTTGAGACCGATATCGAGATGTTGCGAACTTCGAAACCACGACACTAGGGCTTCTGAACCCAGAAGATATACATGCCGCCGAACAGGGTCGGGTGATCGGCCTCGAATGCGTCCCAGCAGGTCAGGTCGGTGGCCGTCCGGTCCCCCGGAAAGCGCTGGCGATATAGGGCCAGGATCGCGTCGTCCAGTTCGAAGCCGAGAAAGTTCAGTTCATGACTTTGGATGAAACCGGCGATAGCCGGGAGAGTCATGCGCTGTTCCTGCACATGGAAAAGCAGGTCGCGGCAGGCGCTGAGGCTGAAGAAATCTTCCGATTCCAGAACAGTCGCATAAGCACGCGGATCACCGTTCCGGATCAGGTACTGGCGAAAGCTGCGAATGTCTTCGGCGCTGTCGCCAAGTCCAAGCTCTTTGATGAGCGCTCGCGCCGCCATCACGGGGCGCCGCGCCATTTCGCTATAGAGGCCCAGTTGCATGAAACCGCCGGGCCGCAACAGAGACAGCAATGCGCGCCAACCGGCGAAAGGATCGGCAAAATGGTGGAGCACGCCCAGACTTTCGATCAGATCGAACTGGCGACCGGTTGGCGCCAGCGCGAGGATGTCTGCCTGGGCGTGCGCGATCGGAAGGCCCAGCTCCTCTGACTTGCGGCAGGCATAGCCAAGGCTGGCAAGGCTGAGATCCACCGCCAGCATCTGCTGGGCTCCGAATCTCTGAGCCATGGCGATGGAGCATTGCCCGGTGCCGCAACCGGCGATCAAAATATCCTTGATCGCGCCTGCCGCCGGACGTTCGAACCTCGCATGCGGAAACTTGCTGCTGAGGAAATTCGCGATGGTGTTCGGTGTCTCTGGCGCTGGCCGGACCCAGCGCGGGTAGGGATTTTCCTCATATTGATTTTGAACCACCCGCGATACCGGGTCTTCGATCCCGGTCAGGCGCGGAATGTCTACGCTGAGGCGCCGTTCCTGCACTGGTTCGCGCAGCTGCTGAGTCAGCACCGCTTCCACCGGCGCGGGCCATGACCGCTCCAGCAGTTTTTCCGTGTGAGCGAGGGTGTGGAGCGGGACATAAGCAGCCACCAGCAGGAGCTGCATCGGGGTGATGTCCGCCGTTTGCGCTAGCGCTTGCGCCGCCGCAAGTTCACCTTCGCCGGCCAGAAAGACATATTCATTGATGAAGCATTGCTGCGCCAGCGCGGCCGAGAAAACCTGCGAGCCGGCGTCAGAACTGTAGGCAAGCTCACGGAGCATCGCCCCGCGCAGCATGGTCAGGAAGCGTTCCAGGGCAATGTCGGCGTTGGGCGCCGAGGTCAGAAGGGCCAGGAGCAGCGCATCGTCCGCCAGCGGCGTGAAGCCGGCATCGCCCAGGAGTTGCATGACGGAAAGCTGTTGCGGCCATGCCGCATCGGCAGCCATTACCAACGGGCCGATCGCGGGATGGGAACGGATCAGTCTGGCGCAGGCCTTGGCGAGGACGCCGGGCCTGTCCCAGGGTTCGGTGACGGCGCGCACCATGATGGCCCTCGTGTCGTCATCACCGCTCCAGTCAAAGCGGCGCATCAGGTCGACAAACAGTTTTTTGGCCCGGGGCGTTTCCTGGACGGCCAGTGACCGGCCGATCATCTCCATCGCGCCGGCGCCGTCGCCGCGCGCCAGCCGTACCGAGGCAAGATGGTTGAGGATGCCGGTATCGCCAGGACGCGGCGCCAGCGCGCGGGCGGCCAGGGCTTCTGCCTCTTCCAGGGCACCGTCCTTGGACCGTGCAATCGAAAAATTGAACAGGGTTTCGGGGTGGACGGGATCGACCGCCAGAGCCGCCCGATAACTCGCCAAAGCTTCGTCGTGGCGGCCCAGTTGCCACAAGGTCAAACCCAGGCCGCAATGGGCAGCCGCGTCGCGTGGCGCCAGGCCGAGGGCGCGGCGATAGCAGCGTTCGGCGCCAGGCAAATCGTCCTTGTCGCGATAGAGATTGCCTAGATTGATGATCGCGCCGGCAAATCCAGGCTGAAGCTCGGCGGCTTTTCGAAAATTCAGTTCGGCTTCATTCTGCAGTCCCATGTTTCCTTGCGCAGTGCCCAGATTGTTGTGCACCACCGCATTGCCGGGCTGAAGGGCCAGCGCCCGGCGGAAAGCAGCCACCGCATTCTCCGTCCTGCCCAGCGCCGCCAGCGCGTTACCCATATTGTTGTAGCTGTCGGCATCGTCCGGGTTCAAAGCAATGGCCCGGCGATAGCCGGCGACCGCGCCCTCCATGTCGCCCAGGTTCTGCAGGGCGAGGGCGTGATGGGAATGATAGGGCGCGAAGCGATCGTTAACGGCGATGGCTTTGCCAATCAGCTCCGCGGCGGTCCGGGCCTGGTCTTGCTGCAGGGCAATCATGCCCAAGAGATGCAGGGCGTCAGCATTATTTGGTTGGACGGTCAGGACCTTGCGATAAAGCGCGGCAGCCTGATCGAGCTGGCCGGCCTGGTGCAGGCGCACCGCTTCGGTGAGCAGGATGCGGCTATCGAGACCCGCCAAGCTTGTGCCTTTCCCCGTTTGGTGCTTTGGCCGTGTTCTGCACCGCAGCACAACTGAAGCGCAATGTTGCGCCTTGTTGCGGCGGAAGCACTAAGCGGTGCAGATCGCCTTGGATATGTTGACTTTGTTTAATCACGCGCCAAGACTAGTTGAATAGTGGGCGGCGCGTCAGATCGCTCTTTCGGGGGAATAGCAGAACAACAAAACATAACACCTAGGGGGATTGCATGAATAACCTTGTGCAGAAGCTTATGCTTGGCTGCTCGGCATCAGCCATGTTCACCCTGTTCAGCCATGGCGTGCACGCGCAGCCGGCACCAGCCCCAACTGAAAATAATGTGGAATCGGTCACGGTCAGCGGTTCGCGCATCACCATCAGCGGTTATGAAGCCCCGACCCCCGTCACGGTGGTGGATCTCGAAAAGCTGGACAGCAACGCCTACGCCAACATCACCGACGATGTGCGCCAGCTCCCCCAGGTCTACTCCCCTCCTGCTTCCTTCGGCGCCTCGCAGGGCGCGGCTTCTCCCGGCACGGCGGGCGCCAACCTGCTGAACTTGCGCAATCTAGGCATCAACCGCACCCTGGTCCTGTTCGACGGCCAGCGCGTCGTGAACTCCAACCTGACCGGTGGCGTAGACATCACCACCTTGCCCCAGGCTGTAATCCAGCGCGTGGACGTGGTGACTGGCGGCGCTTCGGCCGCCTGGGGCTCCGACGCGGTTGCCGGTGTGGTCAACTTCGTGATCGACAAGAACTTTACCGGTTTCAAGGGACGGATCCAGGGCGGCGACACGTCGAGTGGCGTGCGCTCGCTGTCCGGCAATGCTTTCTGGGGCACGAACTTCGACGGCGATCGCGGGCATATCGAGTTCGCGGCCGAGTACAATTATCGTCCCGATACGGCCCTGCTGATCGAGCAGAAATGGTATCGCGGCACCTATCTGGTCTCGAACCCGGCCTTCACGGCCGCCACCGCGAGCGCCACCAATACCCAATTCGTCCTTGCTGACCATGTCGGCCTGCAGAATTCAACCCAGGGCGGCATCATCACGGCCAGCCCCGCCGGTACCGGCACGGTCGGCGTCAATGGCGTCACCGCGCTTGCGGCCCCCAATGCGTTGCGGGGCATCCGCTTTGTCGGCGCCGGCGTGCCGGAGATGATCAATTTCGGCAATCTCACTGGCAGTGCACTTTCCAATGGCGGCACCTTGACCGACCGGGACAGCGAGGCGCCTTGGCAGACCCTGGGAAATCCGAACACCACTTACGCCCTGTTCGCGGACGGCTCCTACAAGCTGACCGATACGATCAAGGCTTCGGTGCAGGTGAATTACGGCTATTTCACCGGCAAGGGTGATGCCCAGTCCTTCCAGAATCTCAGCATGACGGTCAGGGCGGACAATGCGTTCCTGCCGCCCTCCGTCTCGGCCGCTATGCTCGCCGGTGGTATCCCGTCCTTCACCATGGGCACCCTGAACGGCAACAACTTCAACAACAACGCCGTCACCAAGGACAACTATACCAGGATGTCCGCTGGTGCGCTGGCGCCGGCCACGACCTACAACCGCCGCCAGATGATGCGCGCCGTCTTCACCCTGGACGGCTCGCTCGGCGACGACTGGCTCTGGAACACCTATTATTCCCATTCCCAGACGCGCTTCTGGGTTCGCGTCACCGGCGTGCCGGTCATCGCCAACCTGACGGCCGCCCAGGATGCGGTCGTCGTCACGGCCGCCAACCGCGGCACTTCCAATCTGGCCATCGGCAGCGTGGTTTGCCGCCAGTCGCTTCCCGGCCAGGCGGCCGTGGTGGTCGGCAAGGTGACGGCGGCACCGGGCTGCATTCCCATCAACTCCTTCGGCGAAGGCGTGGCGAGCGCGGACGGCATCCGCTATGCGACGGGAAACAACCAGGACTTCGAGAACATGACCATGAACATGGACGTGTTCGAAGCCTCCATGCAGGGCAAGCTGCCCTGGGGCCTGCCTGCCGGCAATATCGCGGTCTCGTTCGGTTTTCATTACCGCAAGGAAGACGGCCGGAACCGCGCAACCACGACGGGCGACAATGGCGGCTATTCGGTGGCCAACTACGCCAACTTCCCCGCTTCGAACATCAATGTCCGGGAGGGCTTCCTGGAAATCAATGCTCCGGTACTGAAAGACAGCTTCGTACAGTCTCTGGACTTCAATGCCGCCGGGCGCATGACCGACTATTCCACCTCGGGCCTGGTCCAGACCTGGAAACTAGGCGCGATCACCCAACTCAATGACGACATCAGGCTGCGCGCTTCCTGGTCGGTGGACATCCGCGCACCCACGGTGCAGGACCTGTTCGCGCCGGCCAACGTGAATACCGGCAGCGCCATTGATCCTAAGACCGGCAAGACCGCGTCCATCATCAACAATGTGCTGGGCAATCCCACCCTGGCGCCCGAGGTTGCGCGTACCATCACGGGCGGCATCATCCTGACGCCGACGTTCCTCCCGGGAACCAGCTTCTCGGTGGACTGGTACAACATCAGCATGACGGGGCAGATCAACACGGTTAGCCAGAACCTGATCCTCAGCACCTGCACGGTGAACATCAACGATCCGCTGTGCTCGGCGCTGGTGTTCGGCGGGGCGGGCGGGGCACTGAGCATCATCAACCGCGTTCCGATCAACATCAATGCGATCCGGACCTCGGGCATGGACATCTCGGCCAGCTATACGACGGAGCTATGGGGCGGGGAGTGGAGCACCAACCTGGGCGCCAACTATACGGACGAGATCACCATCGCCTCGCCCGGCTCGCCGATCGACGATTATGCCGGTGTGCTGGGTGCGGGCGCCCCACCGCAAACAGCGGGCGCGCCGAAATGGAAAGCCTCGCTCTCCTCGACCTACAAGACCGGTCCATACTCCGTCACGGCCCAGGTTCGCTTCCTGGGCAGCGCCATCCTCAACAACACCTGGAACACCGGCAATATGGCGACCGCGGCGACCCGCTGGACCGTCCCGGACAGCGTCTTCCAGGTCGATCCGACCGCCTATCTGGATCTGCGCGCCTCCTATGACGTGAGCGACACGATGCAGATCTATACCGCGATCGACAATGTTCTGGATATCCCGCCGCAAATGAAGCCGGGCACGCAGGACGGCATTCAGTCGAACGGCGGTCCCACCCATTCGGTCACGGCTTACGACCTTCTGGGCCGTGAAATCCGGCTGGGCGTCCGCGTCAGCATGTAGAGGCGTCTAGTGTCCCAATTCCGAAATTCGCACGATCTCCATATCGGGCTCCGGGCGAATTTCGAAACCACGACACTAGTACCGGCTATGAGAACCGCAGGTTCTGTGTGACCCTGCCGTCATGACTGATCGCCTGGACATGCGCCGTCTGCTGGCGCCCATCGGCGCGGAGCGGTTCTTCGCCGAGCACTGGCAGGCGCGCGTGGCGCTGCTGCCACTGGCGGCGGATGATCTGGCGTTCGTCCGCGAGACCATCGGCCCGCTCGATCCGGCGCGGCTGGCGGGCCTGGCGCGGGAAGGCTCTCAGGCCTGGCTGGCCAATAATTTCGTTGCGCACAGCGTCTTTCCCATCAATCCCACCAACGCGGCGCAATTCCAGGACATCGGTGCCACGCTCTATTTCGTCAATGTCCCGTTGCCCGCGCTGACCGACGTCCTGGCGGATTTTCTCGGTGCGCCGCGCCGCAAAGTGCTCGCCAGCCTGTTTTACACGCCGGCCGGGGGCGGGGCGGTGCCGCATTTCGACAAGAATGAGAACTTCACCATTCAGCTCACCGGCGCCAAGCGCTGGCAGGTGGGCGAGACGCCGATGGTGCCTGTCACTCCTGACAGCTACACCCTGGGCTCGACCGCCATCACGCCCGCGCTCGCGCCCTTGCTGGAGAGGGCACAGCGGCCGCCGGAGCGTACCGTCGATCTGAAACCCGGTACCTTGCTGTATGTGCCGCGCGGCACGGTGCATCACACCGGGGCAGGAGAACCGAGCTGGTCGCTCAATCTGTCCTACAGCCCATCGATGTGGCTGGACCTTTTATGGGTGGGGCTGCACGAGCAGCTGCTTGTTTCGCCGGAGTGGCGCGGCATGGTGACCGGTGCGTTGGCTGGCGCGGGCGGCGATCCCGCTGCGCAAGCAGCCAACCGTCTGCCCGAACTGGTGGCGGAATTGCGTAAAGCCCTGGACGATCCCGGCGCGGCCGAGGCGCTCACCCGCTCGTTCTTCAACCGGATGGATGGTTGAGGCGATGCGGCTACTGATGAAAGTCGTTCTTCCCGACGCCGTCCCGGCCGCCCCGGATTTCGAAGGCCAGTGGCGCGCGCTGCTCAAACGCATCGGGGCGTTGGCCCATTATCCGAAGGAGCAGGGGCGCCTTCAGTATGTGCTGCTAGACCCCGACCCGAGCCAGATCACGCCCATTGCCGAAGCGGTGTTCCGCCTTGTGGCCGTCAAGCCGGAATTCCTGCCGGAAATCGTGCCGCCGCCCTATTATGGCGGGAGGGGCGGCTACTAGAGCAAGGGCGCAGACGCCAACTTTCTGCTAGCCTGAAGGCGCACGCGACACCACCAAAAGGAGACCCGCATGGCGTTTCTGACATCGGCTCTGTTCGCGGCCGCGCTGGCCACATCCGCCGCGGATACGCCGGCCCGTCATGACGGCGACTTCCTCATCCATGATTTCCGTTTCCACACCGGCGAACGGCTGCCCGAACTGAAGCAGCATTACGTCACTTTGGGGGATCCCAAAAATCCCGCCGTGCTGGTGCTGCACGGCACTTCCGGCACGGGCGCCGGCATGCTCAACCCCGCCTTCGGCGGCGAGCTGTTCGGCCCCGGCCAGCCTCTGGATGCGGCCCGTCATTTCATCATCCTGCCGGACTGCATCGGCGCGGGAAAATCCACCAGGCCCTCGGAGGGCCTGCGCATGAAATTCCCCCGCTACACCTATGAGGACATGATCGCGGCCCAGTACCGCCTCTTGACCGAACATCTGGGCGTGCGCCATCTGGCGTTGGTTACGGGCAATTCCATGGGCGGCATGCTCACTTGGGCTTGGGGTGAGGCCTATCCCGATTTCATGGACGGGCTGGTGCCGCTGGCCAGTACCCCCGCCGCCATGGCCGCGCGCAACTGGATGATGCGCCGGCTGATGATCGAGACCATCAAGGGCGACCCCGCCTTTCAGGACGGCAACTACACCCAGCAGCCGCCATCCCTGAAATATGCCAATGCCATGTTCTCGGCCGCCACCAGCGGTGGCACTTTGAGCCTGCAGGCGCGCGCCGGCACCCATGCGGAGGCCGACAAGCTGGTGGACGGCATGCTGGCGGATGGGCCTGGCCGCGACGCCAACGACACCATCTATCAGTTCGACGCCTCGCGCGATTACAATCCCGAACCGGGACTGGAACGCATCAAGGCGCGGGTGTTGGCGGTCAACTCCGCCGACGACGAGCGCAACCCCCATGAAACCGGATTGATGGAAAAACTGATGGCGCGGCTTGCGCACGGCAGTCTCTATCTGATCCCCGCCAGCGCGACGACCCGCGGCCATGGTACTACCGGCCAGGCCGCGCTGTGGAAGGCGCAACTGGCCGCCTGGCTGGCGGGGGCTGCAACGCATTGAGGGGCGCCGGCCGCTTGTGGGCTTATTGTCCGATGACCCGATCGGGGACGCAGTAGCGAACACCAGGCCTGACAGTGCCCATCGCATAGCCTTCGGGGCAATCGCGGACGGGGGGCGTAGGCCCGGGTCTTCCCCAGAAAGGGGCGCTGCACTCCCCGTTGACGCCGTTTATGCACCGCGGAGGAGGGGCTGGCATCTCCATGCGGCGATCGCGAACAGGCGGGCCGGCGACGAACAGGCCCGCAGCAAAAACAATAGATAACACAGCTAGATCCCGGCGCTCCGCCTGACAGACTATCCCGCCAGGGTGAGCCTGTTCTGGCCGTGCCGTTAATTTGCCGTCACGCTTTCTCGGGGCCGCCGAATTCAATCTTCTTTTTGGGGAGATCGACGCAGGCTTGCAAAGCGCCGCGGAGCCTTTCGATCATGGTTCCCCGGTCCCGCGCCGCGATCGCGCCGGCCAGTTTGTCATTGAGAAAGATGTTCCCGGAGACATAACCGGGCGCGCCGCGGACCGACAGAAAGACGGGGATGCTATTTTCGACCAGGACTTCGAGCGCCTGCAGAAAGGGGGGCCATGTCAGCCTGTCCAGCGATCCGGTCAGTTCAAAGGTCAGCCCCTCGCGCGGATAACCGGCAGGAACATTTTCGTCGGCGGCAGGCGTGACGAGAATTTCGCAGAGATCGGGCCTCCAGCTGTCGTCCAGGTTGCGCATCTGCCGCCAGCCGCAGAACCAGCCACGGCATACCTCGGGACGCGTTTCATAAATCCCACACCCTTTTGCTTGCACGCAATGGGTGCAAAGCACGCCGGGCGGCTTCTTCAACTCGTCTGAATCGATCGTCAGGTCCTTGCAGCAAGAGGTGCAGGGGCCGCAATGTCTGTCTGGAACCAGATAGAGGGTTTTGACGCCGCTGTCGGAAGGGTTCATGGGCCTTTTGCGTTTTATAGGACCGGCACAGTTCCATATTAGTCTCAAAATCTGGACAAGGTTAAACCCTTGCGGAAGAAGACGCCGGCTGGAGTGTGGAAGCGGATTTGGGATAACCTCGCAAAACAGGTTTCCCGGAGTTCTCGCAGTGGTCGATGCCGATGATCGCGCTTGTCGCCTTGGCCCCCATGGCCCTGACTACCGGCCGGGGCGAATCATGCGCGGCTGGGTTCTGCTGGCCGCAGTGAGCGCTGCGATTGTTCGGGGTTCGCCGGAGGTTCTTGCCGCCGACGCGCCCCAGCCGGCCGCGATCGATGCCTGTGCGCTGCTCACCCCGGACGAAGTCTCGGCGGTGGTCGGCAAAGGCGTGCAAACCGGGCAACCCTTCGACAATGGAATTACCAACCAGGGCGCCCATTCCACGACCTGCATCTGGGCCGCGCCCCTGGCCGCCGGTGTCGAGCCGGACCCAAACCAGCGGCTCGGCGGGCGGGGATTTGTCGTTCTCAGCGTCATGAACTGGCCGGGCGGTCCGGATGACGCCCGCAAGTTTTTGGACGATTTCCAGAGGGCCTTTCAGGAGCACGGCATCGACTCCAAGCCCGTTCCGGTTCAGGTCGGCGCCGACGACGCGCTGTGGTGGGGCGATGGGGTGGCGGCGCGCAAGAACGGCATGAGCTTCGGCATTTCCGTCGCGCAATTTGGCGACAAGGCCACGCGCCGGCCCCAGGCGGAAATCCTGGCCAAGATTGTCGCCAAGAGACTGCCGGCGCGCTAACCGTCACGCTTTACGGCACCGATGCCGCCAGCCGCGCGACCTCGGCCGAATCGTTCATCTCATCGCCCAACACCGGCCGGCCCACGGCATCGTAATGCACATGCAGGCCATAGCCGGCGCGCTTGATCTTGATCGGCTTGCCGTCGGTGCCGAAATAAAGCTGATAGACCATGTCGTCGCGCTGGTCATACAGCTGCACCTGCCGCGCCACGCCCTTGTTGCGGGACAGGACCGGTTTGCCCTCCGTATCGTAATAGCGCTCGTCCACCCTGAGATTGCGGGCGTTGAAGACCGCCACCGCGCGATAATAGCCGGTATCCGTCGCCAGCACCGGCTTGCCGCCCGCATCCAGCGTGCGCAGCTCGATGATATTGCCGCGGGCATCGCGCCGGGAAATCTGATAGGCGTAGCCCAACCGGCCGTTCATCGGCTTGCCGTCCAATCCGGACAGACGTTCCTCGATCACTTCGCCGCGATCGTTGTAGATATCCACGGCGCGGGCGGCGCCGGTTTCCCGCCGCAGCGCGGGTTTGCCGTCGACGCCGAAGCAATCGTACTGGACCGGGTTGTTGCGCTCATCAAAACGGATGGTTTCGCGGGCGCAGCCCTGGGTCTCGAACACCGCCGGCTTGCCGTCAATCCCGAAGAAGTCATATTCGATAATGTTGCCGCGCTCATCGAAGACGCGCTTCTCGGTGGCGATGCGGGCCGGCAGGAAGAGTGCCGGTTTGCCGTCCGGACCGAGATAGGTGGTTGACAGCTCATGCCCCCTGGCATCCACGGTGCCGCTCATGCCGGAGATGCCGCTATCTTTGGTGCGGGCCGGCCGGCCGGCGGCGTCGTAGAAACGTATCGTCTTCAGATTCCCGCGTGCGTCATAGATTGCTGCCTGGCGCGCCACGCCGTTGCTGGCCTCCTTGGGCATGCGGTCGAGACCGAAGGTGGTCTGTTCGATCAGATTGCTCCGCGCGTCATATTTTCCAGTCGTGCCTGCCACGCCTTGTCGGTTGAGGATCAGCCGGCCGTCCAGCCCCGCATATTCCTGGGAGATCAGATTGCCCCGTTCGTCGTGGGCGTAGGTGACGGCCGCGGCGCCCGTTTTTTTGTTCAGCACCGGCTTGCCGTCCGTGCCGAAGGCGCCTTCCCATATCAGGTTGCCGTGATCGTCATAGCGCCAACGCAGCACCGCTGCCGCGGTGTCGCTGGCAGCGACGGGCTTGTCGTCGACGCCGTAATAGCGCTTTTCCACCAGCTGGCCGCGAGTGTCGTAACGCCCGGTGGCGCGCGCCGCGCCTACATTTTTGGCGAAAGCGGGCGAGCCATCGGTGCCGGAATAGGATTCCTCGGTGATGCGGCCATGGCTGTCGACGCGCCGCCGCACATGGGCAACACCGGTCTGCTTCTCCAGGATGGGCTTGCCGTCGGTACCGAAGTAATCGAGACCAAGAATTTCGCCCGCCAGGCCATAATGAGTGACGATGCGGGCGAAGCCACCGTCCCGGGTGAGCAATAGCCGCCCGTCCCGGCCGACATAGCGCTGGTCGGTCACCCGCCCTTGGGCGTCCGAGACATTGATTGCGCCTGCATTGCCGGCGATCTTGGCCAGGACCGGCTCGCCATTCTCTCCGAGAAGGCTGTAGGCCGCGACATTGCCTTTGGCGTCATACCGTTCGACCAAAACAGCATGGCCATTGTCGCTGCGCAGCACCGGGCGGCTGTCCATGCCGAAATAGCTGGTCCGAAGCGCGTTGCCGTTGACGTCACGGACAATTGTGAGCCTGGCATAGCCATGGCCATTGAGGGTGAGAGCGCCTTGCGCGTTACGCCATTCCATTGCCGTCAGCTGCTCGGCGGCATCGTAGTTGCGAACGATCGCCGCCAGGCCGGAGCGGTCCGGCAGCATGGCGCTGCTTTCGTCCAGCCCATGATAGGAGGCGATCTGGCCGCCAGGCGTGTAGCTGTAGGCTCGCCCGAAACTGCCTGCCGCGTCGGCGACCGGCACGCCCCAGACCGACAGATAAAGCCGCCTAAGCAGCAGCCCGCCGGAATCGAAGCGCAAGCCATACTGCGCGACCTGGGAATGGGTACCGTTATCCGCGCCCATCGACAGGGACAATTTGGCGGCGGCGACCGCCTGGGCGGCGCCATTGGCGTCGGTGAGCGAGACGCTGGCGGAATTTTCCGCCAGCCAGGTGAATTTTTCGGTGCGCAGCAGCCGGCCGGCCGCGTCGTAATAGTCCAGCTCGGCGGGCCGGTCGGCGGGAAAGGGAATGCGGATTTCGGCGACGCCGGCTTCCTGGGGCTCGCTGTCTACCTCGTCTCCCAGAAAGGCGACCGCCGCGCCGGAGCCATTGACCCGCTTCATGGCGATGAGATGGCCGCGCTGACGCGACAGGGCGTAACTTACGGCGCGATGGCCCGCGGAGCCCGCATCCAGCGCGCCAATGCCGAAAGGCTGGCCCCAGCGCGTGCCGATGGTGGCGTAATAGTCCACCTTCACCCGGTTATAGTCCCACCATGCGAACAGCGATCCGGCGGCGAGCAGCAGCACCGCGGCGGCCAACGCCCCCTGGATGCGCTGCCGACGTATTCGGCGCTGACGCTCGCGCCGCGCCAGATCGTCATAGCCCACGCCCAGAAGGCCCGCCGCGATCCGGAGCAAAGCGCGCCGCTCGGTCGCAGCGGCGCGTTCGTCATGGCGGGGCCGGACATCGGCGGCGATGGGTTCGATGTCGCCGCCGAAGGCATGCAGCAATTCCGGCGGAAAGGACTGGGCCGGCTCGCCGTCCACCAGCAGGGCCAGGATGTGATCGCCGCGTCCCAGCTTGCGGAAGAATTCGATCTCCCGGCGTACCCATTGCGACCCCGGCGTGTCGGGCGAACAGACCACGATCAGGAACTGGCTGGCGGTGAGACAGTCCTCGATCTGATGGCCGAGATCGCTGGAAGCGGGAATTTCGTCATCGTCGCGGAACAGCCGGCCGATATGCAGCGGCGCGCCGGCCCGCACCAGCGCCCTGGGCGTGCGGAACGTCTCCAGCCGCTCGACCAGCCAGCGCGCCCAGCGCCGGTCGCGGTCGATATGGCGATAGGAGATGAAGGCACGATAGCGAAAAATTTCGCCTGTCATGATGCCCCGGCCATTCCCTCAATGGACCGGATGCTGCCTTGGATGAGGGTCAAACGGAAGGCCCGGCGGCGCTTGGCATTCTTGAATCTGCTGCATAATCTCCAGGAATGGGGGACACGGACGCTGGGCTGGGAACGGGCGGCGCTGCGGCGATGGAGCTGGCGGTCGAGGCCGCGCTTGAACGCGGCAGCCGGATTGTGCCGTGCGGCAATTGCGCGGCGCCCGTGCTGGGCAATTATTGCGGCCAATGCGGCCAGGCCGTGGATACCAATCGGCGGTCCGTCCTGCACCTTCTTCACGACCTGCTCACGGATATCGCCAGTTTCGACAGCCGCGTTCTGCGCACCATCCGAGCGCTCTTTCTGCAACCGGGCGAGCTGCCTGTGGCTTTCCGCGAAGGCCGGACCCAGCGCTATGTGCCGCCGATACGGCTATACCTTTTCGTCTCGCTGATTTTCTTCCTGTTTCTGTCCATCACCAACATCGCGATTTTCCAACTGGAGGCGCGGTCGCCGACCGCCCACCACGCCGGCCCCGGCGAGCCTGCCGCATCGGACGAGCCAGACGCGCTTGGAACGGCGATCGGCAATCTGGACTGGAAGCTGCACTTCTTCACCCCTGCGATGACGGCAAGGCCCGAGTTGCCGGCGGGTGTGAAGCAGGCCCTCGATCGCGACAGGGCCAAGCTGGCCAAGGCCGCCAATCCGGACAACAGCCGACGCCTGATCGGGGTGGTGGAAACCCTGATCAGCGAGCCTGCCGCCATCAACAAGCCGTTGACCGATTGGCTCCCCCGCATTCTCTTCATTCTGCTGCCTGGCTTCGCGGCGGTTCTGGCGCTGTTCTACTGGCGGCAAAGAAAGAATTTTCTCTTTGTCGATCACCTGGTTTTTTCGCTGAACATTCACAGCTTCATGTTCGCAACCATCCTGATCGGGATCGGCCTGGCCCAATTCCTGGATCGCGGGCTGATGCTGCTCGCCACGCTTGGCGCGATCTGGCTCTATCTCATCCTGGCCATGCGGCGTTTCTACCGGCAGAGCTGGGGATGGACGATTGCGAAATTCTTCCTGGTGTCCGCGGTGTACGGTGCCGTCTTTCTCTTTCCGGCCGTCACCGCCATATTCGCCTTCAGCGTTCTGGATCTGTAACGGGAATGACGTGACCTGAACGGGAGCTTTCGTGGCTGAGACCGTCTTCACGAAATGCGCGTGGCGGCTGATCCCGTTCATAACCCTGCTGTATGTCGTCGGCTTCATCGACCGGTCGAATGTCGGCTTCGCGGCCCTGACCATGAACCGCGATCTGGGCTTTTCTCCCGCCGTGTACGGCCTGGGCGCAGGCATCTTCTTTCTGGGTTACGTCACCTTCCAGATTCCCACGGCCATCCTGCTGGCGCGTGCCGGCGCGCGGCGGGTGATCTTCTGCGTCATGCTGGCCTGGGGTCTGGTCTCGGCCGCCAACGCCTTCATGCAGGGCGCGCACAGCTTCTATCTGCTGCGCTTTCTGCTGGGCATGGCGGAAAGCGGCTTCACGCCCAGCATGATCTTCTATCTCACCCTGTGGTTTCCGGAAGCCTATCGCGGCCGCTTCATCGCGACTTTTTGCACCGCCATTCCCATCGCCGGGATTGTCAGCGGGCCACTGTCTGGCCTGATCCTGGGGATGGAGGGCATCGGCCATCTGCATGGCTGGCAATGGTTGTTCCTGATCCAGGGCCTGCCCGCCGCGCTGCTCGCCTTTGTGACGCTCGCGGTCCTGCCGGACGGGCCGGCCCAGGCTCGCTGGCTCAGTGGCGCGCAAAGACGGGAGATCGCGGCGGGGCTGGCCGGCGATACGCCGCCGCCGGAGCGTAATATCGGGCAGGCGCTTTGCAATCCATACCTGATCCTTCTGGGCTTTGCCGGTCTGGGATCTGCCATCGCGCTGTATGGCATCAATCTGTGGCTGCCCCAGATCATCCAAGCGATGGGCTTTTCCAATCGCGCCACCGGCTTTGTCGCCGCGGTGCCTTATCTGGTCAGCATGGTCGCCATGGTGGCCTGGGCGCGGTTCAGCGACACGCGGGGCGAGCGGCTCTGGCACACCGCGCTCACCATGCTGTGGGCCGCGGCGGCGCTGACGGTCGCGGCTTGCGCCGGAAATTATCTGATCGTTCTTGTCGCCCTCTGCCTGGCGATGGCCGGAGGGCTTTCCGGCATCGGGCCGTCCCAGAGCCTGGTGTCATCCTTCTCGCGCGGTCCCGCGGGGGCGGGCGGGCTGGCGCTGGTCAACACCATCGGCACCTTTGGCGGCTTTCTCGGGCCGACCATCGTCGGTTTCCTCAAGGCGCACACGAATGGCTATGGAGCCGCCATGGCGGCGCTGGCCGCCGCGCAATTGTTCGCGGCACTGATCGTGCTGGCAACGGACAGGGCAATGAAGCGCCAGGAAAGCGCGGCACCCCAGACGTAAAACCTATTGCAGGTCGCAGATCGTCTCGCCTGCCATCGCGGTGACACGCGCCAGGGCATCCGGCTGGTAGAAGGCGATCCGCGCCTGATAGACGTCGCGGCCGAAGCTTTCCGGCAAGGGCAGGTAGGTGGTGGTGCCGTCCGACAGATTGATGACCGCCACCGTGGTGTCGGCGAACTGGCGCCGCAGGTCCATCTGGAACTGGCTGTAGCATTCCGCCGGCGTGGAGACCAAAAAGCCCTCGCCGATCTGCCAGACGGTAAAATGAAAGTCGCCATTCGGGCCATCGCCGACCTGGGCGCGGCGGGCCAGGCTGCGCTCCAGCCGCTCAACCGCATAGCGCTCCGTCGTGACCGCCAGTTGCGCTTCCAGTTCCGCGCGAGACGGAAAAGACAGCAGCGGGAATTGCGTCATCACGAACCGGCCTGACAGCTGCTCGCTGACATCGGAGCGGGGCGTCAGCCGCCAGATGCCCAGCGGCGTGCCGGATTCCTCGACGCCCTTGTATTGCAGCTCCTGGCCGGGCGGGAACATGCCGCTTAGCACCGAAAGCGCGGCATAACCCAACTCGCGGCCATTCTGATCGGCGACGTCTGCCTTGGCTTCATAGCTGCGCCGTGGCGTGAGGTCGCCGGACGCGCCATGCATGAAGACGCACATCGCCCCGCCGGTGTCGCGCTCCACCACCTCGCGCATGGCGCCGATATAGTCGGGAGAGAGCAGCCGGTTGCCGCCGCCAAGAGAGACGGGATGGCAGGCATAGTTGACCATCGTGGCGCGGATGCGGCCGTCCATGTCCGCGACCCGCCCAACCAGCAGGGTGTCGTCGGCTTTCTCGGCCAGGTTCAATCCGCAGATATCTCGGCCGCTGGCCGGATCCACCGCATCGCGGTTGAAGGCAAGGCCGCAGCGGCCATAGGCCCAACTCACAACGCCTTCGGCCAGGCTGGCGCGTGCCTGTTCGATCAGGCCGATGCAGGTGGGGGCAAGGCTGTCCAGATAGGCGGTAAGCAGGTCGCCGCCCGTGCGGTCGCCGGTGCGCCGCGTCAACACCGGCAGGCTGTGGGAGTGGGAGGGGTGAAACATCAACTGCTCGGGCTTGAGCGTGAAGCGCTTCAGGATCGCCGCCCGGATGGCCGCGACCTCAGAATCGTCGGCACAGCAGGAATCCAGGGCCAGGGAAATGAGTTCGGCGTCACCCGTCAAGGTCTGAAAAACCAGGCAGCTTGCCAAAGCCGGCCGATGCACGCCTTCGGCGACATCGTGTTTGGCGCTGCCCCAGGTCCGCGAATAGATGCCGACGGGCGGGGTAATCACTGTCCGCGCGGTGCCGATGCGGCCATGGAATTCGGCATGTTTCAGTCGGGGGGCGGCCATCGGCGTATCCGGTATCGTTGAGGCCCGCCGAACTTACACCATTTTGCCGGGCTGCCCCAGACGCCCGGATCACTGGGCCGCGCCCAGGGCCTTGTTCATCTGGTACATCATCTCGCTGCGCTGCCCATAAACGGTGGTGGTCCCGGTGATTTTGTAAAGGGCCTGTAGAAAGGCGATGTCGCCTGGGGTGAGGGCGCCGGCCGCGCGGCTGCAGCCCGCCACAAAAAGATTGAGGATGCTGGGCAAGTCCTGGCAACTCTCCGGCGGCTGGATCTGCGCCAGCGCCAGCATGGCGATGTAATCAGCCAGGACAACGGCGTCACGATTTACCAGCTTGCTGGTGTCCGCCACGATCACGACATTGGTAACGGCGCTGCTGACCCCGTCGCCGAGCCGGCTGCCGCTGGTGCTGGCCGAGCTGGCGTCGGGCAGGTTCATCACCAGCATGTCGGGCGCGCCGGTTGCCGGCCCGCCATATCCCGCCTGTGGCAGGGCCATGGTCATGGTGACGCCGCCCTTGCGCCCGCCATCCACCTGTACCTGTCCGTGCAGGTCCACGGTCGCGGTGATGTACCAGGACTGAATCGGCGCGCGCATGGTGGCCAGCTGTTCGCCTTGGGCGCTGTTGTCGAAGGCACCCAACAGGATGGGATGCATGACGCGGATATTGTCCAGCAGCACCTGGGGCGCGGTGGTGAAGATGATTTCGATATTGGGAGGGCAGGCCTCGCGGCTGTTCACTGGCGCGCCAGCCTGGGCCGCAACCGCCCTGAGCCGTTTGGTCAGCAGGTTTGCGATCTCGGGGCGCACGCCCACCGCCAGCGGGCATACCCCGTCCTTCCAGCGCGCCAGCTTGCCGGCCGCCCGGGTCGGCACGGTCATCGCGCCCACGAATTTGCTGACGGCGGCTTCGGTGTCCTTTAGGCCGGTGACGGTGACGTTCTCGGTGGCCGGCGCCGGCGGTGTCGCGGTGTCCTGCGCGTGGGCGGAGGCGATGCCCGCAACCAGCGCGATCAAAGCCAGGGACCGTCTCAGTCTCTCATTCAATGGCATACCGCCATGCCACCGCCGCCGCCCGTCGCACCGCCGCCGGAGACGCTGCACTGGCTGGGCGCGATCGTGCTGTTCTTGGGATCGGGAATGACCTGGTTGCCGTCGGCGCTGATGTCTTCGTTGTTCTTGCGCAGCAGCGCCCACTGGCTGTTGGTCTTGCAGACCTCGGGCCCCAGGAACCGCGACGACGGCTGGGGCTGCGGCGGCCGGCAGGTGATGGCGTCGGGATCGCCGGTGCCGTCAGGACGGGGCGAGACGATCTTGTCTGCCGCCAGCGCCGGAAGCACCGAGCCCACGAAGAGGACCGCGAAAAACAGGGTTTTGCAGGGCATGGTGTATCTCCACGCTTGTCGTCGTTATTACCACGGACGTAGTAACAGTTACCACCGGTCCTTGACCCCGGCAAGCGCCGGTCCTAGATTTCTCCGGTTCAGGGAGAGCGCGCATGCCGCCGCCCAAGCTCGGCAAGCTTGAACTCAGGGTCATGGAGGCGCTGTGGGCGCACGGGGCTTCCTCGATCCGCGAGGTTCAGGAACGCTTCCCGCCAAAAACGCGGCCCGCCTATACCACCGTGCAGACCACGATCAGCCGGCTGGAAGCCAAAAAGGCCGTTGGCAGGACCAAGAAGATCGGCGGCGCCTATATCTATGAGGCGCTGGTCTCCCGCGAAAACGCCCAAAGCCGGCTGATCGACGACTTCCTGGCGCTGTTCGGCGGTCGGGCACAGCCGATCATGGCGCATTTCGTCGAGGCGGGAAAACTGACCTTGGAGGATGTGCAGCATATCGAACGGCATCTGCGCGAACTCAGCCGGGACAAGAAGCCGTGAGCGTCTTCAATCCTCTCTGGGACCATCTCTGGCAATCCACTTTGGTCGCGGGCCTTGTCTGCTGCCTGATCCCGCTTTTCCGCAACAACAGCGCTCGGGCCCGCTATTGGCTGTGGTTTGCGGCGTCGCTGAAGTTTCTTTTGCCTTTTTCCCTGCTGGCCGCATTGGGGCGCATGGCCTTTGTCCAGACGGTGCAGCCCGGGTCCATGGCCGTTCTGGCCAGGATGCGGCCCGTCGCCATGCCGTTTTCTGCCGCCATGCCTGCACCGGTCGCGCAACATTTTCCGTGGATGGATGTTTTCCTGGCCGTCTGGCTGGCCGGCGCCGCCGCCATCGCGACGGTCTGGCTGATGCGCTGGGTCCGGCTATCGGCAGCAGCACGGGCCGCGCGCCCTCTGATACTTCCTCTGGCGTTTGATCTGCCGGTTCCGGTCCGGTCGACGGACCGGTTGCTGGAGCCCGGCCTTGTCGGCATCTGGCGCCCCATCGTCCTTTTGCCGGAAGGCATCGTGGACCGCCTTTCCGCCGCGGATATAGACGCGATCCTGCGCCATGAAACCTGCCACTGGCAGCGTCGCGACAATCTCATGGCGGCCCTTCATATGCTGGTGGCCTGTATCTTCTGGTTTCACCCGCTGGTCTGGCTCGTCGGCACGCGCCTTGTGGAAGAGCGCGAGAGGGCCTGCGATGAGGAGGTTTTGGATGGCGGCTGCCGTCCGCTCGAATATGCCCGGACCATTCTGAAAGTCTGTGAGCTTTATCTGCGCTCGCCGCTGCCCTGCGCCGCCGGCGTTTCCGGCGCCGACCTCGATCGGCGGATCATCGCCATCATGGCCAGGAACGAGGTGCTGGAAATCGGTCCGGGCAGGAAAGTGCTGCTGATGGCGCTGATGCTGATCACGGTCTTGGCTCCATTCGTCACCGGCGGACTGAAACCCGCGCCCGTTACGCAACTGGTCCAGGATCTGGCATATGTGCTTGTGCCGGTTGTACCGAAAAATGAAACTGTTGCGGTGCAGCCGGCCGTCGCGCCCGTGCGGCGCGCCCGTGATGCGGCCCGGCATCGCAAGGTGCAGCCGGACCGTCCGATTGAGATTCACCAGACAGCCCTGATCGCTCCGCGGATCAGCA
>Ga0268266_10002312_pt1 | contig 20668 bp, 18 predicted proteins | sample KBSS13metaG_FD_190356 | JGI IMG/M metagenome (GOLD analysis project Ga0268266, IMG submission 190356) | Switchgrass rhizosphere microbial communities from Kellogg Biological Station, Michigan, USA - KBS S1-3 metaG (SPAdes) (version 2) | ecosystem: Host-associated > Plants > Roots > Rhizosphere... | reverse complement strand
GTAAAGGAAATAGCCGTATTGAACGCTAATGCGGGCGTCATTCCTTTATGGCCCCAGGGTCGCGGCAAATATGCTTGCAATAGCAATAGCACGTAGAGAAACAGCACGCTGATGGCCGAAAAGGCCGCCCGCATCTTCCTCGGCGCGACATCGCTCGGCGGCGCGGTTTCGCTGACAGACAACAACGTCGCCCGCATCGACTCGCGGCCCGACGAGCACTACCGACAAAGGATGCTCAAGCTATGAGCGCAATACACTACGTGGCCGTTGACCTGGGCGGCGAAAGCGGACGCGTCATCCTCGCCACGCTCGACGGCGGCAAGCTGTCGATCGAGGAAATCCACCGCTTCCCCAACGGCGTGGTTCCGAAAGGCGACCACCTCTTCTGGGATCTGGCGAAGCTCGAAGGTGAAATCCATAAAGGCCTCGCCAAAGTGGCCGCGTTGAACAAGCCGATCGCCGGCATCAGCACCGATTCGTGGGGCGTCGACTACGTGCTAGTCGACGAAAACAACAACGCGCTCGAACAGCCGTACGCGTATCGAGACGCCCGCACCAACGACAGCCCGGACCGGCTTTTCAAGAAACTAACGTTCGGCGAAATCTACGCCCGCACCGGCATTCAGTTCATGGCCATCAACACGGTGTTTCAGTTCGAAGCTCATCATCACGACGAGCCGGCCTCGCTGAAGAAGGCCGATCACTTTCTGCTCATCGGCGACTATTTCAACGCCTCCTTCAGCGGCGTAGCGACGGCCGAACAGTCGCTGGCGAGCACCACACAAATTTACGACCCGCAGAACCGCGACTGGTCGGACACGATCATCGAGGCGCTGCGCATGCCCAAGTCGAAGTTCCCGCGAATCGTTCCCAGCGGCACCGTGCTAGGGCCAATGGTGGCACCGGCGGAGGTCGCGGTGACGCCGCCGTTCGTCAATACGAACGTTATCGCCAGCTGCTCGCACGACACGGGTGCCGCAATTGCGGCGGTGCCGGCGAAATCGGATAAGCCGTGGGCCTACCTGAGTTCGGGCACTTGGTCGTTGCTCGGCGCCGAGTTGGAAAGCCCGGTCCTCACAGCCGCCGCTCGAGACGCGGGTTTCACCAACGAAGTCGGCCTCGGCGGGACGATCCGATTCCTCAAGAACATCGCCGGCCTGTGGGTACTGCAGGAATGCCGCCGGGCGTGGGAGAGTGCGGGCAAGTCGTACAACTACACCGAGCTGACGCAGATGGCGATCGACAACGGCCCGGCCGCATCGCACCTGTCGCTGGACGACCCCCGATTTTTCTCGACCGGCAACATGCCGGAAAAGATCGCCGCGTTTTGCCGCGAGTCGAAACAGCCGGTCGCCGAATCGCCGGGGCAGGTGGTGCGGACGATCCTGGAGAGCCTTGCTCTCACGTACGCCCGTATGCTCGGTCAACTCGCCACTCTGACCGGCGCAAAGTACGAAACGCTCCACATCGTCGGCGGCGGTAGCCGGAATGAACTGCTGAACGAACTCACGGCGAGGGCGACCGGCGTGAATGTCGTCGCCGGCCCGGTCGAAGCGACCGCCGCGGGCAATATCCTCATCCAGGCCCTCGCGCTTGGTCAACTTGGCTCGGCGACGGAGTTGCGACAGGTTGTCGAACGGTCGTTCCCAACCAAAACAGTCAAACCCGGAACGCCGTTTTCGCAAGCCGTCCTCACGCGATTCAAATCCCTGCGACCGTTGACACCGGCCGCAAATCATTGAAAGTACGCACTACCCTTTTAGGAGAAACGAGATGCCCAAGAAGTACGCTTCAGCGCCGGCCATGTCCATCGACACGGCCAAGAACTACACCGCCACGTTCGACACCAGCAAAGGCCAAATCGTGGTCGAGCTGTTTCCCAAGGACGCCCCCAACACCGTCAACAACTTCGTCTTTCTCGCGAACGACAAGTTTTATGACGGCCTGAAGTTTCACCGCGTCATCCCCGACTTCATGGTCCAGGGCGGCTGCCCGCTCGGCACCGGCACGGGCGACGCTGGTTACAAGTTCAGAGACGAACTCACGCCCGGCAAGTTCCGCAAGCACCAGGTCGGCTCGCTCAGCATGGCCAACGCCGGCCCGAACACCAACGGCAGCCAGTTCTTCATCACCCACATCGTCACCGACTGGCTCGACGGCAAGCACACCGTGTTCGGCCAGGTGAAGAGCGGCCAGGACGTGGTGAACAAGATCAAGCAGAACGACACGATCAACAGCGTGACGATTACCGAGAGCTAAAGCTCGAGCGGCAAGTATTCAGGGGCAAGGGGCAAGTGGAAGAAATTCTCACTTGCCCCTTTCCTTATTTTGTTACTGTGATTTGATACAGCTGTTCCCTCCCGTAGTCACACACGTACAACTCGCCGTTCGCGTCTTCGCCGAAGCTGCTGGGCGAGAACTGATTCCACCCCGTGCGATCGCGCAGCGTCACGGGAAGCTCGCCGTGCCACGTGACTTTGTCATTCTCATACCGCAGCGCCCAGATTCGGCCGCTGGCGAAATCGGAATAGAGATACACGCCCTGCAACTGTGGAAACTGCTTTCCGCGATAGACGAATCCGCCGGTGACCGATTGTCCGCCGCCGTTGAAATCCTTGCTGTTGTGTTTGTACTCGGCGATCGGATCGATCGGCGTGCCATTGGGCGTTTCAGGCTTGAACTCGTGCAGCCCTTCGCGAACGCGCCAGCCGTAGTTGCCGCCCTTGGTGATCACGTCGATTTCTTCCCACTCGCCCTGCCCCACGTCGCCGCAGAAGAGCGTGCCGGTTTTTTTATCGAAGCTGAACCGCCACGGGTTCCGCAGTCCGTATGCGTAAATTTCCGGCAGGCACTTCAAGCCGGTGAAGCACGGGTTATCCTTCGGAATGCCGTACGGCTTGTCGCCCGTCGGATGATCGACATCGATGCGAAGGATTTTCCCAAGCACCGTATCAAGACTCTGCCCGTTGCCGCCCTTAGCGTGGCCAGGCCCGTAATCGCCGCCGTTGCCGCCGTCGCCGGCGCCGATGTACATGTACCCGTCCGGCCCGAACAGCACGAGCCCGCCGTTGTGGTTGTTCTGCGGCTGCTGGAACGTCATCACCACTTTTTCGGTCGACGCATCCACACGGTCCGACTTCGGATCACACTTAAACTCCGTGATCATCGTCCATATCTGTCCCTTGGCCTTGCCGCGTTCTCCCTCCTTGCGCGTGTAGTTCACGAACAGCCGGCCGTTCTCCTGAAACTTCGGATGAAACGCGATCGACAGAAAGCCGCACTCGTTATCCATGTGCACATTCTTCACCACATCCAGATACGGCTTGGCCGACTTCTTCCCGTCGACGAGCATCCACACGCGGCCCGGCTGATCGACGACAAAATTCCGCCCGGCCGGATCGTGCACAAAATACACCGGGTGATCGAATCCCTTCTCGATCAGCTTGAGCGTAATGCCTTTGATCTCATCCTCCGCCAGCGCAGGGCCGACCAACGTAAGACAAACCAACGCAGCCAAAATAAGTCGATTCAGACGCATGCAAAATTCCCTTCCACGATAAGCCCCTCGGTCCGGCATTTATACCAAACGCCTCGAGTTGTGTTGTGTGCGGCGCTCGCTTCGCTGACATCGGCGACATATTCTACGTTCATGGGACGAGCTACGATGGTGCTGGTTCTCTGCTGGTGCGCGACAGTGGCCGGATGGTGCGCACCAGCGCCGGCTCAGTCGACACTCCCCGCCGCCACACAGCCCACGACCGAACCCTCGACGACACAACCAACTACCGCGCCCGCCACCACTACCGCCGCCGGGCTCACCGATGAACAACTCCTTTCGCTCTGCCAAAAAGAACTCCTGAAACAGTTCCAGCCTGACCTGGCCGCCAAATACGTGCCGGCCCACAATCTGCTCGACTCGTACTTCGCCGCCACGTCGCCCAAGGACCGAGCCGCGATCGTGACCAACCTCGAAGACACCGGCCTCGACGCCAACACGCTCGGCCGCCTCGCGCGAATCCGCCGAAACTGGCAGGACCTTTCGCCCGGCACGTACTACATCAACGACACGTTCGGCCCGTACGAAGTCCGCTACTTCCTCGGCGTTCCGAAAAACTACACACGCATGGAGCGCAGCCCACTGGTGATCGTCCTGCCGACGGCCGACGCATTCCTCACTAAGCCGCCGCCTGACAACTTGGGCGTCACCAAAATCTACAAAGACTGGATGACCGAGGAACTCGCCCGTCATCGCGACGCCCTCGTGCTCATGCCGCTGCTGAACCTCGACGAGTTGTACGGCCCCAGCCGGCTGGGCATGAACAGCGTGATCCAGTCGATGCTGCACGCGGCCGATCAGGCGAACATCGACCCGACACGCGTCTACCTCATGGGCCATTCGCTGGGCGCCCACGCGACGTGGAACATCGGGCTGCATTATTCCACGTACTTCGCCGCCATCGCCCCGCTCGCCGGCGCCGCGGGCGAGCCGTGGCAACGCGTGCGGCTGATGAACCTCAGCAACGTGCTGCCCGTCGTGTGGCACGACGTGAACGACCAGGTCATCCCGTTCGATGCCAGCCGCTCCATCGTTCGCGTGATGCAGAACATGAAGCTCGACGTGCAGTACATCGAAACCAAAGGCCTCGGACATGTGCCGCCGAGCCAGGTGCTCGGCAACGTCTGCGAATCGATGCGGGCGAGAACGCGAGAGCTATATCCAACGGACGCGTCGATCCAATCCAATCGGCGGGAAGCGGTTTTCAACCGCGTCGACTGGCTGCAAATCTACCAACCGCTGCGGCCGGGTCCCGAGCAGTCGCTCAGGCTCTCGCACGGCACAGGCCCGATGATCATCAACCAGAACACCTGCAGCATTAAAGCCACCCGCGCCGGCAATAAAGTGACGGCCACCACTGACAACGTCGAACTGATGCGCTTCTACTTCAACGACCAGATGGTGGATTTCACCCAGCCGATCGTCCTGTCGATCAACGGCAAAGTGCGGTTCGAAGGATTCCGGAAGCCGAACATCGAAGAGATGCTGAAGGACCAGATTTTCCTCGGCCGCGGCTGGCGTTATTTCACCGCATACGTCGAGGTCGACCTCGGCGGACCGACGACGACGAAGCCAACGACGCAACGTGCGAAATAATCGTTGTCGAGTCGCCGTAAACTCCACGCTTCCGAAACAATCATCAATATTCACCGCCCGGCCACGTAACCACTGGCCGGGCCGGGCTTTGATGATTTCACATCGGTGCCTCAAAGTGACGGAAAGTGACGATTAGTGACGAAAAGTGCCGGAAAGTGCCGGGTTTGCGAGCCGTTCAAACGGAACTTGCCCGACCTTCGCTTTTCATCAGCGACAGTTGCCGCACGGTCGGGGCCGGCCACAAATCATCACCGCGCCCCTTCCGGCCGTGTAACTTCCGGCCGGGCCGAGCGTTGCGGATCTTTTGGCAGGTGCTCGAAGGTGTCTTTAGGTGTCTTTAGGGGGCCAAAGGTGACCAAAACGCGCACGTACACGTGTACCGTGTCGGACTATTCAATTGTCAAAGAGCGACCGCTACGCCAACAACGCGTAGTGATCGATGCGGGCGCAAGTCCCCCATCTATATCCACTGACGGCGGTGCGCCGGCCGCGAGGCTGGCGCGCACCGCCGGCGCGCAAATCGCGGATTTGCGCGCAATAATGCGATAAATTTTTTCGGATTTCACATTTTGCGCGTGTCGCGCCAGAGACGTTTTTTCTGTCCCTTTCCCGAACACCGAGACAGGAACCAGAGCGTGTTTGAAAACTCGCCAGGGTTAAGACTCGTCATCCTGAGCGTACACGCGAAGGATCTGCGTCAACCGTCGATCGATTCCAGATCCTTCGCGAGTACGCTCAGGATGACAACCCTCTGATTGTGATCGCCTAATGACTTCTGAATCGTCGCCCTACAGCTTGTCGTACTTCGTCGCCCGACCCTTGGCTTTATCGATCGGGTACTTCTCGCAGTTAATCTTCACCTTCCGCCGCACGGCTGCGTCCAGGTCGATCTCCAAATCGTTCGCGATCAGCAGCACCCACCCCAGCACATCGGCCAACTCATCGGTTACCTGCTGCTTCTCGGCCTTCAGGTGATCCTGCAACTCCTTGCCGTTCTTCCACTGCATGTGCTCGAGCAGTTCGTGCACTTCGAGCGACAGCGAGAGCGCCTGATCCTTCGGATTATGAAACTTTTCCCAGTCGCGCTCGCGGCGGAACTCGAGCAGCAAATCGGTTAATGCTTGGATTTGGGTGGATCCCATGGCCGATCCTCTCTGTCGATGATGGCGTGAAGTTCGTCGAGCAACTCGTGAAACCGTCGGTCAATCGTCTTCGTGATCTCTTCGCTGCTCAGTTCGTGCAGGATCATCGGCTTGCCGTAGATGACGCGCAACCGCGACGGCGTAGGGAATTTCTTCGTCCGCGGCCAGCTCTCGTGCGAACCGGCGATGATCGCGGGCACCACCGGCACCTTCGCCCGGCGGATGACCAGCGCCGCGCCAGACTGAATCTCCTGAAGCTTGCCGTCTTCCGATCGCGAGCCTTCGGGGAAAATGTTGAGGATGTTCCCTTCTTTTAGCCGCTCGATCGTTTGCTTCATCGCGCCGATATCGCCGCGCCCCTGCTTCACTGGAAACGCATGCCAGCGGCGGATCAGCCAGCCGAAGTAGCGGTTCTCAAACAGCTCGCTCTTGGCCATAAACGCCATGATCCGCGGCACGGCCACGCCGACGAGCGCGGGGTCGAGATAACTCTCGTGGTTGGCAACCATCAGCACGCCGCCGGTGAGCGGGATGTTCTTCGTGCCGTACGCTTTGAAGTCGAAGAAAACGACAAGGAAGAATCGAAAGAGGGCCCGGAAGGCTTTGTAAAGAAACCAGTGCTGTTTCATTTCGCGGCCGTCATCTTTACGTGTAGCACGATTCGTTCAACGACCTGCTCTTCGGTCACGTTGGTGGTGTCGATGGCAATGGCCGTCTTCGGGCAGGTGAGCGGCGCCACCGGGCGGTTGGCGTCGCGATAGTCGCGGGATTCGATCTGCTGCTGCAGTTCGAGCAGGTCGACCACTTCGCCGCGGGCCCGCAACTGGGCGGCCCGGCGATGGGCCCGCTCGGCCGCGGTAGCGGTGAGGAAGAATTTGAACTCGGCCTCAGGGAACACCACGCTGCCTTGGTCGCGGCCTTCAGTGACAAGGTTTTTTCGATCGCGGCCGATCTGCCGCTGCTGCTGCACCATCAGATCGCGCACGGCCGGCACGACGGCGACGAACGACGCAGCCCGAGTCGCCTCGCCGCTGCGGAGTTGATGGCCCACCGATTCGCCATTGAGCAGCAACACCGGCGGCGATTTATTCCAGTCGAACGTGATCTTGCAGAGCTTGGAGATGTAGGTGATTTCGTTCTCGTCGGTCAGGCTGATCTGGCGGCGGACGCACTCCAGGCCGATCGCGCGGTACATCGCGCCGGTATCGAGAAAATCGATGCCGAGACGCCTGGCGACGTCCATCGCCACCGTCGATTTCCCTGTTCCTGCCGGCCCGTCGATCGTGATTATCATGGGTGGGAGTGTTGTAGTCGCTCACCGTCGTTTTATCAAAGCACGAACCGCACCAACTTAGTCCAAAGTCGAGCCCTTGCTGGCCCACTTAAACCCGCGCCGCATAATCGTCAGGCACGGTTCGCTTTCGACCACATCCGCGTGATGCCCCAGCGAGTTGTAAAACACGCGGCCCTTGCCGTGCATTCGCGTCCAGACGACCGGCATATCAAACTTGCCGTTCGCAGCGTGCGGGCCATCGGCCACGGGGAACTGCGTGGTCATCAGCACGCGGTTGGCCGGATCGGTGTGCATGTAGTACTGCTCGGAGTTGACAGGGAATTCGCCGATGCCTTCGGTGATCGAGCTCTTCAGGCCGGTGGGTTTGACGGTGTATTTGGTGCCGTCGTTGCCGGGGTGAGCGACCCATTGGCCGCCGGTCATGAATTGCCATTCGGTGTCGCTGCGGAACGAGTCGCACATGCCGCCGTGGCAACCTGCTATGCCGACGCCGGAGAGGACGGCCTTCACCACCGGGGCGCGCTGCTCGCCGGTGATGTTGCCCATCGTCCAGACGGGCACGATCAGATCGAGGCTCATGAGTTTTGCTTCGTCCTTGAAGGCGTCGAGCGTGTCGGACACTTCTACGGCGTAGCCGTCGTCCTTCAGGATGCGTTCGAAGATGTCAGCGACCTGCTTCGGTTCGTGTCCGTCCCAGCCGCCCCAGACGATGATTGCTTTTTTGTTTGCCAAGTTCGCTCCCAATAAGAAAAGAGCAGGAAGGATAACCTTCCTGCTCTCGATGGCAATTGTTCGTTCCGCAATGCTGTCATCCTGAGCGTACTCGCGAAGGATCTGGCATCGATCGACGATTGACGCGGATCCTTCGCGAGTACGCTCAGGATGACAGAATCTCTGGTCAAACCTTACGGCTGCGTCGCGGGCTGCGTCGTTGCGTTTTCTTTCGCAAATTTTTTCGCCTTTTCAATCTTGCCGAGCGCCTGCGACACGATGTACGGATGCGTCGGGTGAAGATTCACGAAATTCTGGTGATACTTCTCGGCTGCGTAAAACGCGGTCAGCGGCTCGAGCGTGGTGACGATTTTGCTGTCGAACACCTTGGCGTCATCAAGCTGCTTGATGTACGCGGCCGCCACGCGCTTCTGGTCTTCATTCGCGTAGAAGATGGCCGAACGATACTGCGTTCCGCTGTCGTTGCCCTGGCGGTTGAGGGTGGTCGGGTCGTGGGCGACGGAGAAGAAAGCCTTCAACAGGCGGCCGTACGTGACCCTGGCGGGATCGAACGTGATCTCGATCGCCTCGGCGTGGCCGGTGTCGCCATCGCAGACGCGCTCGTAGTTGGCGGTTTCCTTCGCGCCGCCGGAGTAGCCGGAGACGACGCCCGTCACGCCCGGGATGTGCTGGAAGACGCCTTCGGTGCACCAGAAGCACCCGCCGGCGAGGACGATCTTCTGCGGGCCGGCGTCGGCGGCGATGGTGAGATCGACGGCCGGGTCAGGAAAGTTTTTCACGTCGGCGGAACTGCGACTGCAGGCGCCGCCAATAACGCTTGAGAACATGATAAGGGCTCCTGTTAATGTGAATCGATTGAGCATGAGTGCCTTGGTAAGAATGGTACGCATTCAAACCGGTTGAGACCGTGATTTATTCCGAAAATGGATATTAGCCGAGTGTCAGCCCGAACAGCGCCGGCACGTCGGCCAGGTGACTGACGACCGCGGTGGCCTGTTCGGATTCGTCGCGCGGCAGTTGCCCGCTCGCAATCCCCTGCCGCACCTGCACGGTTCCCCAGCCAAGCGCCTTGGCGGGTTTGACGTCGTTGTCGATCCGATCGCCGACCATGACGGCCTCGGCCGGTGAGCAGTTCGCCTGCTCCATCGCCATCTGAAAAATCTTCGGATCCGGCTTCACCACGCCGGCCTCGGCGGAGCCGATGATGAGCGAGAAATAATCCGCCCACCCGTGCTGCCGCATGCGGTCAGTCGTGCCGACCCACTGGTTCGCGATGATGCCGAGTTTGTAGTGTTGCGATAGGACGCGGAGAACGTCGCCGGCGCGGCTGTGCGGGATCTGCAGCTCGTGTTTCCATTGAAGGGCGACTTTTTCCAGCCGTTCCGCTTCGGCCTGATGAGCCGCGAGCCGGCGACACAGGCCGATCCACTGCTTTCGCTCAAACTCCCTCGCGACGGTGTGAAACGTGTCCCAAATCGTCGCCACGCTTGTGGGCCGACCGGCCCGGCCAAGTTCGTCTGACAGCGCGACAAACAGCGGCTCCCAGCCCGGCGTTTCATCCAACAGGGTGTAGCCGACGTCGAAGAATATCCACTTACAGTTCGGAAACAGATTCATGCAGCCGAGCATAAGCCGCGATTCACGAAAAATGTAGGGCGGGATGGCAATCCCGCCGTATTCCGCGGCGGCGGGATTGCCATCCCGCCCTACATTAAGTCGATCGGCTCTACTTCGCCGGCTGCGTCGCGGGAACCTTCTCGCCGACGGATTTCAGGTCGGCCGTTCTCACGAACTTGAGGGCTTCGGAGTTCATGCAGTACCGCAGCCCGGTGGGTCGCGGGCCGTCGTCAAACACGTGGCCCAAGTGGGCGCCGCACCGCTGGCAGTTCGTCTCGACGCGGATCATGCCGTATGCCTCGTCGCGCTTCTCCTCGATGTTCTCCTTCGCGACAGGCTGGAAAAAGCTCGGCCAGCCCGTGCCGGATTCGAACTTCGCGTCTGACTTAAACAGCGGCAGGCCGCAGTCGACGCAGACGTAAATTCCCTCTTCCTTGTTCTTCAGCAGCCCGCCGCAGAACGCGCGCTCGGTGCCCGCACCGCGGGTGATCCGGTACTGCTCCGGCGTGAGCTGCGCCTTCCATTCCTCGTCGGTCTTGACCACACTCGGCACGCTGACAGGTTCGGTCAGTTCACCTTTTTCATTGATCACGCGAACGGTCACCATGGTTTTCTCCTTGGATCGTGCAGAGGGGTCGGCCATTGAGACGCGATTCAGAATCGCATACCCGCCCACGATGACGAGCACCGCGAGCGCAGGACTGAGCAAATAGTTGGTTGCCCACTTTTTCATGGCCGGTTTCCTTGTTGAGGTATTTTACGCCAATTCAAACCGTCTCGGCGGCAAGATTATTCCGTGAGGTTCGGCAAACCGGGCTGTTCACTCGGAATTGATCTAATTTTGATATTTTACGAGTGATCAACTCCGTTCCGGTTACTAAAATCCCGTGCTCAACCATATAGGAGACATTGATGAGTGACATCATGACTGTTGCAAAACGACTGGTCGAACTCTGCAAGCAGAACAAGAACCTGCAGGCCGTCGAGGAGTTGTATGCCGACGATATCGTCAGCATCGATGCGCACGGCGACGAAAAAATGCCCGCCCGCATGGAAGGCAAACAGAAGATCATCGGCAAGAACAAATGGTTCTTCGAAAACCACGACGTGCACAAGCAAGACGCCGAAGGCCCGTGGCCGAACGCGGATAAGTTCGTCGTCGTCTTCTCGATCGACCTCACCGCCAAGACCGGGCCCATGGCCGGCAAGCGATTCCAGATGACGGAAGCCGCGCTGTACACCGTGAAGAACGGCAAGATCGTGCACGAAGAATTCTACTACGACATGGGATGAGGGCCGCTACTCTTTCAAGACCATGTCGATGCACATGACCGCGCCCAGGATCAGCAGCCGGATGGGATTGTCCGCCGGCACCTGCTCGGAAATCTGCAGCATGTAATTGTCGGCCGACGTAAACAGCTCTCGGCCGAAGCCGGCCCACTTCTTGCTCACCTTGCCGAGTTCCTGCTCGCCGGATTTGAACGCAAATTCCCAGCTCGACCATTTGCCCTGCAGCGTGAACAGGGGCTTGTCGTTCGCATCATGAACGGAAAACGCCCCGCCGATCGAGAAGAGCTTCTGCTTGAATCCGCCGACAACGTTTCCCGCTTCGTCGAGTACTTGTACCTTTGAACGGAGAAAGGACACGCCGCGCTTCACGCTCAGCACCGGCTTGCCGTCCGGCGTGCGGATCGTCACCTCGAACGGCGTGTACCGCTTGTAATCTGTAAACCGCAACATCTTCGTGAAAAAGCCCAGGCTCTCTTCGCGGCAGTTCATGATGATCTGCTGCGTCTTCGGATCAAGAATGTCGTAATTATTCGCGGCCTTGAAAATGCCCACGTGCTCTTTGACGAAAAACAGATTGCGATTCACGATCGGATTCATACAGCCCCTTTAAGTTGATGAAATCGATTTGATTATGGTTCGGTCGACGTGATTTCTCAATAAGAAGCTTGATCCCCAACGCACAACACCCGCGATGACTTTCGTCACGGCGGGTGTTGTGGTTACGACTTGGCAGCTCCGACCAACGTTCGGATCTGGTCGGTCAGGTCGCCCTGGCCGAGCACGAACGTTGCCGTCGTGCCGCTGAGGACGTCCTTGAGGATTTCCAGCTCCTTCAGGCGCTGCAGCTGCGGGTTCTCCGCCAGCAACTTGGCCGTGTTGAGCTGGCTGCGCACCTGGGCCGTCTCTTCGCGACGACGGATCAGGCCCGCTTCGGCTTCCTTGGTGGCCGCGATCACCTGGTTGAGCAGCGTCTTCATCTCGCCGGGCAGCACGATGTCGCGCAGACCAACGCTACGAACACTCAATCCCAACTCGGTTGCACGCGCCGCCAGGGCCGCACGCACTTCACCACCGACGGATTCCTTGTCGGCCAGCAGCGCGTCGATTCCCTTCGTGCCAACGGCCGCACGCAGGGCGAGCTGCGCTTCACGGTACAGCGCCTGTTCCGGGCTCACGCTCGTGCGCGTCGCCAGGATCGGGTCAGCGATCACCCACGTCACGACGAGGTTCACCCGCAGGGTCACCTTGTCGGCCGTGATGATTTCCTGGCCCGCCACATCCGCCACCTGCTCGCGCAGGTCGAGCGTCTTCGGCTTCACGTTGCCGGTTCCCTTCCAGAAGACGTGCAGGCCCTGGCCGAGCTGCTCGATCAGCACGCCGTCACGGAACAGCAGGCCGACTTCGTGGTCGCTCACCTGCACAGCATCGAAGTACTTGCCCGCATCCGGCAGTTGGATGATGGCCTGCAGCTTCGGGTGCGTGAATCGCAGCACGCCGATGTCGAACACCTCGACCTCGATCACCGACGTGGTCGCCCAGAACGCATGCCGGCCCGCGCCGACGATCGCCAGCGCACGGCCGTCCTTCCAGACGATCGCACGCTGCGTGTCGGTGAGTTCCACGACCCGCAGCTCGCGCTGCAAGTCGGCGTTCTTCACCAGCATTTCGAGCAGGGTGTGCTCGAACCGCGTCTTGAGCGTGTCGACAATTTCAACCCGCTTGTTAAATCCGAACACGACGTGACGTCCCGGCCGCAGGACTCCTACGAAGTCCCCGCGGTCGAAGAGCAGACCACGCTCGTGCTTACGAACAAAAACGACACTCAACATGACACACCTCCCTAAAAAGCAACTTCTTACATAAGGCGGGATGGCAATCCGCCGTTATCAACTCGCGGCGGGACTTCCGTCCCGCCCTACATCAATTTTAAAAATGCGAAACGGAGAGCCGAACGGCGTCGCGCTCCGGGTGAACCACGGGGCCAGCGGTCGTCAGTCGGTAGCGGTCGCCTCATCGATCAACCGCGCTTCCCCCCGATAGCAGCGACCGATCGACTCAACGACTTGCCTCCCTCAGAGCGTCCGACCACAAGCGGCCCGCGCGTTGCCGCTGCATCGGCCTTGGCCTTTGCAGCAGCGAGAACGATCGACATTCAGATCCCTCCGTTTCGCGGTCATTACGGGTGTTCAGCCCGTGGCAAGGATGTTGGAGTCGAACCAACTACCTCAGCTTAAGAAGCTGATGCTCTACCAGTTGAGCTAACCCTTTAGCTTCCGAACGTGATCGTTCCGATGCTGTGTCAGAACACCAACGGCCAACCTGGACCGATGGCGCTGCCAGCCGACTCACGGTCGGACGACTGTGCAGGCGTGAAACGTTCACGCCAAAATTCGATGGTTAAACAAAAACGCCTCAGGGCGACGGCCCCGAGGCAATTACGAGCGACGTGCTTTGCACGCGTTCATCTGCCTGGGGAGGGTCGCCATGTACCGGCGGGTCGATTGGTATCGACTCGTCCGAGCTCATGACGTTTCTGTTGGCACAAACCTAATATCATCGCGTTCTCTACTTTCGCCTCGCAGCAAAACACTTGCTGCAGGGGCGAGGAATATAAACCAGAATAAATCGAAGTCAACTAAAATCTCAAAATTTCAGGCATAACAGAAGCATTTTCTATTGGTTGGTAGGTTCGTGCACGCGTCAATGTCGGTTGATTCGGAGACCCGTCTTCGTAGGGTGGGATTCATCCCGGCCGCTCAAATCAAAGAAGGTGGGGATGAACCCCACCCTACACAAGGCTCAGAGAACGTGAGGGGCGTCGCCAAAACGAGAACTCGTCATCCTGAGCGTACTCGCGAAGGATCGGCGTTACTCGACGATCGACGCCAGATCCTTCGCGAGTACGCTCAGGATGACAAGCGCTAGAGATCTGACGCTAGTTGACTTCGCAAACTCGCTCTCAGGACGACAACCTAAACGAGCGTCAACTCAGACGAGGCTGTCGCTGGTCTTGATGCCCACGCCGAGCGTCACCAGTTTTTCCGTCTGCACCTTTTTGGCGGTGTCCGGATCAACGTAGTCGCTGTGGCAGCTGGCCTTGTCCTTGTCGGCGCCGACGACCTTCTTCACCTTGCTCGCGAGCTTGTGGATTTCGTCGGGGCTTAGCACGCCGCGCTTGGTGAGGATTTCCTGCTGCTCTTCCGTCAACGCGGCCGACTGCTTCGGTTTGTCCCAGGCGAATTCGCCGTCTTTGCCGCTGGCGAATTCCTGGATTTCTTTGCTGATTCTTACGCTGCACCAGTCGTGGCCGCACATGGCGCAGAAGTCGGTGTCGACATCCAAGTCTTCGTCGTGAAAGGCGCGGGCTAGTTCCGGATCGAAACTCAGCTCGAAATGCTTCTCCCAGTTGAGGGCAGCGCGAGCCTTGGTGAGTTCATCGTCGCGATCGCGGCTGCCGGGGATTCCGAGTGCGACGTCGGCGGCGTGCGCGGCGATCTTGTAGGCGACGCAGCCTTGCTTCACGTCGTCTTTCTTCGGCAGGCCCAAGTGCTCCTTCGGCGTGACGTAACACAGCATGCTCGCGCCGTGATAGGCCGCGGCGGTAGCGCCGATGCAGCTGGTGATGTGGTCGTAGCCGGGGAAGATGTCCGTGACTAACGGCCCGAGCACGTAGAACGGGGCGCCGTGGCAGAGCGTGCGCTCGAGCTTCATGTTGTATTCGATCTGATCGAACGGCACGTGGCCGGGGCCTTCGATCATGACCTGCACGCCCTTCTTCCAGGCGCGTTCGGTCAGTTCGCCGAGCGTGGCGAGTTCGGCGAGCTGCGCCTGATCGGTCGCATCAGCCAATCCGCCGGGACGCAGGCCGTCGCCGATACTGAACGTCACGTCGTACTCGCGCATGATGTCGCAGATTTCTTCCCACATCGTGTACATCAAGTTCTGCTTGTTGTGCACGAGCATCCACTTGGCGAGCAGGCTGCCGCCGCGGCTGACGATGCCGATCAGGCGCTTTCTCACGTATTTCAGATGCGCCTGCAGCACGCCGGCGTGGATGGTGAAGTAGTCGACGCCCTGCTCGGCCTGTTTGATGAGGGTCTCGCGCACGAGCGTCTCGTCGAGGTCTTCGATCTTCTTCCCGATGATCATCGAGTAAATCGGTACCGTCCCGATCGGAACGCTGCTGTTCTGCAGGATCGCGACGCGGCAGGCATCGAGATCGCCGCCGGTGGAGAGGTCCATCACCGTATCCGCGCCCCACTTCTCGGCCCATTTGAGTTTCTCGACTTCTTCATCAGTGCCCGACGAGATCGGCGACGCGCCCATGTTCGCGTTCACCTTCGTCTTGCTCGCCCGGCCGATGGCCATCGGGTCGAGCTTGTGCTTGAGGTGGTTGATGTTCGCGGGAATGACCATGCGGCCCGCAGCGACTTCATCGCGAACCTGCGTGGCCGTAAGATGCCCCTCGCGCTCGGCGACGCGGCGCATCTGAGGCGTAATGACGCCCAGGCGTGCGCTTTCAAGCTGCGTGACGGGATCAAAGTTGACCGAGTAACGCACTTCCAGCATCTCGCCGGTGGCTGTGCGGAACGTGACCGAAGGATGATCTCCGCCCACGCAGCCCGCGGGGTTGAACGGGTCTTCCGGCGCATCCGCGGCAACTTTCTTCACTGACCAACCATCCGGCAGGAAGTTCCATGCGGTCTTGTCGCTCGGTTGGGGCATGCCGGGCGTGTCCGGCGAGCTGAAGCTCCAGGCCGTTCCTACACGACCCTTGGCGGCAAACGAACCGGGCGTGGTGCCCTGCTTTTCCGTCGACGGATTATCGCCTAGCGCGGGAAGTTCGTACGCGGCGTCGGTTGTGGCGCTCACAGTGGCGCGAGGCGAATTGGCGAGGGTCATAACAATGCTCCAGTTTTGATCGGGAAAGCGGGCCGGGGCGCAGGGTTGCGCCAGTCGGGCGGGTTCGCTTCCCTACGCCGGTGTCATCCGGATCAGGTTCCAAGGGTCTTTCTCAGTCACTCGCACTTGAGCGACACCCCTAGCGATTCGCTCAGTTTAGGTGGCGCGGCGGCGAATCGCAAGATGTTTTGCTGTCGCCGGTTGCGTCTGGTGTTGTGTTCGAATGCGAGGGCCGTACAATCCCGGCCTTAATCGGACCTTAACACGACAAGGGCGTCGCGCATGTTCAATTTGCTCCCCAAGGATACCGTCTTTTTCGACCTGTTCGAAAACCTCTCGCGGCACGCCGTGAAGTCGGCCGAACACCTGCGCCAACTGGCGAAAAGCTTTCCGGATATCGACGGACACGTTCAGCTCATCCGCAACGAAGAACACTCGGCCGACGACCTGACGCACAAGGCGCTTGAACGCCTGGACCAGACGTTCATCACGCCGTTTGACCGTGAAGACATCCACGAACTAGTGAACGGCATCGACGACATCATCGATTCGATCGACGCGCTAGCCAAGCGGTTCCGCATCTATCACGTCGATTCGCTCCCGCAGCTTTTCAAGACGCAGACCGACGTACTGGTACAGGCCACGGTCGCTCTCTCTGAGGCGGTTCACCGACTGCGCAAGACCCGCAAGCTTTCAGAATTGAAGGACGTGCTGATCGAAATCCACCGCCTTGAAAGCGTGGGCGACGACAACAACCACTCCGCCATTTCACAACTCTTCGACGGCAGTGTGGCCGCCCTCGACGTGCTGAAGTGGAAGGAACTCTACAACTACCTCGAAGAAGCCATCGACGGCTGCGAAGACGTTGGGAATACGCTCGAGCGGATCGTGTTGAAGAACGGATGATGAATTGGTTTGTTGCGTGTTGTTTGTTGTGAGTTGAGACACTCCGGCGAACAGCAGTTTCCAACTTACACCCTACTACAAACAACACCCATGTCTGCCCTCATCTTCTTCATCTTCTTCATCATCTTCCTGGCGTTGGTGTTTGACTTTTTGAACGGCTTTCACGACGCCGCAAATTCCATCGCCACCATCGTTTCCACCCGCGTACTGTCGCCGACACAGGCCGTCATATGGGCGGCGTTCTTTAACTTCATCGCGGCATTTTTGTTTGGAACCGAAGTGGCCGGCACCATCGGCAAGGGACTGGTCGACTCGAAAGTAGTCGACATCTACGTCGTGTGCGGCGGCCTCGTCGGTGCGATTGTTTGGAACATCATCACCTGGTGGCTGGCGCTTCCGACCAGTTCGTCGCACGCACTGGCCAGTAGCGTGGCGGGCGCGGCGATCACCAAGAGCGGGTTCAGCGTGCTCCTATGGCAGGGATGGGGAAAAGGTTGGGGCGGACTGCTGCTGTTCATCCTTCTCGCACCACTCATCGGGTTTGTGCTCGGAACGCTTTACATGACGGCCACTGCGTGGATCTTCCGCCGGTCTACGCCGCACCGCGTCGATCGAACGTTCCGTCGCTTGCAGCTCGTGTCCGCCGCGATCTATTCGCTCGGCCACGGCGGTAACGACGCGCAGAAGACGATGGGCATCATCGTGCTGCTCCTGTCCGCAGGCGGATTGGGACAATGGACGCACCCGGATGCGCACAGTTGGGCCAATTCGCTCAACTTCTTCGGTCACAACCATACGGTGGCGTGGTGGATCATCCTGAGCTGTCACGCGGCGATCGGGTTGGGCACGATGTTCGGCGGCTGGCGAATTGTGAAGACGATGGGCTCGGGCATCACCCGCCTTGCTCCCGTCGGCGGGTTTGCGGCTGAATCCGCGGCGGCCACCACCATTATCTTGGCGACTACGCAGGGCATCCCGATCTCCACCACGCACGCCATCACCGGCGCGATCCTAGGCGTGGGCACCACCAAGGGTGTGCGATCGGTCCGCTGGATCTGGGGACAGCGAATCATCACCGCGTGGGTGCTTACGCTGCCGTGCAGTGCGTTTATCGGCGCGGGAACGTACCTACTTCTCCGTACGACACTTCAGCCGTTCCTCGGACTGCCGCAGACCACGCAGCATGTAACGACGGCGCCTACGACGGCCCCTGCAGCAACACAGCCTGCCATTGTGATTGAGCGCTGAATGTTGCACGCTGAGGCTTGCTACAGCAGTGACACGGGATCCACATCCACCGCAATCCGATCGCTCTTAGCCAGCGCCTTGGACTGCCGAACGCTCGCCAAGACTCGCTGTAAATCCCCCGCCGCGGTGCTGCTCAGAACAATCTGATGACGGAAGTACCCGGCAATGCGGCTAATCGGGCACGGCATCGGGCCCTTCATCGATAGGTTGATCCCTAGCGATTCGATCGCACTCGTGATGGCGGCCGCCAAGTCATCGGCGCGGGCGATTAGTTTTTCCTGTTCCTGATCGCGAATGATGATCCGCACCAGCCGTGCGAATGGCGGCAGGTTGGTTTCACGCCGATGTCCCAACTCCTGAGCGGCGAAGCCGTCGAAATCCTGCTTGATGGCGAACTGGATCGTCGGGTCGTCCGGCATGAACGTCTGCAGCACCACCCGCCCCGGCACATCGCCACGACCGGCCCGGCCTGCAACCTGCGTGATGAGCTGAAACGTCCGCTCGGCGGCGCGGAAATCGGGAAGGGCTAACGCTGTGTCGCCGCTGATCACGCCGACGAGCGTGACGTTCGGGTAATCCAGCCCTTTGGCGATCATTTGCGTGCCGAGCAGCACCTGCACTTCGCCGGTGGCGAATTTGCCGAGGAGCGCTTCGTAATCTTTGCTCGACCGCATCGTGTCGCTGTCGACGCGGGCGAATTTCAGATCCGGAAACTTGCGGACCAGTTCTTCTTCAACCCGCTGCGTCCCCAGGCCGAACAGCGAGAGTTTCTTTCCGCAGGTCGGACATTTGTCCGGCAGCGGATTTACCGCCAAACAGTAGTGACAGTGGAGTTGGCCGGTGTGCTTGCCTTCCTCGCTCGTGGCCCCGTGCGCGTGTGCGCCAGCCGTGCGGTGGTAGGTCATTGTCGCGTCGCAGTATTTGCAGTGCAGCGGCTCCTGGCACGACGAACAGAAGACGAAGTTCGAATAGCCTCGACGGTTGAGCAGCAGAATCGCCTGCTGTTTGGCGGCCAGCGTGTCGCGGAGGAGTTTTTCCAGCCGCTGCGAGAGCAGGTGCACGCCCTTGCGGAAGCGGCCTTCCTGTTTCATGTCGATCAGCTCGACCTTCGGCATGGCGAGGCCGCGAACGCGGTTGGGGAGACGCAGCAGGAATCGGTTTTCGTGTGTTGGTTCGGCCGCGTTGGTTTCCGTCGTTTTCGTTCGCTGATACGTCTCAAGCGACGGCGTCGCGCTGCCTACCAGCACCGGCACTTCTTCTAACTGGCCGCGCTTGATCGCCACGTCTCGGGCGTTGTAGCGCGGGGCCGTGTCCTGCTTGTAGGACGCTTCGTGTTCTTCATCGACAACGATCACGCCTAGGTTCGGCACCGGCGCGAAGATGGCGGACCGGGCGCCGACGATCACCTGCGCTTGGCCGGTCATGATCTGTTGCCAGAAGCGATGACGCTGCCCCTGACTGAGGCCGCTATGCAGAACGGCGACGTTGGAGAATCGCTGCGTGAACCGCCGCACGGTTTGCGGCGTGAGGGCGATCTCCGGCACAAGCACGATCGCCTGCTTGCCGCGCTCCACTACTTGCTTGATGCACCGCAGGTAGACCTCCGTCTTGCCGCTGCCGGTGACGCCGAGCAGGAGGTTGACGCTGAACCCGCCGGCGGTCATCCGCGGCGAGAGTTCGTTCATCACCTTCTGCTGATCCTCGTTAAGCTCGGGCGGCGAGAACGCGACGATCGGATCCGCTACCTCGGCGGCGGTTTTGGGCGGTTCGATCTCGGCGCGGATTTCGATCACGCCCAGCTTGGCGAGCTTGCGGATGGTGGCCGCCGTCGTGCCCGATTCGCCGGCGAGGTGGTGCAGATCGACGGCCTCGTCCGGCGGCACCTGCAGCAGCCGGGCAAGAATCGCCCGCCGCTTGGCGGCCTTGGTGGCTTCGAGCATTGCCTGCACCTGATCCCGCGCCATCAGCAGCCGCACGCGATCCACCTGCGATCGGCCGACACGTTTTTTCACGGCCGACGGGATCACGCTATCCAGCACCGTGCCCAGCGGCGTAACGTAGTACCGGCTGATCCACCGCGCCAGCGTCATCAGCTTCGGGCCGACGAGCACGCGCGGGTCGTCGATCGCCATCAGCGGTTTGATCTTGGGATAATCGGTGGTCGGCGAGATGCTTACCACATAGCCGCGCGAAGGCTTGTTGTTCCGCCCCAGCGGCACGCGCACGCGCTGGCCGACTTGAAGCACCGGCATCAGGCGCGGCGGGATCGAGTAATCCAGTTCGCGATCGACGCTCTGCTCAAGAGCGACGGCGGCGAACGGACCATCGACGGCAGTCGCGACGGCAACGCCGGGGGCGGGCGTGTCGAGCAACTCGTCTTCGTCG